>OBLX010000118.1_pt1 | contig 12880 bp, 9 predicted proteins | sample 1519811 | NCBI WGS metagenome assembly OBLX01 (sample SAMEA3991476, study PRJEB22521) | metagenome | biome: anthropogenic terrestrial biome; feature: sewage plant; material: surface water | place: Sweden | collected 2012-09-26
AGTCACAGAAGCTCCGGGCAGGTAAGAAGCCAAGAGGGCCCGGCACCAAGGAACCCGAGGACCCAGAGGTCGCCGCGGCCCGCAAGGCCAAACGAGAACAGGTCAAGAGCCTGCGCGACAAGCTGCTCAAGTTCGTTCAGGCCGTACCGGTCTTCATGTACCTCACGGACTTCCGCGAAGAGGCACTCGTCCATGTCATCGAGTCGCTCGACACCCAGCTCTTCGAGCGGGTCACCGGACTCACCCTCGACGACTTCCACAAGCTCGCGGACGTCGGTGTGTTCAATCCTGTCCACATGAACGCTGCCATCTGGCAGTTCCGTCTGTTCGAACGGGCGAGCCTCGACTACCTCGGCACCGACCTTCTGACTGAAGGCCCGACCCGTGTCGGCCTGTGGGACCGAACAAGACCAGCCCCACGTCCCCACTCCGCCGCCCGTGCCTGATCGCCCGGTCCCGCTCCCACCACCGCCGAGGCAGCCGACCGCCGCGGAAGCGGCGGAGGTGGTGGAGCGGCTGCGCTCGGAGCTGCCCGCCGGGGTCGAGCCGACCGCCGAGCCGCTCGGCTGGGTCTGCTCGAGCTGCGGGGGTCGATTCGGGCTGACCGACATCCGCCAGGTCGCCGGCACTGTTGATCTGCTCCTCGACGCCGCCGACACGCATCGCTGCTGAACGGCCTGAACCGCCCGCACCCTCACCCCCACCGGCATCGCTTCCGGGCCTCTCAGCGGCTCTCAGCGGCCCTTTTCGGGCGGGTCGGTCCGATTCTCACCCTCGATGGCCTCCAGGCGCTCACGGAGGCTGGGACGGGCTCTCGCCGGCGGCGGCGGCGGCCGGCGGCGGCCCGCAGGCGGCTCGTGAGACATTGCCGCCAGCTCGGCCCGGATGGCCCGCAGCCACGCCAACGCCGCCTCGCGTGACGCCGGCGCTTCGGCCTCGTCGTCCTGGTGCTCGTCGTCGTCGCCCACGACAACACCCCCGCCCACCAGCCTCGCGCTCGCAACCATGGTGACCGTATGACGGCCGTGTGGTGGCCGTGCGTCATTCCGACGGCGTGCCGATGGTGGCCGTGTGGTGGCCGTGTGGTGGCCGTGCGTCATGCCGACGGCGGATCTCCCGGAGGCGGGCAAGAGCGATGGCGTGGTCGAGGGCGACTTCGCCGGGCTCGAGGATCGGCGGCGGGGCGGGCGGCGGCGGGGCGGGCTCGAGGTTCGGGGCGGTGCAGGCGCAGCGAATCAGCAGCCCGTCGAGGTCGGGTGTCCAGCCGCCGCCTTCGCAGACGGGGCAGCCGGGGTCACCGAGCGGGCGGGGTTCTCGCCGTGGCGGCGGGGCCGGTGGGGTTGCGGGCCCGTCGGCGGTGAGAGCGGCAGCGGCAGCGGCAGGGTCGAGGCCGGCGGCGTGCAGCTCGGCCAGTCGGTCGGCGCGCTCGACGCTCGCCTGGCGGGCGACGGTGGCGGCGAAGGCGTGCGGCTTGAGCAGGTCGGTGCGGCCGGCGGCGACGAGCTGGGCGTAGGTCTGGCAGGCGGCACGGGTCCACGCCGCCGTGGCCCTGGTCGCTGCCGGTGCCGATGATCCTGACGACCGCGGCGCAGCCGTCTCCCTGATCTCGGCGGTCTTGGAGTTACCGCGCGTGTCGTCAGGATTCTCGTTCAAGGAGTTCTCGTTCCCCTGCCGCTGGTGCGGCACCTTGACTGCCACCCGTGCGGAGGGTGCCCGGGCGGCTGGTGCGGGGCTGTCCACAGGCGCAGCCGGCCTCGCTGGCCGGTGCGGGAGGCGCAGCCGCCCGACCTTGCCCGCGACAGGGAGCCGGACAACGACACCGACGGCGACGATCTCGGCCATCGCCCGGTCGATGCTGTCGGTGGAGCAGTCGAGCAGGGTGGCGAGGCGGCCGCGTGACGCCCCGCAGACGCCGTTGCGGTCGGCCATGAGGTCGAGCACCGCAACGAGGCGCACCGCCCGGTTCGAACACGCCAGCGCCGCCTCGGGCACCGCCGCCCACCCACCACCGCCAGCGGTGAGCGTCGTGACCGACGAGGTGCGGCCCCCGTGGCCGTTGCCGCGGGAGGTGCGCTCGATGAGCCCAACGGCCGTCAGCTCGCCCAGGGCGCGGTCGACCGACCGCACCGAACAGCCGGCACCGCTGGCGAGCGTCTCGCGGGACGGCCAGCACCGGCCAGCCCGGTCGGCGTGACGGGCGAGCGCCGCGAAGACGTGGACGGCGCGGTCGGTCAGGGTGGGGTGGTGGGCGACGGCGGCGGGCACCTTCGCCCACCTCGGTGGTAGTTCTGGTGCTGAAGAAACGGGGATCGGTGACGGCACGAGTGCCCTCCTCGGGGAGATGACCTCAGTGGTTGCGGGTCATCGGGCTCTGCCCGGGGTTCGCGCGCAGCGTGACGACACGGCCGTACCGTTAAGCCGTCAAGTTCGGCCGCCCATCCATCAAGTTCGAGAGGGGTGTCAAGTTGAGGGTTCGCGACTGGGCGTTTAGCGAACCCCAACTTGACGGGTGGACCCCTGGAACTTGACGGCTGACCGGCCGAACTTGACGGCTCGGTTGGTTCCCGTGTCGTCACGCTGCGCGCGAACCCCGGGCGCCGCGAGGGCGCGTTGAAACAGGGGGTGGGGCGCTGGGTGAGTGACAGCGGGGGTGGTGTCGGCTAGCCTGCGCTCAAGTCGATCGCATCACCTCCGTGAGTGGGTCTCGGGGTTTGTTGGTCGCTTGGACGCCCCGCTGGCAGGCGGGGCGTCGTCGCGTCTGGGGTGAGGTCGGGGTGCTGGTCGAGCCAGGCGGCGACCGCTTCACGGCAGATCGACGCCATGGTGCGGCCTTGAGCGTCGGCTGCGTGCTCTACCGCGTCGCGCATCTCGGGACGGCACCGGAACAGGACGTTGACGTCAAGGCCGGCGGGCGGCTCCCGCCGGCGGCGGGTCACGATCACGGTCGACGACATGCCGCATACGGTCGCGCGCGCGGCTCCGACGCGCGCGGATGGTCCCGCTGACCGTATGCGCTGAGTCGTACACTTGTTCGGGGGACCGGACAAGCCGACAGGAACGCCCCGAATGACGAGACTCTCCGAAGCCGCCCCGCTCCCGGCTCTTGCTGCTGCGCCGCCAGGGACGCTCGACCCGCTCCATGAGCACCGGTGGGAGCGGATCGCTGAGCTCCTCGCGGCCGGCGACCCGGTGAGTCTTCGAACCGCGCTCGGATACGACTGGGTGTACGGGAAGGGGGTGGAGCGGATCGAGGCGATGGGCGGCGACCCGTTCACCCCGGACGCGTGGGCGGCTTGCGCGTACACCATGGCCGCCCACGGGTACGTATACGGGTCGATCGCTCCGGTGATGTGCGCGGCGTCGTGGAAGCATCAGCTTCAGCAGGGAGACATCGCTTTCGCGGGTCGGGCGGTGGCCCGCCAGATGACCAAGACCGGCGTCGGCGATGAGGAGCGGGCGCCGGTGTGGCCGCGGGCGGCGATCGCCCAGGTCATCAGGCACGGCCTGGCCGCCGGCGATGTCCGAGGCCGTCGGGACGCCGGGCTCGTCGCGGTGGCCGCCGGGGGCGCGCTGCGGCTCGGTGAGGCGCTCACCGTTCGCCTCTCCCACCTGGACCTCGACCGTCCCCGACCAAGGCTCGCCGTCCCCAAGAAAGGCCCCCGAGGCGAGTTCCGGTTCGTGGACCTCAACCTCGAGCAGCTCGGCTACAGCGGCGGTGACCTGGCCGAATGGGCCGACCAGCTCGCCGCCGCGCACGCCGCCGGCGGCGTCGACGACGGCCCCCTGTTCCCCTCCCTGCGCCAACTCGACGGCACTTACCCGCTCGACGAGCGCTTGGTGTCCACCTCGACCGCCGTCGTGGTCATCAACATTCGGGTGGGTGAGGCGGGCCTTCCGCCGATGTTGACGGGGCACACGTTCCGGCGTTCGGCTGCGTCCTGGGCGCACGCCGAAGGGTGGACGCCCCAGGCGATTCGCGACCTCCTCGCTCATACCCGTATGGAGACCACCGACCGGTACATCGACGAGCTCGCGTTCACCGACCCGGGGCTTCTGATCGCCCCGGCGCTCCCGGCCGGCTGGGAACCCGATCCGCTCCCATCGGCCCGGCGGGCCGCCCGAACCGAGATCGACTGGGGAGCGATCAACTACGAGGAGACGGTCGGGGCCGCCCTAGAGGTCGCTGCCGACGCCACCCGTCACGCCGACAGCACGGTGAAGAAGTACCGCAATCATGCTGCCGGGTTTCGGGACTGGTGCACCGAGGACGGCGTCGACCCCGACCGGCCGCTGCCCGGCGACGTCGCCTGGTGGCTGGTTGAGCAAGCCGACAGCGGCCTCGCGACGTCCACGGTGGCCCATAGGTTGCGTGGGCTCGAGTGGGGGTTCGGGGCGAAAGCCATGCCTCCCGACCCGACGCTCACCGGCCTCGCCCGCCAGGTTTTGATGGGGCTGAAGCGGGCCGACTCGTCGGGCCTGGCACCGAAACGGGGGACGGCCCGCTGTGGCGATGTCGAGGCGTTCATCGAGGCGCTGGCGGACAGTGGGCGCGACTGGACGCTCGCGGCATCGGTCCTGCTCCGGTCCCACACCCGGGCATCGGCTGCTCTGAAAGGGCTTGATCCGAGGGCCGACATCGACATCGCCGCCGATGACGTGACGGTGCGTTGGCCGGATGGAACCACCACGACCGCCCCCACACAGCCGGACGCTCCGTTCGCTTGCCCCGCTTGGGCCGCCGCCCGACTCCAGAACCGGGCATCCAACAGCAAAACGCAGTTCACGAAAACCAACCGCGACAACCTTCAGGCGATGGCACGACTCGTGACCGGCCAGCGGGTCAGCGAGCCGACCGAGATGACCCCGGAAGAGTGGGCCGCCTTCACCGACCAGTGCGGAATCTTCGAGCGGATCCGCCGTCAGACGCAACTGTTCGCGGTGATGGTCTCCTGCTCTCCCCGAAGGACCCATAGCGGGTGGGCGGCGTTGCGGTGGGAGGACGTGACGGTCGCCCCGGACGGAGCGGTGGACGGCTTCGAGGAGCTGCCCGGGCTGTTGAGCGTGGCCGACGCTCTGACCGGCCTGGCGGCTGTGTGGCCGTGGCCCGGCGACGGGACGTTCGGGTGCGCCGGCCCGGTCTTCGCGACGATGCACCCTCGGGACTGGCCCGCCGACCGGACAGAACCCGCCGCCGCCCCGACCACAAGAACGCTGCATCACCGGCTCAGGGTCTCGACGGAGCGGCTCGGGTTCGAGCCGCTCGTTCCTTCGGACCTCGAGGCCACCGCGGCGGTGGCGTTGTGGCACTCCACCGGCGACCTGCGTCGCGTGCAGAAGTTCCTCGACCACGGCTCCCCGGATACGACGGTCAGGTTCCTGCGGGAGCGGCGGGTGGAGGTGGCGGCATGACCGGCCCCGACCAAGGAGGAGACGGCCGCTGCCAGGGCCTCACGAAGGAGGGAACGCGTTGCACCCGACGCTCCGAGACGTGCTCTCACCGCCATCGGTTCAAGGTCGGCCAGCGCCCCGTTCCTGTCGCACCCCCCGGATATCATGATCTCATGGGATCAGGGGATCAGCAGGTGGCGGAGATGGGTGAGGGCGAGGCGGTGGCGGGGCTGTTGCCGAACGGCAAGGCGGACGTGCTCGGCGTGAACGCGGTGCGGGCCACCGCGTTCAGCGGCGACATCGACGAGGGAGAAGCAGCCAGCCGGGCCGACCGGCTCGCCGACCTCGTCGGGAAGTCCGCGGCGTCCGGGACCGTCGCCGCGAAGCAGGGCGCGGTCGCCGGGTTCATCGAGCACTGCCAGTCCTACACGCCCCGCCGGCGGCCGCTGCCCGCCGATGCCAACACCATCCTCGAATGGGTCGCCGATCTGTCCGAGCACATCAACCCCCGGACCGGGAAGCAGCTCACCCCGGAGACCCTGCGGGGCAAGGTGCGGGCCGTGCGGGACTGGCACACCGCTCAGGGGCACCCCGACCCGCTCACCGACGCCGGGCTCGACGCCCTGCTCACCAAGCTCGTCCGCGGGTTCAAGACCGAGGCTGGCCGCCCGAAGGTGCAGGCAACCCCGATGATGGCGGAGGACCTGGCTCAGGTCATCGCCCGGCTGCGCCGCCCTTCCGCGGTCCAGGCCCGCGACCTGCTGCTCGCGCTGGCGGTGACGCAGCCCGCTGGGCCGATCGGGGCACGCCCGCTGGCCCGGGCGGTGTCACGGGAGCAGATCGACTGGTCGGACCCGGCCGAGCCAGCGCGGATCGTGACCGTGCTCCCCTCCGGTCTGATCGAGACCCTCGAGCTGCACCCCCACCCCTCCGGTGACGCCGCTCTCGACCCGCGGGTCTACCTCAGCGAGCTGCTCGAACAGACCGACCCTCGTGCCCCGCTGTTCGCCAACCGGTCAGGGCGGCCGATGAGCAACCAGGGGATCACCGATGCCGTTGCCCGGCTCCTCGCCGACGCCGGCGTGGAATGGGAGACCGGCGCCGCGCTCGATGATGCCGCAGCCCTCGCCGCCGTCGTCGAGCACGGCACCCGGCCCACCGACGAGCAGGTCATGGCGCACTTCCTTCATCTGCACGGCTGGATGACCGGCGAGCGGGTCAGCGAGGTCGCTGCGGTCCGCTGGGCCGACGTCTGGCCGCTCGACAGCACCGCCGCCTGGAACACCCCGGACCTCGCGGCCCAGGACTTCGACGTCGCGCTCGGGCGCACCAAGAGCGACCCTGACGGGAACGGGCGGCACACGATCGTGAAAGCGCAAGGCAACCCGTGGTTCGACTACGGGACCGTGCGACGGGAGTGGTGGGGCCGGTGGGTCGACCGGTTCGGCTGCGCCCCGCAGGAGGACGACCCGCTGTTCGTGAACCTCCACGCCCCGGCCCCCACCGCCCTGTCGAAGAAGTCGATCGGTGAGATCTACAAGCGGACCGTGCTGGCGGGCGGCCTCACCGGCCGCAAGCTGAGCTCGCACGGCTGGCGGGCGGGGCTGATCACCGAAGCCGCTCTCGCCGGCAAGGCCATCGAGGACGTCGCCGCCCACGTCGGCCACGACGCGATCTCCACGACCGGGATCTACTACCGGGTGACCGCTCGCCTCGGGGACGGGAACCCCACCGCCGGCCTGTTCGACGTGAGCAGGGACCTCAGCCGCGGCGGCGACGCTGCTATCCGCACCTGACCAGCGCACATCCCCCGGACGGGCCTGTATCTCTGGATACCATGACATCATGGTCTCAGGCCAGCGGGTGACGGCAGTGGTGTCCGGCAAGGGCGGCACCGGCAAGACCACCACGGCGATCCTCCTGGCCTGCGCCGCCGCCGAACACGGCGACACCTCGACCGTCGTCGACGTCGACCCCCAGGCCGATGCGTCCTCCCTCGGGTGGGCCACCGAAGCCGACGCTGCCGGTGACCCGCTCCCCGAGCAGGCGACCGTCGTCGGTGTCGTCGCCCGAGACCTCGGCCGCCGGCTGCCCGCTCTCACCGCCGGCGCTCGCCGGGTGTGGCTCGACACCGCCCCCGGCGACCGGGCCGGGATCGAAGCGGCTATCGCCGCCGCCGACCTAGCGCTCGTGCCTTGTCAGGCAACCGTGATGGACGTCAGGCGGGCAGCCCGGATCGTGGGGCACGCCGTCGAGGTCGGCGTGCCCGCCCTGGTCGTCCTCACCCGCACCACTATCCGCACCCACGCCGCCGACAACGCCCGCGAAGCACTCACCGCCGCCGGGATCGCCGTCGCCGAAGCGACCGTGCCGGAACGGCAGGCGATAGCCCAGGCGTACGGGCTCCGGCCGCGGCCGTCCGCCGTTGCCCCCTTCCAAGCCCTGTACGACGAGATCAAGGAGCTCTGATGGCTACCAACCCGATGAAAGCCCGTGGGGTCACCACCAGCCTCACCCCACCCAAGCCGGCAGCGGGCACCAGACCGGCCCGCAAGACGACGGCGAAGGCGGCGGCGTTGGACAGCGCCTGGGACGACGGCCGGCAGTTCACCGCCCGCATCACCGTCGACATGACCCCCGACCAGTACGAGCAGCTCCGCCGAGCCGGGTTCGACGCCCGCATCGGCATGTCCGCGATCGTCCGGGGGCTCATCGACCGCTACCTCGACGACCCCGCCCTCGCCGCCGAGATCAACCAGGCATCTTGAGATCAAGGGTCCATGATCCCATGATGCTCCCGACCTGGTGGAGGCCGCCGTGGAGCACCGGCAGCGGCGAGGATCCCGACATCGGGTGGGCTGCAACTCCGTCGGCCGATGCCGAACCCATCCGGCAGGGAACCGTGGAACCTGCGGCATTTGATGACGACGCGATCCTGGTGCCGCTTGAGGCGCAGTTCGGTCAGGTGCGCTCCCGGGAGCGGGTCCGTGACCTGGCCGAGGTCTTCACGCATCAGCGCGAGGTCGACGCGATGCTCGACATGATCCCGGACGCCTTCGACGGCCTCGACATCACGTTCCTCGAGCCAGCCTGTGGGTCAGGGAACTTCCTCACCGAGGTCGCCCGCCGGAAGCTTCGGCTGGTTGCCAACGCCGACTGTGTGTCACAGGAGCACTACGAGCATCGCCTCCTGCGGGCCCTCGCATCCATCTACGGGGTCGACATCTCGCCGGAGAACATCGCCGAGGCCCGCGTCAGAATGGTCCACGTGGTGCTCGAGCACTACCAGGCGGACGCCAACACGATGGAGCCGACCGTCGGGTTCCTCAACGCTGCCGCTCTGGTACTCGGCGACAACATCGTCTGCGGCGACACACTCAACGCGCCGCATCAGATCGAGCTCTGCGAATGGCGACCTCACCCGGGTGGCCGGTTCCAACGCGTGTGGAGCTTCGCTCTCGTGCCGCCCGCAGATCGCGACCTGTTCTGGGTGGAGCGTGTCCAGGACCCAGAGCCGGTGCACTACAGCGAGCTCGGTTCGGCCCCGGAGCCGGCCCATGAGGCTCGCCAGGCGTCCAGGTCCGCCTGATGACCGCAACCGGCCCGTCCGCCACGTCAACGTTCGGCATCGGTGCGAACGGACAGCGGCACCTCCCCGACATCCTCGATGTCATCGCCGCGCTCTCCTCGGACGCCATCCCGACCCCGCCAGTGCTCGCCCGCGCCCTTCTCGACCTGCTGCCCGACGATGTCTGGGCCAACCCCGACTATCGGTGGCTGGATCCGGCTACCAAGTCCGGTTCCATCCTGCGCGAGGTCGCCCGACGACTCATGGTCGGCTTGGCCGAATGGGAACCCGATCCCGACGCCCGAGCCACGCACATCCTGAAGAACATGCTCTTCGGCGTAGCCGTCACCCAGGTGCACGCAGAGATGACACGCCGCTCGGTGTACGTGTCCCGCGACGCCACCAGCGAGTGCGCCGTGGTCCGCTTCGACACACCCGAAGGCAATCTGCCGTTCTTGTTCGCCGAGCACGACTACCCGACCAACCAGGACGGCACAGCCTCGGGCCCGTGCAGGGTCTGCCACGCTCCCGTCCGACTCGAGCGCGGCGACACCCGCGAGAACTACGCGTACGCCTTCATCCACGGGGCGTACCCGACCGAGGAGATGAAGGACGTGCGCTTCGACGTGATCGTCGGCAACCCGCCTTACCAGCTGGGGACCGAGGGCTTCGGCGCCACGGCGTCTCCGATCTACCACCGTTTCGTCGAGCACGCGATCGACCTCGAGCCCAAGTACCTCGCCATGATCACGCCGTCGCGATGGTTCACAGGCGGCAAGGGCATGGACGACTTCCGGGGGCGCATGATCGCCGACCGCCGTCTACGCGCCATCGTCGACAACCCCAAGCTGTTCGACTGCTTCCCGGGAGTCGAGATCAAGGGCGGGGTCAACTACTTCCTCTGGGACCGCGACCACGACGGTGACTGCGAGTTCTCCACCCGGATCGACGGTGTTGTCACGTCAACGATGAAGCGGGACCTTCGTCTCGGCGATGGCGTGCTGGTCCGCGACAACGAGGCCATGGCCGTCCTGAAGAAGGTGCTCGCCAAGTCCGACCAGAGCATCGAAGAGCTGGCCAGCGTCACCAAGCCGTTCGGCCTGACGATGAGGTCCAACTACCCCGGGAGTGTTCCCGAGCCGTTCGACGGTGCCATCCCACTGATCTACGGGAGCCACGTCGGATACAGCCGGCCGGATCAGATTCAGCGCAATCACCAGTGGATCGACCGGTGGAAGGTTCTTGTCCCCATGGCAGCAGACGGTCACGGCCGTGAGGTGTCCTACGTCCTCGGCGAACCGATCGCTCTCGCGCCAGGCTCGGCGTGCACCCAGACGTATTTCATCGCAGGGATGTTCGAGACCAGGACGGAAACCGAGAACTACGCCCACTACCTGGCGACCAAGTTCGTCAGGTTCCTAGTTCTACAACGCAAGAGCACGCAACATGTCACGCCCGACCGGTTCAGGTTCGTGCCGAAGCTCGACATGAAGCGCCGCTGGACCGACCCGGACCTGTACGAGCACTTCGGGCTCACGAAGGACGAGGCCGCCTACATCGAGTCCACCATCCACCCACGCGAGGTGATCTTGTCGCTGGACTCGCCCGTTCCGGCGTCGCACCTACCGGGCGGATCGAAGTACCGCCCGCCCGGCGCGGAACGCGACGCGAGCGAGTCGGCCGAACCCGAAGGCGAGGACGACGGGTGACCGCGGCGACTGCGGGGCGCATCTACGTCTACAGCGCCCCGGGGTATGACACCACCTGGTCGCGGACCGTCGGCGTGACGACCATCGAAGGGCACGGCCAGCTGAAGGTCGGCTGGACCGGCCGTCCCGACTCGCGAGTGCGTGTCAAGGAGCAGACAGGCACCGTCTACCCCGACGGCGAAGGCATCGTCATCCTCCTCGATGTGCCAGCTGTACGCGCAGCCGGCACACCATTCAACGATTACGACGTCTTCGAGGTGCTCGACGCAGCGGGGGTCCAGCGAACGAGCGAAGTCGTGAAAGCAACCCTCGACGAGGTGCGAGCCGCGATCGTCGCCGTGCGCACCGGACGCCCCTACGACCCGGGTCGAACCGACGACTTCAAGCCTCGACCCGAGCAGCGTCTAGCGATTGACCGGACCGCCGCCTACTTCAACGCCCACGCCGACGACCCGTACCCGCCCCGCTTCCTCTGGAACGCCAAGATGCGGTTCGGGAAGACGTTCGCCGCCTACCAGCTGGCGGAACGGATGGGCTGGAAGCGGGTGCTGGTGCTGACCTTCAAGCCGGCCGTCCAGAGCGCCTGGTACGACGACCTCCGCAGCCACAGCGATTTCGCTGACTGGGTGTTCGCCGACCGCGACCGCCCCTGTGATCCGGACACCCCGAAGCCGATGGTGTGGTTCGCATCCTTCCAGGACCTCCTCGGCACGACCGCTGAGGGCGACGTGAAGGCGCACAACGTCGACGTCCACTTGATCGACTGGGACTGCATTATCGTCGACGAGTACCACTTCGGGGCCTGGCAGGGCGCCGCGAAAGAAGTGTGCAGCCCCGCCACGACCGCCGACCCTGACCGAGCCGAACGCCGAGACGCCGAAGCGGCCGCTGACCGAGCGGACGAGGTCGCGGACCTCATCGAGGAAGGCAACCCGCGTCTCATCGCCGCCACCCCGGAGGCTGGCATCACCGAGGACCTCGATGCCGAGGACCTCCGGCTGTCCAGTCGCTTCTACCTGTACCTGTCGGGCACACCGTTTCGTGCTCTGACCGAAGGCGAGTTCAACGAAGACGCGATCTTCAACTGGACCTATCCCGACGAGCAGTCCGCGAAGCGCGGGTGGGTCCAGGATCCGAGCCATGAAATCGCCCGGAACCCGTACCTCGAGCTCCCGCGGATGGAGATGTACACCTACGCCCTCTCTGAGATGGCGTCAGTCGCCATCGACCAAGGAGCGGACGGGCTGTTCGACCTCTCGGGATTCTTCGCCGCTCGGAAGGTCGGGCCCGAGTACCACTTCGAGGACCCGGAGCGGGTCGGCGAGTTCCTCAACATGTTGCGCGGTCGCCTCACACAGTCCGCCACCGAGAAGCTGCTCAGCAACTTCAAGCCCCCGTTCCCCTACAGCGACAACCGGTTCGTCGACGCGGTCGAGCACACGGTCTGGTTCCTGCCGACCGTCGCGTCGGCGCACGCAATGAAGGCCGCCCTCGAAGCGCACCCCTTCTTCCGCGACTTCCTTGTCCACGTCGCCGCTGGGAGCGCCGCGCAGATGGGCGCGGCGGCCAAGAAGCCGGTCGACAAGATGCTGGCCAAGGCCGCCAAGCTGGGCAAGCAGACGATCACCCTGTCGGTCGGGAAACTGATGACCGGCGTGACCGTCCCCCAGTGGGGCGCCATCTTGATCCTGCGGTCGCTCAAGTCGCCCGAGTCGTACTTCCAGGCAGCGTTCCGAGTGCAGTCCCCGTGGGTGACCAAGAACGACGACGGGACCCGCACCGTCAACAAGGAGACGTGCTACGTCTTCGACTTCGACCCCAACCGGGCCCTGTCGCTGATCTACCAGTACGGCACCAAGCTGGCGGGCGGATCGACCACAACCGCCCCACACGACGTGGTCAGCGAACTCATCGAGTACCTGCCCATCTTCGCCTTCGACGGCGGCGGCATGGATCAGGTCGACGTGGACACGGTCATGAACTGGGGCACCGCCGGCGCGGGCGCAGCCATGCTCGCCAAGCGGTGGGGCAGCCCTCGCCTCATCGACCTGTCTGAGGCTGTACTAACCAAGCTGCTGGCCGACACCGACCTACTCGAGCGCCTCGAGCAGATCGAGGACTTCCGCAACCTGCGCCAGGACGCCACCAAGATCATCGCCCAGTCACAGAAGCTCCGGGCAGGTAAGAAGCCAAGAGGGCCCGGCACCAAGGAACC
>OBLX010000119.1_pt1 | contig 12841 bp, 10 predicted proteins | sample 1519811 | NCBI WGS metagenome assembly OBLX01 (sample SAMEA3991476, study PRJEB22521) | metagenome | biome: anthropogenic terrestrial biome; feature: sewage plant; material: surface water | place: Sweden | collected 2012-09-26
ATCTCCCTCTGGTGTAATGACACCTCTCTTATGCGTGAAGTCAAGGTAGTCAGTCTCGACATAGATGTCCTGAGCTTTCTCTCCTTGCCCCTTCATCAAAGGAACGAGACTCTTGCCCTGTAGTTGCGAGCGATATGCAGCATCGGCCTGTACCTGGGTTATGTCAAGAATGGTCGGAGCTACGTCCAAAAGGCTGACGCGCTGACTCACTTTGGCTTTAGGGCTCGCTCCAGGGACTCTGATAGCAAGTGGAACGTGTACCAACTCATTGTAAAGGGCGTGTCCATGGTCAACCCCACCGTGTTCGCCCCACTCTTCACCGTGGTCTGAAAGCACAACGACAACCGTGTTCCTATCGAGGCCCATTGACCGAAATGCTTCCCAAAACTTACCGAACCTATTGTCTCCATCTGCGATCTTCGAATCGTAGATGCCGTTCAAGAACGCAAAATCCTGTTCATTGAGCGGCAGATTCTGTGTCAGCTGTTTTTCTCGTAGTTCAGCCTCTTCTTTAGCGCTCCCGGTAAGGCTGCCAGTATAGTCTTTGGGAACAAACTTTCCTTGCTTTGGATAATCAGCGGGTACTTTTGTTTGTCCATGTGCATCATACCCGTGAAGGAACATAAAGAACTTTTTGTTCGGGTTCTGCTTTAGCCACTGCTCCGCTTGCGTTGCAGAATCACCGATAGATCCAAACGGGGTTGGTTCGTAATACACATCGAAGCCCTTGCCATTGCCAAACTGCGAACCCGCTCCGGAATCCCCTGTGAAGGCACCCGTTACATAGCCCTGGTTCTTGAATTGTTGCGCAAGGGTCTGCGTGCCAGGAGCGACATTGTCTAATTTCGTGATAACTTGCTGCTGCGCATTGAACGTTGTGTACTTGTTGACCACCTTGTGCTGTGAAGGATAGAGACTGGTGAATGTAGAAACAAAACTCGGAACGGTCCATGGCGCAGTTGAGTAAGCATCTGAGAACAATGTCCCCTCCTTGGCCAATGCATCAAACTGCGGCGTCGTCTGTCGATCGTAACCCAAACTAGAAACGTGTTTTGCGCCGACCGTATCGTAACCAACGATGAGCACATTACAGTCCCTACACGTTACGTCTTTGTTTGTCGTACGGGCCTTAACAAATGCAGCACCTATAACGGCTACTACGGCCAGTGTACAGATAGTGAGTAAGGCAGCTTTCTTTGACATCAGATTTATCTCTTTTTAATGTTTTCGACTGCATCAAGCAGAACTATGTCACTAAAACTATATCATTCTGCCAACTGTGAAGCGAGCCTCAGGAACGCCTGTGGGTCGAGGCTGGCGTGACCGATTACAAATCCGTCGATTGAGCGCTCCGTCAGCAGTCTCTCGGATGCAGTCGCGTCGACACCACCGCCATAAAGCACCGATGCAGATGCGATCTGAAGCTCGGAAATTACTTCTCTGAGCGCTTCCGCGAACTCGGCTATCAGCGTCGGCTCGACGGGCTTGCCTGAAATAGAGGCGTAGAGGGGTTCGTACACCACAATCAGTTCCGGTAGCGCCGACGTGTTAACCTCTTCAAGAACTGTCCGGAGCCGCGCCTGTGCTTCGTCGGGAGTATCGTCGTGTTCATCCGGTTCGCCCACAAAGACCACTGGGGTTAGTCCGGCACGAGCTGCGGCAGTGAGCTTTCGTGCAACAACATCATCACGTTCGCCGGATTTTCGTCGTTCTGGGTGCCCCAAGAGAGCTGCGTCAACCAGCCCTTCGAGCATCGGGGCGGAGATTTCTCCTGTATAACTTCCGGTGTCAGCCCAATGACAATCCTGCGATGCAAGCAAAACACCATCATGTCGCAGAACATCACGCACCGGAGAGAGCGCCGTAAACGGTGGCGCAAGAATAATCCTTGGAAGGTTCCGTGCAACTTCAAAGTCTATCAACCCGTCCTCGATTCGCCCGACCAGATCAACTGCCTGCGGGACGGTCAAGTTCATTTTCCAATTCGCAATGAGAGTCTTCACCCACGCAGTGTACCAGCCAGAAGCGGCACGCGGTATGATATGACTACTGCCGGGGTGGCGGAACTAGGTAGACGCGCTGGGTTTAGGACCCAGTGGGAGCAATCCCGTGGAGGTTCGATTCCTCTCCCCGGCACTACACCGTCACAAGCGAACGTAGTTTCTCGAGTTTCGCATCACCAATACCGCTGATGTTTGCGAGTTCGTCAGCGCTGCTGAACGGCCCATTCGACTCACGATAGTCGATAATCTTTTGGGCGGTTGCTGGCCCGATCCCTGGCAGAGAGTCGAGCTCCTCCTTCGTAGCTGCGTTGAGGTTGATGAGCTCGCCAGAAGTACCGCCAGAGAAGTCCCCTACTTCACCAGCTCTCGGCACGTAAATTTTCTGATGGTCTTTGAGTCGCTCAGCTTGGTTTGCCTGCTTCGCAAACGCTTCTGCATCGGCTTCGGCAGTCAGTCCGCCGGCTGACTCCAAAGCATCGCGAATGAGGCTGCCCTCAGGTAACTCCCGAACCCCAGGCACGGCGACAGCACCCTGGACATCAACGACTATTGAGGCCGGTGAAGGCGTGAGCGTCGGCACCGCTACCTGCGCTTTTGCGCCGTATTGCACCATAAATCCAAGCCCAACCAGGAGAAGCAATGCGGCCAGTACAAGAATGAGGCGGTATCGCTCTATGAACTCAAGAATAGCGGCAACGTTGGGATTGTCAGAAATCATATCTTTATGGTTTCTTGCTAATCCTAGTATATATGGTTGCTAGCTATTGTCAATCAACGACTGATTGCTCAGCCAGGATATGCCGCACTGATGGCATTGACTGCAGCTCTGGGTCGCGCACAAGAAGGTCCTCTGCCGCCTCGTTTGTCTCATCGAGCAAATCCTGATTCGTGAGAGCCGCAATCGACACCTCGAACCCCGATTGTTTTGTTCCTAAGAGGTCGCCCGGCCCTCGAATATCAAGGTCGCGCTCAGCTAGCTCAAAACCCGAATCGGTTTCGGCAAGTATTCGCAGCCGCTCAACGTCGCCCTGAAAACCATCGCCAGACACAACAAAGCACGTAGCGACATGTGTTCCGCGACCTACTCGGCCGCGTAGTTGGTGGAGCTGTGCTAGCCCAAACTGTTGCGCTTCTTCGATAATCATGACAGTTGCGTTTGGTACGTCTATACCAACTTCGATCACCGTCGTTGCCACCAGAACGTCGAGATCGCCGGCTACAAATTCACCCATCACCGCGTCTTTCTCCTCGGTAGAAAGGCGACCATGAAGAAGTCCCACCCGCACATCGCGTAAGACTCCTGAGGCGTGCTCCTCGAAGGCTGCAACGGCGCTGCGGCGCCCAGAGACTGATTGGTCAATGACGGGATATACTACAAATCCCTGCCGACCTTTCTTGACCTCGTCACGCAAATGTTCGAAGGCGCGTAATCTGCTGGCAGGGTCTACTACTTCAGTCCGCACGCCTGCACGATCGGTCGGCCGGGACATCAACATGGTGACCGTCTGGTCGCCATAGAGCACTTTCGCCAAACTTCGCGGGATGGGAGTAGCCGTCATTGTTAATAAATGCGGTGCTGTTTCACGACGCAACAGTCCGCGTTGCTGCACACCAAAACGGTGCTGTTCATCGACAACGGCGAGTGCAAGATCTTTAAACCTGGTTGCGTCTTGGATCAGTGCATGAGTACCGACATACACACCCGGACCACCCGCGGCAATCGCTTCCCGGACAGCGGATTGGTCGGCAGTGGAACCGCTTCCGACGAGCAGGCGCACTGTGACGCCGCATGAATCCATCCAGGGGGTCAATGTAGCTGCGTGTTGTTTTGCGAGTGCCTCTGTCGGCGCCATCAGTGCAGCCTGCAATCCTGAGCGTGCCGCTTGGTGCAGTGCCAGTGCTGCCACGGCTGTTTTCCCCGACCCGACGTCACCCTGCAGCAACCGCAGCATCGGTTGATCAGCATCAAGGTCGGTAAGAATTTCGTGTGCGGCGCGGCGCTGGCTTTCCGTCAGCGGCCACGGCAGTGTTGAAACAAATTCTTTCGTAACTGCAGCATTGTACGGTATCCGAAGCGCAGGAATCCCTTGCCACGACATGCGGGCATGCAGCGCGACGAGCCGCCGAATCAGCAGTTGCTCAAAATCAAACCGGCGCCGTGCTTGTGCCGTCTGCGTCGGCTCCTCTGGAAAATGAAGCGCGTCTAAAGCCTCGGATACGCCGAGTAAGCGATACTTCGCGCGCACCTCCTCTGGAAGGGATTCATCAATTAGCGGAAAAACGTCACGCAAATCCTTAATCTTTACACGAAGCCATTTCGATGTTAAACCTTCTGTTTCGGGGTATATCGGAACGAGCCGCGCAGTATGCGTAGCCGCCGCATCCGATGATTCGAAACTTGGCTGTTGCAGTGATATCCGACCCGATTTGCGCTGGACTCTACCCGAAAAGCGGTAGGACGACCCAACCTCCAGTTGCCCTGTGACATACGGCGCATTGAACCAGACAGCTTCCGCTCGAGCATCGTCATCCGTAAGTACGGCCTTTGTTATTGAGCGCCTACCGCCGAGACGCCTCGTATCAACTGCGGCGACCACGGCCTCGAGCGTAATCGGGTAAGTAGGAACTGCATCGAAGTTTGCTAAATCGGCGGGCCGAACAACACGCCGCAGATCATCGTAGCGACGTGGGAAGTAACGTACGAGGTCGCCGATCGACGCGATGCCTAGTCGACGTAGTTTCGCGACCGATGACGCACCGACACCCTTCAGGTCCGCTACGGGGGTTTCCGGCGTTAGCGTCATGTGATCTTAAGAGCGCGCTTCTTTCCGACCTGCACAACCATACCGCGCTCGACGAGCGTATCTGGATCTTCGGTCACGACGCCATCGAAGCGTACAGCACGCTGCGAGATTAAGCGACGCGCCTCAGACGAGCTGGAGGCAAGACCGCTTGTCCGGAGAACGTTCCAGAGGCGCCGATCCTGTGCTTTTGCAGGTGCCTTCCATGCAGGAATGTCATCTGGTAGTTCATGGCGCTGGAATCGTTTCACGAACGCCTCCTGCGCAGAGAGTGCGGTCGCTTCGTCATTCACCTCGGCAACGATAGCGCGTGCCATCTGCATCTTGGCGTCACGCGGATTCTTTTTTACGAGTGCTGCTAGTTCTTGAATGTGCGCCCGCGATTGGCTCGTACACCACTCGCTAGCGGGTACAATCACTTCATCCGGCAGGGCCATCAGTTGTCCGTAGAGGTCCTCGGCAGGCGCATCAATGGCAATTGCATTACCTTCTGTCTTGCCAATCTTTCGTCCCCCCGCGTCCGTCAGGATCGGCGTCGCCAAGACAAACTTTTCCTTGCCAAGATATTCTTTTGCCAACTTTCGGCCGGCCAGCATATTGAACGTTTGATCTGTCGCGCCAACTTCGAGATCTACTGCCAGTTCCACCGAATCGTAGCCCTGCATCAATGGATACAGAAACTCACGAAGAGAAATGGGCTTGCCCTGCTTGAGACGGTTCTCGAACATATCTCGCTCCAGCAGCTGTTGCACCGTGAAGTGCCCTGCCAGTTCGACGACGTCTTCAAAGCGAAGCTTGCTCAACCACTTCGAATTAAAAGCGATTGTCGCTGGATTCGGCCCGTCGAAATCGAGGACACGTGCAACCTGTCGCTGAAAACGCTGCGCATTGGCAACGACTTCAGATTGTGTCAGTGGTTGGCGCGTTGCTTGTTTGTCAGTCGGGTCGCCAATTCTTCCGGTAAAATCGCCGAGTAGGAGCACCACCTTGTGACCTGCTTGCTGAAACTGACGAAGCTTCTGCAACACGACAAGATGCCCGACGTGCAAATCGGGCCCCGTCGGATCACACCCAAGGTAGAGCTTGATTGGCTCCTTCTGTTTCAATCGCTTCTCAAGCGCAGCCCGAGAAGGGTAGATCGTGTCGACGCCGCGCGTCAGTAGCTCTGTGACTGTTGGAAGATTTGCCATACTTTTTCTTGGGTGACGCTATAAGTATAGCTATACTGATACAGCAAACCTATGGCAAAGCGCCAACGAATACGCAGTCTTATCGCCACTGACCGTCTTACCGCAGACGGCGGCTCCGTGTTGCGTACAAAACAAGGCCGCTGGCGCATCAAAAGGCTTTTCAAATTTGGCTCAGCTTCACTGCTCCTACTGGTGTCGGCGTTTCTAGCGTACGCGTCGATCGGTTTGCCATTTCCTGGCAAGGTCGCTGCAACACGCGGCGAAGCAACCACAATCTACGCGCGTGATGGCGTTACTGAACTCTACAAGATTCGTGGTGATCGCAATCGAACAGCAATTCCATTCGATCAGATGCCGCAGTGCATCAAGGACGCGACTGTCGCAATCGAAGACCGTAGCTTTTATAAACACCAAGGGCTGGACCCGCGTGGTTTGGCGCGCGCGGTGCTCGTCAACTTCGAGCGCGGATATGGCTCACAGGGCGGCTCAACAATCACCCAGCAGCTGGTAAAAAATGCGCTGCTTTCTCCGGAGCAGACGATCACACGAAAGGCCAAAGAACTCATCTTGTCTCTCGAGATCGAGCAAATCTATGCTAAGGATGACATTCTCCGGCTCTACCTCAACGAGATTCCCTATGGAAACAGCGCGTACGGAATTCAGGCAGCGTCGAAAACGTACTTCGGCATTGAGGCTAAAGATTTATCCCTCGCGCAGTGTGCAACGCTTGCCTCAATCCCCCGCGCCCCGACGTTTTACTCCCCCTACAACAACCCCGATCCAGCCAGGCTCCAGAATCGTTCGAAGCTTGTGCTTGAAAAGATGCTCGAAGATAAAATGATTACGCAGGCCGAGCATGACGCCGCCAAAGCGGAAATTGAGAAAGGGCTTCAATTCGCTGCAGTTGGATCTGGGGATACCATCAAAGCTGCGCACTTCGTATTCTATGTACAAGAGGAGCTCGAGAAAGATCCGAAATACACCCAAGCAGTCCTGCAGAATTCCGGACTTAAGGTAATTTCTACGCTTGATCCACCGAAGCAGTCTGCTGCTGAGCAGGCAATTGAAGACGCACGCAGTCGGTTTGCTGGTTATGGTGCATCAAATGCAGCGCTGACTTCGATCGACCCGAAAACCGGGCAAGTTGTCGCAATGGTTGGCAGTGTAGACTTCTTCGATGTCGCAGCTCAAGGCAACGTCAATGTTGCCACGTCGCAGCGCCAGCCAGGCTCTTCCCTTAAGCCGCTTGTGTATACGAGCGCCTTCGATAAGCCAAAATCGGACAATGATCGCCTAACGTTTAATCCGGCAGCGCTCCTGTGGGATGTGAAGACCAACTTCGGGGGATATTCACCTAATAACTACGACGGCAAGTTCCGTGGACCAGTCTCCGCCAGAGACGCGCTTCAGCAGTCGCTCAATATTCCGGCAGTAAAGACGCTTGATCTCGCAGGGCCGAGCTATTCGGTTGAGTATATGCGCGACAAGCTTGGTCTCGATTTGCCGAAAGACGTCGTTGACCGCTGTGGTCTCGCCCTCGTACTTGGTTGTGGTGAAGTTCGCCTCGTCGATCTCGTCGGCGCCTATTCGACACTCGCTAATGAGGGCAAGAAAGAGCCGGTCACGAGTATCCTCGAAGTGCGCGATCGCAAGGGTAAGGTTATTAACAAGTATGCCGACAAGGGTACGCAGACAATCGATAAGGCGCTGGCCTACCAAATGTCTAATGTGCTGTCGGATGACACAGCGCGGGCGCCGCAGTTTGGCCGCGGCTCGGCGTTAACCCTCCCAGGTCGTGAAGCTGCAGCTAAAACAGGAACCACCGACTCGTTCCGTGATGCTTGGACGGTTGGCTACACTCCACAGTTAGTCGCGGGAGTGTGGCTCGGAAATAATGACAATACCCCGATGAACCGCGTTGGTGGATCACTTGGGGCGGCGCCAATTTGGCAGGAGTACATGAAGAAGGCACTCCAAGACCAGCCAAACGAAAAGTTTACGAAGCCAAGCGGCGTGAAGGAGATTAAGGTCGACAAACTCACCGGACTTCTGCCAGGTAAAAATACTACTGCCACCAAGACGGAAGTCTTTACTGACAAGAATGCTCCGGCTGACAAAAGTACGGCCTCTGGGCTGGATCCCTGTAAGAAGGATACCGCCGTCGGCGGTCTCACCAGTGAGCGTCCGGAGAACCCGGCCTGGGAAAACCCAGTGCAGGCATTCATTAAAACACGCGGTATCAGCAGTGGTACCACCACTGAGACAAAAAACCAGGATCAATCAGAGGAATGTGGCCCTGATGTCAGCATCATCTCTCCGTCAAACGGCGATACGGTTGACGGAACAATCCAGATCCAAGCTCGCGCTACATCCGACAACGGCGTAAAGAGCGTCGAGTTCTCGTGGGATGGCGCCGTCATCGGCAGTGTCTCATCACCGCCGTTCATCGTGAGTTATTCAATCAAGAACTCATCCGGCCAGCACACTATTACCGCTAAGGCGACTGACGGTAATGACAATTCAAAATCTGTCTCAATTACCGTGAAGGTTGGGAGCAGTTCAACAATCTCGGTCACCCTTTCATGTGATGCCTCACGAGACTGTACTGCTACAGCGAGTGATGCGATTGATTCTGCGGTACTCGTCAATGCTGACAATCCGTCTCAAACAGTCGCTATGTCGGGCTCAGGAACCTCGTTTTCGGCCACTGCCCCGGCAAGTTGGAACCGCACCTATGCCGTGGGAACGGATAACGATGGCAACTCAATCAAGTCAACGACGAAGATTCTCGCCGCTGCGGGACAGCTTGCGTCAATCTATGACGCGAGCTGGTTCCTCTAGCACTCGCTATTGTTGACGGTAAAGCTCGAGCCCTTCAATCACGACGGCTTCGGCAGCTTCTCGACCCTCAATCTTGTCGATGCTCACCTTCTTGCCTTCAAGATTCTTATACGTCTCAAAGAAATCCTGCCACTCCTTCAAAAGATGTGGTGCGATATCAGCAATATCTGAGTACTCCGCGAAGCGCGGATCGTTGGCGGGTACACAGATCAATTTTTCGTCACGTTCGCCATTATCAATCATGCGAATGACTCCAATCGGTCGCGCTGGCACCACGACGCCGGGTAAGAATGCCTGCGTACTCATTACCATCGCATCCAGCGGGTCCCCATCATGCCAGTGCGTCTGGGGAACGAAACCGTAATCCGTCGGGTAGACGTGTGAGCCATAGAAGGTTCGATCATGAAAGATTAAGCCCGACTCCTTGTCCACCTCATATTTATTCGCTGATCCTTTAGGGATCTCGATAACGATATTAATTTCTTTGGGTGGGTTTCCGACAGAGAGATCGTGCAATGGGTTCATGGTGTTCCTTTGATTAGTAGTTAGCGTGAGTAGCAGGACGCTTTGTTGCAACCGGCGACGGGATTGCCGTAGCATCGGCCGGTTTCTTCACTGACGTCGAAACAACTCCGACAGCCGTGAGAAATGCGACTGCCATGATTGCTGCAACGATTAATTTTCGCTTGTTTGCCACTTTTTAAGCCTACGCAAGACCGAACTCTTCCGCAAGCTGAGGCAGTCTTCTGGCGCTAATTGCGTCGCGAATACGCTCCATCAGGCGCAAAATAAAATGTAAATTATGTACGGTCGCCAGCCGCAGGCCCAACAATTCCTGGGTCGCAAAGAGGTGGCGGATATAGGCTCGAGAATGCGCTTGGCAGGTTTCACAAGAACACCCTGGGTCCAGCGGCGCTGTATCGGCGGCGTACGCAGCAGCACGAATATTCAAGCGGAATTTGTTTTTTGCTGTGCCCCCGTTTTGAGGGCTGAGGTAGACCGTGCCATTGCGGGCGATCCGGGTCGGAGAAACACAATCAAAGAGGTCCACGCCGCGCGCACAGGCAACAAAGAAGTCAGCAATCTCGCCAATCCCAAGCAAGTGGCGGGGTCTTTTAGGATCAAGCCTCGGCGTAGTCCAATCAAGGATGTCGAGCATGTCCTGTTTCTTCTTGCCCAGTGAGCCGCCGATCGCATATCCTGGAAAGCCTATCGAGTCGATGAAGGATGCGCTTTCTTCGCGGAGATCGCGGTAGGCTCCACCCTGCACAATTCCGAACAGTCCTTGCTGTTTCCGGTTCGTCCACGCCGCAAAGCTCCGCTCGGCCCAACGGTGCGTACGGCTGAGCGCTGTCCGTGTGTAGTCGTGATCATGGAGCGGGGACGTGCACTCGTCAAATGCGAGAATAATGTCCGCACCGAGCTTCTGCTGTATGTCTACCGCTTTTTCGGCGGTCAACCTGTGCTTGCTCCCATCAAGATGGGATACAAAATCAACTCCTTCTTCATCGACGGTCATCAATTTCTGACGCGCGGCACTCGGTGCCGCGGCATTCTCTTCACCGGGGAAAATAGTCGACTGCTTCGAAACACCATGCTCGAGACCAAAGCCCAACGAGAAGACCTGAAAGCCTCCGGAGTCAGTAATAATTGGCCCCTGCCACCCCATGAACGCATGGAGGCCTCCGAGTTCCTCAATGAGTTTCTCTCCGGGTCGAAGATGGAGATGATAGGTGTTTGCCAGAACAATCTGCGCACCAAGGCGCACAAGATCAGCACTATCAAGCGTCTTCACGGTCGCCTTCGTACCAACTGGCATGAAGGCCGGCGTATCAATTGAACCATGGGGCGTACGAAGTACTCCTCGACGCGCTCGTCCATCGGAATGCGAAACGGTAAACTGAAGGGCAGACATCCCTCAAAGTATACTTGAAGCAATGACAGAACTCCCTGAACACGGTTTTAGAGCAGAGGATATGAGCGACCTTGAAGGTCGTTTTGCCTCTATTCTTGATGCAACTGCGCGTGCGAAAACAATCTCCAGACCACTGCGCGAGCTGCCTCCTTCAACGCCGCTGGGCAGTATGTATCGCTCCTTGCTCATCCAACGCCTTTCAATATTAGAGCGTCAAGAGCTGGGTCCGCTCGAACGAGCGTCTGAATTGGGCGTGGAAATTGAAGGTGTCGAGGAGCGCATCAGAATCATGGATTCTTTCCAGCACGATTTGGCAGAGCGACTTGCCCTCCAGGGTCAGCCACTTAGTGAAGCACTGGACCAAGCAACCGAAACGCAACATCGAAGGATTGAACGGCTCGCGTTCGAAGATCGTAGCGAAGCACTCGCCGTATTTATTCAGGACACGCGCACCGGATTTGCGGTGCTGCTTGAATCGTAACGTCAGGACTTGCGGCGTGAATCAGTCTTCGCAGTCACGAAGATCATCTTGCCGGCGACAGTCTGCAGCGCCCGACTCACCTCGGCCTGGATCTCTTGTCCGACGAGCTTATCGCCGTTCTCGACGACAATCATCGTGCCATCAGGTAGGTACCCAACGCCCTGTCCTCGCTCTTTACCTTTGCTAATCACCTTCACCGAAAGCTCCTCCCCGGGTAGAACGTTCGGACGAAGGGCATTCGCAAGTTCGTTAACGTTCAGCACCGCCACACGCTCAATCTCAGCAACCCGGTTGAGGTTGTAGTCGGTCGTCATAATGCATGCGCCTCGCTGCTTGGCAATCTGCACAAGCTTTGCATCGACCGTTTTAACCCTGCCGGCTACTTCAATCACCTCGACGATAACGTCTTTGTTTTTTTCGAGACTGGTTAGCACCTCCAGGCCACGCCTCCCTTTGCCCCGCCGAATTGGGTCGGTTGAATCTGCGATGTTCTGAAGCTCCTCTAACACAATTCGTGGTACGAGCAATGTGCCAAAAAGGAAGCCGGATTTGGCTATCTCCCCAATACGCCCATCGATGATCGCCGATGTATCAACGACAATCTCTCGCCCTTCTGGCGAGAGCGAACCTCGACCGGTGAGAGCTTGATAAAGAAATCCGACAAGGTGGGCCCCACGCGCCGCGAACAACACACTAAAGACAAGGCCAGACAGAGCAGCCGCAGTAATCGGGGTAACCTGGCCAAGAACGCCGGGCAGGCTTGAAAGAGGTATGGCGAGCAATGCACCGACGACTAGTCCCGTCACCAGACCAACCAGCGTCGTCAACAAGCGCTTCGAAGGCCACTTAATGAGACGCGCAGTCAGCAGTAATGAGGCCGCCAAAAGAAGGAGGATGATTGTCACGGCATTAAGCTGCATGTGCGACCTCCTTACTGCTGAGCAAGGAACGCAGCATCCCGACGTTACCAATCTTCTGCACGCGCAATCCGTCGATTGCAGGGATCTTTGATCCCTGAGGCACAAATACTGTTGCGATGCCGCCCCTCGCCGCCTCTTGGAGCCGTCGCTCAAGATTGGGGACGCGACGAACCTCTCCCGACAGTCCTAGTTCGCCGATAAAGACCGTTCGCTCGGGGAAGGCGACGTTCCGCGCGGCTGCTGCAATGGCTGCGGCAATTCCAAGATCAGCACCCGGGTCTGCCAAGCGAAATCCTCCAGCGACGTTAGCGTAGATGTCCTGAGAGCTAAGCGACAAGCCGGCGTGTTTGGTTAGAATGGCAATAATCAACGCTAGTTTATTCTGATCAATGCCACTAGCCGTTCGTTTGGGATACCCGAAAACTGTCTCGACGCCGAGTGCCTGCACCTCGACAAGCAAGACTCTGCTCCCCTCGAGCGTAGCTGCCAAGGCAGTGCCGACTTTAGGTACGGTCGAATCATCGATGAATGCCTTACTCGGTTGCGCTTCATCACGCAGACCGTCGGCCGACATTGTAAAAACGCCGACTTCGTCCGTCTGTCCGAAACGGTTTTTGACACCACGTAATAGCCGATGTTCTTGGAGATCGGAAGAGCACACGTCTGAACTCCAGTCACACAGTGATCTCG
>OBLX010000120.1_pt1 | contig 12834 bp, 13 predicted proteins | sample 1519811 | NCBI WGS metagenome assembly OBLX01 (sample SAMEA3991476, study PRJEB22521) | metagenome | biome: anthropogenic terrestrial biome; feature: sewage plant; material: surface water | place: Sweden | collected 2012-09-26
TCTGCCGTTGCCCGGGGCATCGCAATTGGCCGGGCGGTTCTCGTTGCTTCGAGCCGGGTCGATGTGGCGCACTATTTCATTGAGGCTGCACAGATCGAATCGGAAATTGAGCGGGTGATGGTGGGGCGCAATGCGGTGGTGGATGAAATCAATCGTCTGCAGGACAGCATTGCACACATGGGCCCCAAGGAGGCACCCCATGAGCTCACCGCGCTGTTGGATGTGCATCTGATGCTGTTGCAAGACGAAGAGCTGAGCAACGGCGTCAAGCATTGGATCACCGAGCGTCTGTACAACGCTGAATGGGCCTTGACCACGCAGCTCGAAGTGATTGCGCGCCAGTTTGACGAAATGGAAGATGAGTACCTGCGTGAGCGCAAGGCTGATCTGGAACAAATCGTCGAGAAAGTATTGCGCGCGATGATGGGTGTTGCCTCTCCGGTTGTACCGCCTTCGGTCCGCGCTACCCGCAAGACCTCGCAGCAAGACCTGTTGCTCGATGACACCGTGGATGTGCCCTTGATTCTGATTGCGCATGATCTGTCACCGTCAGACATGCTGCAGTTCAAACAAAGCGTTTTTGCGGGGTTCATCACGGATGTAGGCGGAAAAACCTCACACACCGCCATTGTTGCGCGCAGCTTGGACATTCCGGCGGTGGTGGGGGCACGCCTGTCAAGTCAGTTGGTGCGACAGGATGACTGGGTCATCATTGACGGCGATGCGGGTGTGGTGGTGGTTGATCCCTCCGCCATTATTCTGGCCGAATACGGTTTCAAGCAGCGGCAAAACGAGCTCGACCGCGGACGCCTGACACGTTTGCTGCACACACCGGCCGTCACGATGGATGGCCAGGAGGTTGAATTGCTGGCCAACATCGAAATGCCCGAAGATGCGGCTGGTGCCATCAAGGCCGGCGCGGTGGGCGTGGGCTTGTTTCGAAGTGAATTCCTCTTCATGGGGCGTCAGGGGAAACTGCCCAATGAAGAAGATCAGTACCAGGCCTACAAGCGGGCGATTGAGGGCATGCAAGGCTTGCCGGTGACCATTCGCACGGTGGATGTTGGTGCCGACAAACCGCTGGACAACTCGCTCAGAGACGATGCCCACCTCAACCCCGCCCTGGGATTGCGGGCTATTCGCTGGAGCCTGGCCGACCCGGCCATGTTCCTGACGCAGCTGCGGGCCATCTTGCGCGCGTCGGTGCATGGTCCGACCAAGTTGCTGATTCCCATGCTGGCCCATGCCCATGAAATTCGCAGAACCGTGGCATTGATTGACCGCGCACGTGCCGAGCTTGACAACCGGGGCATTGCTTACGGTGCTGTCAAGATTGGCGCCATGATCGAGATCCCGGCTGCGGCGCTGGCACTCAAGGTGTTTTTGAAATACTTTGATTTTTTATCCATCGGCACCAATGACCTGATTCAATACACGTTGGCAATTGACCGCGCCGACGAATCTGTGGCGCATTTGTACGACCCCATGCACCCGGCTGTGTTGGGTCTGGTGGCTGGAACCATTGCGCAGGGAAAAGCAGCGGGCAAAGACGTCAGCGTGTGTGGAGAGATGGCGGGCGATGTCGGTTTTACCCGATTGTTGCTGGGAATGGGGCTGCGCAGCTTTTCAATGCACCCGGCGCAAATACTGGCCGTCAAGCAAGAGGTGTTGCGGGCCGATGCTGGCAAACTCGCAGAGTGGGCGGTGCAGGTACTGGCGCAAGAAGAGTCCCCAGGACGCCGGCGTGCCCATCGGGGTCTGCTGCATGGTCCGGAGACGTTCGCCGACCGGCGAGACGAGTCTGCTGACCGCAGGGAAGAGGCGGCGAAACGGGCCAAAAGGCACTGACACTGCGGTCTAAACACCCCAAACCACTTCTTTGCCCGCCTTTTCACAGCGGCGCAGCATATCGATCAAAGGCAGGGCGCGCTGGCGCAGGGTGATCGATTCAGAGCGGGGAGGATTCTCGTTGCGTGCCAAGGCTGCCGCTTCGTTGGCTTTGTAATCAGCCTCTTCTTTGGCAATGGCCGCCTCCAATGCGGCAATCGCGGCGAGCATCTGCTCCGGCAGGATGATGCCTTTGTCTGCCGCGCCATCTTGCGTGTCTTTGCCAATGATCTCCAGCACGCGCCGCCCGTTGGGCTGGAGCATGATGACGTCGCCGGTGATTTTGGATTTGAATTTGTACAGCATGGCCAATTATCCATTTCCAGATCGCTGCACCATCAGGCACGGGCCTTGAGCATTTAAACTGAGGCTCCAAACATGCCTATGCACACCAAGCCTTTGCAGACCAACCCAACAAAATCTTTGCCACTCATCGATGCCCGCCGCTTGTTAATCCGGTGCTTGCTTGCGGTATCCACATTGGCTTTTGCGCTGCTTGCAGTCGGGTGCGCCGACACCAGCTATTACCTGCAGTCGGTGGGCGGCCATCTGAAAATGCTGCAGGCGGCCCGGCCGGTTGATCAGTGGTTGCTTGATGATGCGGTGGAGCCGGCGTTAAAGCAGCGCTTGGAGCTGGCCCAGCGCATTCGCAGGTTTGCGGTTTCCGATCTGGGCTTGCCCGACAACGCCAGCTACCAGCGCTACGCTGACTTGCAGCGCCGTGCGGTGGTGTGGAACGTGGTGGCAGCGCCCGAGCTGTCGCTCACCCTCAAGACTTGGTGCTTTCCGGTTGCAGGGTGTGTAAGTTACCGGGGCTATTTCAGCGAAGCCGATGCGCAGGGGCTGGCGGCGCATCTCAAAGCGCAGGGACTGGAGGTCAGCGTCTATGGCGTGCCGGCCTATTCCACGCTGGGTTGGCTCAATTGGGCGGGCGGCGACCCCTTGCTCAATACTTTCATCGGTTATCCGGAGGGCGAGCTGGCCCGGATGATTTTTCATGAATTGGCGCACCAGGTGCTGTATGTCAAAGACGACACCTTATTCAATGAGTCTTTTTCCACGGCTGTTGAACGCTTGGGGGGCGAACGCTGGCTGGCCGCGCACGGCTCGCCGCAGGCCAGGGCTGAGTACGCACAGTTCGATGCCCGGCGACGGCAGTTTCGCGCCCTGCTGATGACCACACGGCAAAAATTGGCCCAAATTTACAAAGAAAATGAGCCTCTGGCGCACGATATACAAGCGCAAATAGCTATGAAAAATATAGCAATGCAAGAATTCAGAACTGATTTCGCAGCGCTTAAAACAGCTTGGGGAGGCTACTCAGGGTACGACGCTTGGGTGGCTGGGGCCAACAATGCAGCATTTGGCGCACAAGCAGTTTATGATGATCTTGTTCCAAGCTTTGAGGCGCTGTTTGTGGCTCAGGGCAAGGACTGGAAGCGGTTTTATGAGGCAGTCAAACAGCTTACGCAATTGCCCGCCGCGCAGCGGATTCGAACCCTGAAACAACTATCAACGGAGCATCCAAGTGGCTGATCTTCATATTTTGCGAGCACACAACCTTGGGTTGCCCGAGGCACGAAGAGTGGCCTTCAAGTGGGCGGAGCAGGTCGAAGAAGAGTTTGACATGATCTGCACCTATGAAGAAGGTGCAACGCAAGATGAAGTGTGCTTCACCCGATCAGGTATTCACGGCACCTTGCATGTCACCAAGGACAAGTTTGATCTCAAAGCAAAATTGGGATTTTTGGTTGGTGCCTTCAAGGGAAAAATTGAGCGTGAAATTGTAAAAAATCTCGATGAGCTGCTCGAATCGAAAGCACATCACAAGCCCAAACCCCACGCAAAACCACACGCGGTTAAAAAGAAATAGACCTTCGGGCGGTCCGCAGGGGTTTGCTTGCGGGCTGTAGTTTGGGGCGCTTGCCCCAGACAAATCAGCTCAGTGACATCAGCTCAGTGATGCAACCAAGTCAATGTACTGTTGCATGGCGTCTTTGTTGGCGGTGCCTTTCAAACCGTTCCAGGCATCCCATTTGGCGCGTCCGACCATATCGGTGAAGCCTGGCTTTTTCTCGGTGTTGTCGCCTACGCTGGCTTGCTTGTACAGGGCGTAGAGCTTGAGCATGGTGTTGTTATCGGGGCGCTCGCTCAGATTTTTTGAATTGGCAGCAGCGGCTTCAAATTTTTTCTTCAAGTCAGACATCTTTTTTCTCCGGACAGAATGATTACCCAACACACTTGGGGCAGCCACATAATAGCCTAGTGCAAAGCTGCAGAATTTATGCAGCCCCTCGAAAACGTCAGTCCTGCAGCTCGACCCGGGCCATTTCTACATCCAGTCGTTCCATGGCATCCATCGGTACTGCTGCTGCTGCTTGCTGGTAAAGCTTGGTGGCCTCATCCATCAGCTTGTCGCCTTCCAGCATGACCATGGCATTGGCGTATTCGATCATGCCAATGGCCGACTTGATGTTCAGCTTCAGCGCTTCCTGGAACAGTCGCAGCCCTGTTTCTTTTTTGGCACCGTAAGTCATGCCGCCAATGAGGGAGCCCACTTTGTCAATCACCTCGGCGTGAAAGGTTCCCAGCGCAATGTGGGCATCTGCATGTTTGGGCTGAAGCTTGATCACGTTTTCCAGTGAGCTTTTTACTTTGCTGCCAAGCCCTTGGGCCAAGGCTTTTGCCACACTAATGCCCTGGCTGTAGCGGCTCAGGGCATAGGCCTGCCAGTAATGTGCATTGACGTTTTCAGGATCTTCCTGAAGCTGTGCACCAGCCCGGCGCGCAACCTCCAGGTACAACTCCAGCCTGGCTTTTTCCTTGGTTTCAAGGTAAGTGGCATAGATGCAAGCCGACTTGTTGGCCACGGTGAGTCCGGCACCGCCAAGCTTGAGCCCCAAGTCCGCTGCTTTCTGAAATTCTCCGTTATGGAAAAGCGCCCACGCTTGCAACACTTTGGTGTTTTTCGGCAACGGCTCGGCATCGCCTGCGTGCAAGCGCTCCCAGTTGTTCTTCACACTGGTGGCATCAAAAACATAATCGCCTGCATAGGGGAATGCGGTCCATTCGGCCATTGCTGTCTCCTCTATCGGGGTGTTTACTTATCGGCGTTATTGTAGGCACCCACAAGCTTGAGTAAATGCATGCGCTGACCCTGCTCCAGATAGGGTGCTAACAGGTTCAGCACATGCTGCGCACCGCGCAGCAGGGCAGATTGCGCGTTCTCCGGCTCCAGCGCTTTGCGCGGGTCGCGCACATACTCAAAGCTCAGCCAGTAAGTCAGCACCACCACCATGCTGGTGGCTGTGGCCTCCACTTCACGGGAATCAATGCAAACCGCACCCGAGCGACTCATCCCGTCAAGCAGTGCTTTAACGGCGCGGGTTTTGTTTTTCAGTACCGACTGAAAATGCGTTTCAAGCCGCCGGTTTTTACTCAGCAAATCATTGAGGTCGCGGTACAAAAACCGGTACTGCCAGATCAGCTCAAACAGCGTGTGCATGAAAAACCAGGCATCTTCCACATCGCGTACGCCGTCGCTGGCGTTGAGCAACTCGTTAAGGGCGCGTTCATAGCGGTCGTATAACGAATTGATCAGCTCATCTTTGGCTGGGTAGTGGTAATAAAGATTGCCGGGGCTGATGCCCAGCTCGGCGGAAATCAGCGTGGTTGACACATTGGGCTCGCCAAAGCGATTAAATAATTCCAGCGTGACTTCCAGAATTCGTTCGGCCGTTCGCCTGGGCGCTTTTTTCACCATGAGACACTTCTCTGATAGGTTGCGGATGAAATGGCCTGACCCAAGTCAGACATGACGTCTTGCAGCTTTTCGATCGCCCGGCCCAACTCGGTGATGGGCGGTACCGGGGCTGTCAAAAACCGTTTCGGGTCGTTCAGTACCTTGTGGTTCAGGGAGATACCATGCCTGGCAAGTTTTGCCGACAGGCCGGTTTTTTGCGATCGCAGCATCATGCGGGTTTGTTGGTACGCGTGCTCTGCCAGATGGTGGCGCTGGGCGTAGCTGAAGGTGTTGGCCAGATAGAGTTCCGGGTCACGGTGGTCGGGCTCAATCAGGATGATGTCGGTCTCCGGATACAGGCGCTCGTATTGCTTCATGCCCAGCACCAGCCGTGAATGGATGATGGAACGGAAAGTCTGGCTCAGCACTGACGCCAACCCGCCATCCACAATACGGGGGATGAAACGCTTTTCAGGTGGCAGCCCGCGCAGCATGACATTGGCCACCTGCGGGGCCGTTGCGTCAAAGGGCACCAACGGGTTCAGACACAGCATCAGGTCAACACCCTCGTCTAGGGCGACCGAGGCATGCATGGTCTTCTTCAAGGCACCATCAACATAGTAGCTGTCATCAATTTCCACGGGAGGAAACATGCCGGGTAAGGCGGCGCTGGCCTGTACGGCCTTTGAAATCGGCACGTGATCCCACCCTGGGCGACCAAACGGGGCAGGCTCGCCACTGTCCAAATTTGTGGCCACCAGCGTGAGTTGGGTTTTAAGCTGGCGAAAATCGTTGGTGCGCCCCTCCCGTTCGAAGAGTCGTGCCAATTTGGTGTTCATGGGGGCATTGCTGAACACCCCGGTCGGCAGGCTGGGCCCCATGCGCTCCAAGGAGTATGTAAGTGATTTTTTTCCCACGGTGTAATGCCATAACGCATTGACCAACAAGCCTGGCAACATGATGCTGCGGCGGGCAAACTCGCCGTAGGCTGGTGCCATGAGCCAAGAAGGATCAAACGTGTCCGATGCATCATTCGTGCCTTCGATAAAGCTGGCACACAACTCACGCGGGGAAATGCCGTTGGCGAGCCCGGCCGCAACAAAGGCACCTGCCGAGACACCCACATAGTGTTGCAGTTTGGTGAAGTCAATGCCCTGCAACGATTCTTCCAATGCACACAAGGCACCAATTTCATAGATAGCACCCAGGGGACCGCCACCCGCCAACGCCAGGGCAATCTTGGGTGGATGTGATATTTGACGCTTCATAGATTGGCAAAGTGCAAAGCATGAAGTGTAGGGCTGTTACAGCAACAAATATGCTGCAACGCAGCAATGGACATGCATGTAAAAAAAGGGCGCATAAGCGCCCTTTCAAAACAGGTCTGCTGCAAACTGTGTCATGCCTGCCCCATCAGACCATCCCGATCACCTGCCGCTCAGGCCGAGGGGGCGTCTGTTGCATCGGCCTTGGGTTTGCGAACTGCAGGGCGTTTGGCTGCTGGTTTGGCAGCCACAGTGCTTGCTGCTTTGGCTGATGGCTTGGCGGCAGTTTTCGCAGCAGCTTGGGGCGCGGCGCCCTTTGCCGAAAGTTTTTGAACACTCTTGTTCAACTCGTCAATGCGGGCAATCAAAACGCTCACGTCTTTGGCAGAAGGCACGCCCAGCTTGTTCAGCGCCTTGGCCACGCGGTCTTCAAAAATGTTTTCCAGTTTGTCCCACTGTCCGGTTGCCTTGGACGAAATATCGGTGGCCATGTTGGTCACGCGGCTGGTCGCTTCAGAGAGTTTGCCCTCGGCTGCAGATTGGGTCTTGCGCCCTTCTTTGACCAAAGCCTCCAGTGCTTTGGATCCTTCAGCTTGCGCTTTGTTCAAAGCGCCCAAACCTTTTTGCCAGATTTGTTGCGCCGAGTCTTTGACCCCATTCAATGGTGCAGCGATGTTCTTTGAGGCTTTGATTTTTTCCAACTTTTTGACCATGGGGTTCTCCAGATATAGGTAAGGTGAGTAAGTAGCTTGCCGACAGATGACGCAGTTTTGCGCGTGGGGCGTACTTTAATTTGTGATGGCGTGGCTGTGTAGGTGTCGCATCCTAAATCAAGGGTACGATGCGCCCGTCACATGCTGCTGCGTTTCGCCGGGCTTGTGCAGACGAAAATAAATCACGGTGCCTTGCCACCCGGGGGAGAAAACAGCATGAGTGAATTGGGTTCCCGCGTGACCGATCCGGTGGCTGCACCCACCGACACAGAGTCATCCGACGAAGTTGCCGAACAGTCCGCGGAACAGCGCGAGGCGCTTGCGCGTGAAGCCGCAGAACTGGCTGCACAGCGCGCTGCGCAAGAGGCTGAAGAGGCAGCGGTGCGAGCGGCACGACTGAAACGTTTGATGCAGCGGATTGCCTCCCATGCGGATTTCGCCTCCATGCGCGACTCTATCGCGGGCATTCAAAAAGTGGTGCGCTCCGAAAAATCGCACGTCAGGGCGCTGACCGCCGAGATCGCCGAAGACGTTGCCATGACCGGCAAACTGCTGCGCTTGGTCAACGCCGCGTTTTACAGTTCGGTCGGTGGCGGCAGCATCACCAGCATGAAGCGCGCCGTGGACCTGATGGGTTTTCAAAGCATCGGTATGCTGGCCAGTTCCTTGGCTCTTTTTGAGCGCTTGCCCAAGCATTCCGATGGCGACCGCTTGCGCCAAGAGTTTGGCAAAGCCCAGTTTGCCGCCATGCTGGCGCAAGAAATGTGCAACAGCCGCAAGCACATCGACGGTGCCTACATGACTGCCCTGTTTCAGAACTTGGGCAGTATGCTGGGCGGGATGCACTTCCCGGATGAAATAAAAGGATTTGAGGCCGCGCTGGACACCAGTGGCCTGGCACCGGGAGACCCGGCCAGACCGGAGGCGAGGGAACGGCTGGCACGTCAGCACTGGGGCATCGGGATTGAAGAAATCGGTATTGAAGTCGCCGCGCAATGGGGATGGCCCGAAACCTTGCGCACCAGCTTGCGCAGCCTGCGCCCCAGCGACAACCAGCGCGCTGCCAACTCTGAAGAATACCTGCGCGTGTTATGCACAGGGGCCAACCAGCTCGCGGGCGACCTGTTGCGCCTGCCAAACTTGGGCACCGAGGAAGAACGCGCTGCGGCACGCAAAGAGTGTGTCGAACGCTTTGTCGCAGACATGGCCATCCCGCTGGATTTGAATGTTGATGGAATGGTTAACGTGGTCGAGAGTACCCAGAAGGAGTGGGACGAATTGGCCAGAGTACTCGGTTTCGGCCCTTCGCAAAGCACGGCAAGCCCCACCCCAGCAGCCAAGGCCGCGCCATCAGAAAAACCAAAAGAAGCCCCCCCGGCCAAAGTCAGCCCCAAGCCAGCGCCAGCAGCTCCCCGACCACCCGTGCGTGTGGCAAGCGCGGCACCTGTCGTCGTAGCCGAAGTCTTGGGTTCGGCATTGGAGAAAGTCAGCGAGTTGGCTCTGTCGGGGGCACCACGCGGCCAATTGCTGCAGTTGTGCATGAAGACCATGTATGACGCTTTGCAGCTGCAGCGCGTCATTCTGTGCTTGCGTGACCCGCAAAGCGGTGCCTTGCAAGGAAAAATGGGCTTGGGTGACCGAGCAACCGAGTTGGCACCTGTATTTGATATTCCCATGCAGCCTCCCACGGATTTGTTTGGACTGCTGTGCCTCAAGAACGCCGATACGCTGATCGCCGACACCTCTGACCCGGTCATTTCCAAACGATTGCCCGCTTGGTACAAGCACGCAAAGGCGCAGACTTTTTTGTGGTTGCCCATGGTGGCAGGCACCCAAGTGCTGGGAGCCCTCTACGGCGACCAACCGCTGGCTGGAAGCTTGGTGCTGAGCGAGCGTGAAATGTCTCTGCTCAAAACACTGCGCAACCAAGTGGTCATGGCGATCCATTTTGGTGCCAATGGGGGCAGTAAGCCAGGTTGACGGGTGTTTCCAAAGGCTATTTCCGTTAAGGCAAACTTGCCCACCAATTCCGCACCCCTCACCACACGTGCCCTACCCCTTCCCCTATCTGGAGACAACCCCATGACCGACACCTCTGCCTACACCCCACCCCAAGTCTGGAGCTGGGACCGAGACAATGGCGGAAAGTACGCCAGCATCAACCGACCCGTCGCCGGTGCAACGCATGACAAGGCGCTGCCCGTGGGGCGGCACCCGCTGCAGTTGTACTCGCTGGCCACGCCCAATGGTGTCAAGGTCACCGTGATGCTGGAAGAGCTGCTGGCACTGGGACACAGCGGCGCGGAGTACGACGCCTGGCGGATCCGCATCAACGAAGGTGAGCAATTTGGCAGCGGCTTTGTCGAGATCAACCCCAACTCCAAAATCCCCGCGCTGGTGGACCATAGCACCCCCACGCCGCAGCGCGTGTTTGAGTCCGGTGCCATCCTTATCTACCTGGCTGAAAAATTTGGTGCCTTCCTGCCCGCTGGTGGAAGCGCACGTGCCGAGTGCCTGTCGTGGCTGTTCTGGCAAATGGGCAGCGCGCCCTTTTTGGGCGGCGGTTTTGGCCACTTTTACGCCTATGCACCGAGCAAGATGAAATACCCCATTGACCGTTACGCCATGGAGGTCAAGCGCCAGCTCGATGTGCTCGACCGTCACCTGGCCGACAAACCCTATCTGACCGGCAACGACTACACCATTGCCGACATGGCAGTCTGGCCTTGGTATGGCGCGCTGGTCAAGGGTTTGCTCTACAGCGCCGGTGAATTCCTGCAGGTCCACACCTACACGCATGTGATCCGCTGGGCCGACCAGATCGCACAACGCCCCGCCGTGCAGCGCGGGCGCATGGTCAACCGCGTCTCGGGCGACCCTGCCAGCCAACTGCACGAACGCCACGACGCCAGCGACTTTGACACCCAAACCCAAGACAAACTCAACCCTTCCTGACAACCATGCTCACCCTTTACGACTGCAGCACCGCCCCCAGCCCACGGCGCGCCCGTATTTTGCTGGCCGAAAAAGGCATCCCCCACGACACCGTGCAGATCGACCTGCGTAGCGGCGAGCAGCTTGGCGAGGCCTATCGCGCCATCAACCCCCAATGCACCGTGCCCGCCCTGCGCCTTGAGAACGGCGTGGTGCTTGCCGACAACGCCGCGATTGCGGCTTATCTGGAAGCCGCCTACCCCGAACCGCCGCTGCTGGGCATCACCGCGCTGGAGAAAGCCGAAATTGCCAGCTGGCACTGGCGCGCCGAGTTTGAAGGCTTGCTGGCCATCGCCGAAGCCTTGCGCAATGGCTCCCCCGCCATGGCCAACCGCGCCCTGCCGGGCCCGGTCAACTACCCCCAGATCCCGGAGCTGGCACAGCGAGGGGTGGCGCGGGTGCAGCAGTTTTTTGCGACGCTGAACGAGCACCTGGCCGGACGCGAGTTCATCGCGACCGAGCGCTTCAGCATCGCCGACATCACGGCCGTGGTGGCGGTCGATTTTGCGCGCGTGGTGAAGGTCAAACCTACCGAGCAGCATCCGCATTTGCTGCGCTGGCGTTTGGCTGTGGGGCAACGAGCCTCTATTGGGGGGTAAGCAGCCTCATTACCGCCGACGATGAATTCGGCTGAAGAAATACGGCAAATCCATATCTAAGGGATGCAGCCAATGACCTGGGCGTAGATCACCGGGGCTGAGGCTGTCCAACGTTGCGCATTTGCTCATCATGGCACCGGTCAGTCGGAGCCTGCGTCGGCACGGGTGGGCACGATGCGGCGTAAAGCCCGCACTTTTTGCCATAACACCGCCTTGGGCGTGTGCATGGCCATGGCTTGCATGCAGCGATCCAGCCAGCCCAAGCGGTGTTGCAAACGGTCGATGGCCTTGCCCAGGTCCAGCGCTACGCTGGGGCCATAGGCCTGCTCGGCCTTGGCCCGTGCAGCGCGCAGAACGGGCAAGGGCAGTTGCATCATGGCGAGGTCAATCACATCGCGGCTGAATACGCCGTCATCGGCCTGCCGGTCGGCGTTGGCAAGCAGTTTGGATGTTGCCAAGTCCAGCCGGGTGAGCGTGGACACGCCGCAAATTTTGTCGCTGGCTTTGGGCGTGACCAGCGCAATGCGTGCCTCGCGCACGATTTCGAACTTGATGCTGTGTCCGTCCATCTGAATCTGGGTGCGAATGCCGTACTGGTCGGCCCGAATCTCTCGCAGCGCCACCAGGGGCGGCGCCTGCAGGTGGGTGATACCAGTCAGGCCATCGGGATGGGTCAGCAGTTGGCGCAGCTCCCGGTAGCCAGCCGCGTCCGACACCAAAAAGTCGATGTCCACCGATTCGCGGTATTCCCCATGCAGCAACGCAAGACAGGTGCCACCGCCGAAATAACAACCGTGCGCCAGCAAGGTGCTGCCGTTCAGCGCATGCAGCACATGGGCAATGCGCTGGTGGTGCGGGCGTTCAAACTGCATGGCTAGTCTGGTGCCCCACGCTCCGCCGCTGCGCGGGTCGCTGCCCCGCGCGGGGGCCGTTCGCGCTTTGGGGCGGCCCGGCAGCGCTAAAGGCCAAGCGCAGGGCTTGCAGCAGGGCATGTTCGTCGGCGGACATGGCTGACATATCCAGGTGGCGGGCGTTGCGCTCGTAAATGTCCAGCGCCTCGGTGGGCGTGAGTGTGTCGGTGCCATGCACCTGCCACGCCAGGGCACGCAACTGCGGGTAATCCGCCAACGCCACCCGCGCCGGTATCCAACCGGTGTGATCGAGGGGCGTTGCGGTGCGCTGGTCTTCGTCGGTAACGGTGGTGGCTTGCAGCGTCATCCCCAAGGCCGCCAGTGCGTTGCACCAAGCCCCCATGGTCACGGACGCCTCGCCTTTTTCGATGCGGTGCAGGGTCACGCGCGAAATGCTTGCCGCCTCGGCCGTCACGGTGGCGCTCAGGCGCAAGGCCTTGCGCCGCGAACGCATCCGCGCGCCCAAGGCTTGCAGCGGGGCGGTCTGGCTGTCATGTGTTTGCGGGGTGGTGGCATTCATAGTGTTTCTTATTATTTACAAAAATATTAATTTGTCAAATATAAGAAACACATTTTGTGCAAAAACACTAAAAACCAGGTGGCGCTGGGCGGGTAGGTGGCGTATCTGGAGGCGCAGTCTCAGGTCGGCAACCGAGCCGATTTGAAATGTCCTCAGTCAAATCAGATTTGCTATCGAATTAGTAACTGGCTGCACAAATTTCG
>OBLX010000121.1_pt1 | contig 12825 bp, 17 predicted proteins | sample 1519811 | NCBI WGS metagenome assembly OBLX01 (sample SAMEA3991476, study PRJEB22521) | metagenome | biome: anthropogenic terrestrial biome; feature: sewage plant; material: surface water | place: Sweden | collected 2012-09-26
CACTGTGTGACTGGAGTTCAGACGTGTGCTCTTCCGATCTATGCCATCATCGTTGGTACTGGAAAGGAAGATAACCTCGAAACATGGCGAGCCGTTACCGCGGCCAGTATACGTGCCGCTCGCGGGCACGCTTTTACAGCCATCGGCATGTTCTTGCCCGGAACTGCCGCGGCCACACATGAACTCGCTGACGCCATTGCCGAAGCCGCCCATCTGACTTCCTACCGCTACACAAAACACCAGAGCTCCCCCCAGCGACCCCGAGACGTTACGCTCCACCTAGTAACGACTGCGGGCAAGCTACCCGCCGCCAAGCATGGAGTCCTGGAAGGCACGATTGAGGCAGAAGCCGCGATGCTGGCACGAGATCTCGTCAATGAGCCACCGTCACTGCTTACCCCTCGCCACCTGGCGGCTGCAGCGCGCCGCATCGGACGTGCCAGCGGGTTGACCGTCAGTGTGCTGGGCAAAAAACAGATGGAACGCCTTGGTTTCAACGCGACACTTGCGGTGGCAAAAGGCTCAGACGAAGAGCCGTGCTTTATCAAGGTGAGCTACGCGCCACGGCGCGCGAAGAAGCATGTTGTACTCGTTGGCAAAGGCGTCACATACGACGCCGGCGGAATCAATATCAAGCCGACTCGAGGCGGCAGCCTTGAGGACATGAAGATGGATATGGCCGGTGCCGCAGCGGTTTTGGCAACACTTTCGGCACTCCCCAGGCGGAAAATCCCTGTCAAAGTCACGGCATACGTTGCAGCGACTGAGAACCTACTCGGTGGATCAGCGTATAAACCAGGCGATGTCGTACGCGCCTACAATCGCAAGAGCATCGAAATCACCAATACCGATGCCGAGGGCCGGCTAACGCTCGCTGACGCGCTGTCATACGCAGTTGCTAAAGATAAGCCAGATGTCATTATCGACCTGGCGACACTTACCGGCGCAGCAATCGTCGCACTGGGTGATAAGATTGCGGCGCTTTTTTCAAACAATGATGAGCTGGCGCGCGCCCTGTGGAAGGCAAGCAAACAAAGTGGGGAGCGCATTTGGAAGTTGCCGCTGCCGCATGACTACAACGAGATGATTAAAGGACGGATTGCCGACCTCGACAACTCCGGTGCCAGTGGTGCAGGTACCATTACCGCTGCATTATTCTTACAAAATTTTGTCGGAACAACACCGTGGGCACACCTCGATATCGCCGGGCCTGCCTTTGCCAGCAAAGATTCTGGATACCTGGCCCGTGGTGGAACCGGATTTGGCGTGCGTCTGTTGCTTGAGTATCTTGAATCGCTCGAGTAATGCCCTCTTCGCGCTTTGCGAGCAATGTTGAGCAAATCGTACGAATGATTCCGCGTGGCCAACTCGCAACCTATGGCCAAATAGCGACGTTACTCGGGATGCCGCGGGCAGCGCGAGCTGTTGGATGGACGGCACACTGGGGCGACCCAGACGTGCCATGGCAGCGTGTCGTCAACCGGAACGGACGAGTCGCTCCAGGGTGGCCTGGAGGGATGGTTGCCCACGCCGCTGTTCTTGCCAAAGAAGAAGTCTTCGTCAACGCAGATTTTTGCGCTGATCTTCACAAACACCAATGGACTCCGTCACAAGAACAGCTTGAAGCCCTTGGGCTAGGATCACCAGATAGCGAACTTTTCCCCTATGCCTCTGGGTAGAGCTGTTTCCCGTCTTCGTCGTAAACCGTAATTGCTGCGGTCGGGCAGGACTTTGCCGCATCAAGAATCATTTCCAAATTATCTAGAGTGGCGCCTGCTTTAACATACGCCTTACCATCGTCGCCGAGATCGAAGACGTCTGGAGCAATGGCAACACAGCTCGCTGCACCGATGCAGAGATCTTCGTTAACGACGACTTTCGATATCTTAGTCATGCAATCGCCTCGTTGATACGCTGCAGCATTTCGTCGACTTCCGTCTCGGTCATACCATGAATCCGAGCGCCCATCTCCACCGTGTCGAACTGGTTAGCGAAACATCCGATGCAGTGCAGTCCGAACTCCAGCATCACCGCTGCTGCCTGCGGGTAGGTTTTCGCAATATCGCCGAGGTTGCTGTCGCGTGTCACAACGGTGCTTGTAGTCATATCTGTAGAATACGTCATGTCCCTTGTTCGGACGAGCTCTGCGCTGTCGATTGTGAAGCGGATCGATTCACCGTGCCAGCAGCTTCAATTGCCCAGCAAAGATAAAGATCCGCGCGATGCTCTTGGATAGGAAGCGCCGAATATGCACTGAAGGCGCCTTTCGGATCAAGGAGTGGATCAATACGTTCAACGACTGTGCCATCGGGCCGGACGACCACTTGCGACCTCCCAGCAGCATGGTGCTCACCTGCAGAACGACGAAATGTCAGAGCTGCGCTGTAGCTGATATACAGTCTACTGGCATGCCTGTATCTTCTGATATCGTGCTCCGCACTGATAAGAGTTAGGCCGTCTACTATTCCGATCTCTGCCCCGCGTGGAATCTGTTCGGCAAACGTGCAAAAAGCCGCCTGCCAATCTGAATCTACTTCGAGAAATCCGCTTTCTCTGAAACATTCGGGAATGCGTTCAGGTTCTCTATGCATAGCAATTTACTGTACCTTTTCAAGCGCTGCTTGCAAAGCACTGCGGGCAAGGAGAGCACACTTTGCCCTCGTTCCGCTGATTTCAATACCGAGCTCCTCTGCGATTGCCGTTGTCTCTTCGTCTCGGACCTCCGAAACGCGTCTCCCGACAGAACGTTCGGCCAACATAGATGCTGAGGCTATAGAAATTGCGCACCCCGTACCATTAAAGCGGAGATCTTTGATGATTCCCTTTTCGATATCGACATCAACGGTCAGGCTATCTCCACAGACAGGGTTCTGGACTGTCGTGGAGGCCGTTGGGTTTGCGATCCTTCCCCGATTCCGTGGACGACGGTAGTGATCAAGAATGTGCTCGCGATAGAGATCCACTAGACGACTTTCCACGAATCGCCATGGACAATAACGGCGTGCTCATTGCTCAAGCCGATGATGTCTTTTCGCTTGTGCCGTTTCAGAATCTCGCTACTGCGCGGCTCGAATCTTGGATCATTGATATGTGGCACGATGTCGACCGGACACCATCCGAGCCCCTGCGTGCTGCTGAGCGTCGGTGCAGCAACCGCTTCATCAATTGCATCGATGTAGGCAATATCGCGGCAGGCAATTATCGATCCGGCCGAAGAGCCAATATACAGATTCCCTTGCTCAACATACGCAGTCAGCACCTCTTCAAGATCGCTCTTCTTAATTTGATCGAGCAGGTAGTAGGTATTGCCGCCGGCGACAAAGACGGCGTCTACTTTGCCGAGAGCCTTAGCCGTATCTTCGGGATTGCTTCCAGCAAAATCATAGACATCAATTTGAAAACCAAATGCCCGCAGTGCCTGAAACGAGCCGCTCATCTCGATTGGATCACTTTCGAGATTTTTCGCCGTCTTTACATAGAGCAGTCGCAATGACTCGGGACTGCGCGGCAGCACTTCATACAGCTTCGGGAGCGCTTGGTCGATTTGCGAAGCTAGGAATAGGGTCTTCATCAGAGAATTATTACCTGGCCATCTTTCACACAGATTGCCTGTTCATCACGAATCGGCTGTAGACGGTGTGCCGTATATCCGCTTTCAAGGACTTCTTTTGCTTGAGCAGCCCAGAGATCGCTGTTCACATGGGGAACGGGGATAAAGTCGAGCAGACCAATTCCGGTAGTGTCGGTAATGTTGGCGAGAGAGGGATCGTCCATTGGCTCTATTGGGCCTATGTCCGGCCCGAGCACTGTCGCCCCGGCAGAGGATCCAACAATGGTAATATTTCGCTTCAGGTTGTGCAGGTACGTATCGAAACCACTCTCTCGGACCGCTTGCAGGAGATAATAGGCGCTACCGCCGCCGATATGGATAACTTCGGCTTCATCGAGCATTTTCTTGAGCGATTCTGGCGACTGCTGCACTAACCAGCAGAGCTCAATCTTAAAATGCTTTTCGTACATGTGGCGATCTTCGTCTTGGTCATAGGTGTAGCCAAGCGGTGTCGCGGCGTCGGGCACCATGTGCACAACACCTTTCTTGGCAGCCGCTTTGAGCTCCGGCAAGAACTTGCGAAGACTGAGGGCTGTTTGAGAACAGAGATAGAATGTTGTTTTAGCCATGGAATGTGGTTAGGGCACTTTTTAGCGCCTGGTGGGCTTGTGTAATATCCTCCTCCGTATTGTAAACCGCTAAAGACATTCGTGCGCTGGCAGGAATGCCGAGACGGCGATGCAGTGGTTCGGCACAATGGTGTCCCGACCGAATCGCAACGCCATGCTGATCAAAAATCGTCGCCAAATCGTGCGGATGAATACCGTCAACAACAAACGACACTACTCCGACCCGCTCCCTCGGCCCAAGAATCTTCACGCGGGGCTCTTCCCCAAATAGTGCGGCGAGTTGCGCTGTCAGCCTCTGCTCGTGATCGGCTATGGCTGACATTCCAACCGATTCAATAAACGAAAGTGCGGCTTGCAGACCAACCGCCTCGGCAACGGGCATCGTCCCTGCTTCAAATCGATAGGGAGGATCCGCGTACGTTGCCTGACCGAAATCAACCGAACGAATCATTTCGCCACCACCGTAGACTGGGGGTAATTCTGCGAGTAATTCAGGTCGTACCCATAATCCACCAATACCGAAGGGACCATAGGCTTTGTGTCCGGAAAACGCGTAGGCATCAACTCCAAGCTCGTGGACATCCACACCTAGCCGACCAAGTGCTTGGGCGCCATCGACGATCATATGTACATCCGCGTCCCGAGCCATCTGTGCAAGCTTCGCGAGCGGATTAACACATCCTAAGACGTTAGATACATGACAACAGGCAAAGACAGATGCACCTTCGAGCTTCTGGAGAACATCTTTAAGATCAAGCGATCCGTCATCTGCCAGCGACGCGAATCGCAGCTCAATGCCCTTCTGTTCTGCTAATAAGTACCAGGGAACCAGATTCGCGTGATGCTCCATTTCTGTCAGCACAACAGCGTCTCCGGCCTTAAGGTAACGCTGACCGTAGGACATCACGAACTGATTAAGACTCTCCGTTGTGCCGCGCGTGAATACCAGTTCCTGGGGCTTGGCACCAATGTGGTGCGCTACGTCATGGCGCGCCTGTTCAAACGCCTCTGTGGCAGCATCTGCTAAGTAATGAACCCCTCGGTGAGGATTTGCGTTCTTCATCCGATAGAACTGATCCATTGCCGTCAGCACCCGCTGTGGTCGCTGTGTAGTAGCGGCATTGTCGAGGTAGGCCAATCGCTGCCCGCGTATCTTCTGGGTAAGGATTGGAAATTGGGACGTAATCGTCTCGTGATCCATAGTGCTAGTCTAGCGGCTATTGCTGCTGGTTGCCGGGCATAGTGGAAGAGAGCCTGCTGGTAATTTCTGACAAGAACGCGTCTCGCACTGTCAGCTTGGGCACATTTCGAATCAGGTCTGCGAAAAAACCTTCCACAATCAGATTTCGAGCAACGTCTTCGGACAGACCCCGACTCATCATGTAAAAGAGCGTCTCATCATCAATCTGGCCCACCGTCGCCCCATGACCAGCCGTAACATCGTCGGCATCTATCTCCAGACCTGGAATGAGGTCGGCATGTGCAGTGTCTGCCAAGAGCATCGCGTGGCCATTCTGGTCTGCGCTGGTGCCATGAGCTCCGGGTTGGATTTTGATCATGCCGCGGTAAACGGCACGAGCGTTATCGCTAACCACGCCGCGTGCATACGTCTGCGATGTCGCATGACCCGCAAGGTGATTCGCTTCCAACGTAAGGTCGTAGTGTTGCTGATGACTGCTAAAAAAGATCGAACGCACATTGGACATTGCGCCCTCGCCGGCGAGTTTCGACTCGACATGTACTTGTGATTTTCCAGCCCCGAAGGAACCGATCATCCAATCAACAGATGCGTCACGATGCAGTTTCGCCTGATAGACAGCGAGATTTACGACTGATTCTGGCCACGATTGCTTCGCGGTATATGACACACGCGAGCCTTGGTGGGCGTAAACTTCAACCCCGTGCACAGCGATGCTGTCGTCCTCACCGCCCAGAACGGTGGAGGTCGCGTCATAGACATCAAGCTCTGCGCTGTCGCCGACAATGAAGAGACTACGCCAGACATTGAGCGCTTCACTCCGTGCCGGAAATACTGCATTAACGCTAAGCTTAGTTCCCTTAGGCACAACAACCACCACCCCATCACGAAAAAGCGCTCCTGACAGCGCCGAAAAAAGATGATCCTCGGGCGGTAATGCTTCACCGAGAAGTGATTCACCAATATGTTCCGGCCAGTCGCGAATGGCTTGCGACAGTGGGATAACGATTGGTTTTAGACCGGTTCCACAATCATCCGCTTCGTATGTAAGCTGCGGTGCTTCTCCGGCGAGTGGTAGCGAGCTGATCGCATCTGCTAGCCCATACCGCTCCCAGCTAAAGTATTTCTTATCTGTCGGAATTGGGAGCGCAACCGCATGCTTTCGTGCATTGCGACGTTTTGCAGCAACAGCTTTCGGCTCCACCGGTACATACTTTGGTAGCTGCAACGAAACCTGCGGCACTACTTTAGCCAACGCTTCCCTCCATCTCGAGTTGAATCAAACGATTAAGCTCAACGGCATACTCAAGCGGCAACTCTTTCACGACTGGCTCGAGAAAGCCTGAGACAATCATTGAAATAGCCTCTTCTTCGGTCAGACCGCGACTCATCAGGTAGAACAGTTGTTCCTGGCCGATTCTTCCAACCGTCGCTTCATGGGCAACCGTAACCGTGTCTTCTGAAATCTCAATATGTGGCAGGGTATCCGATACGCTGCGTTCATCCATGATTAGCGCGTCACACTGAATATTCGCCGTCGCGCGCGCTGCCCCTTTCACAATCTTCAAGAGACCGCGATATGCGCCACGACCACCGTCTTTGGAAATTGATTTAGCGACGACGCGAGATTTCGTGTCGGGCGCGCCGTGGATTACCTTGGCACCGGTATCTTTGTCGACCTTGCCGACAGCTAAGGCGATGTTGAGATGCTCGCAGGACGCGCCGCGGCCAACGAGCCACGACGCTGGATAGAGCATCGTGACGCCACTGCCTAAACTACCGCCGACCCACTCGTGGTGGGCATCCTCCTGAATAATTGCTCGCTTCGTATTGAGGTTGTAGACGTTCTTCGACCAGTTTTGGACCGTGGTATAGCGAGATCGTGCGCCTTTGCCAACGAAAATTTCGACGACTGCCGAATGCAGTGACGCACGTGAGTAGAGTGGCGCCGTACAGCCTTCGATGTAATGCACCTCGGCACCCTCCTCAACGATGATCAACGTATGCTCGAACTGACCTTGGCCTGACGCATTCATGCGAAAGTAGGTTTGCAGTGGCATCTTAACCTTCACCCCGGCTGGCACATAGAGAAACGAGCCGCCAGACCAAACAGCGCCGTGCAGGGCAGAGAATTTATTGTCATGACGAGGCACACACTTTGTCATGAAGTACTTGCGAACCAACTCTTCGTGTTCTTTGAGCGCAGTATCCATGTCGCAGAAAATGACTCCCTGCTTCTCCCATGGCCGCTGGAGAGACTGGTACACCGTCTCGGAATCGTACATCGCCACCACACCTGCCAGCATCTTCTGCTCAGCTTCTGGAATCTTCAGCTTCGCAAAAGTTTCCTTCATCTCTGCAGGCAAGTCGTCCCATGATGGTTTAATCTCGTCAGTTGGCCGGATAAAGTAGGTCAGCGCATCGAAGTCGATGCCTGATAGGTCGGGACCCCAGGTGGGAAGCGGTTTTGACTGAAAGATTTCCAGTGACTTAAGACGAAACTCGCGCATCCATACGGGTTCTCCTTTTTGGTACGAGATGTCTTCGACGACTTCACGAGATAGACCTTTTTTTACACGATAAACGGAGTGATCGGGGTCTTGGTGGCGGAAGCGATCAAGACCGGCCGTGACCCCCCTGACGACGGCGTCACTCATCCGGCTCTTCCGAGGCCGCCTCCGGCTTACGCGTAATCCGAACTGAATTCTGGGTCGGAGACTCAGCACAGTGACCTTCATCGATCTCTTTGAGTAGCGCATCAGGCATATCAACCCCTGCTCCGATGTGCTTCAAAATACCAATTTCTGTGTCGAGGTCAGGAATGCCGATCCAATCAGCATCGGGAATTTCGCACCGTAATTGCGGTTCGAGTAACTCCGGTGGGAGATAGTCAATCCATTCTGGATCGTCCGGATGCACGACTTCGAATACCGGCGGCTCCGCGGAACTAGTGGATAGAAACTCGATAATGATCGCGGCAGCCGTGTCCGGATCCCTACAGGCTTCTTGCGAGATCCACACTCGCCAAGCAACAGGTTCTTCCTGACCGTCCTGCCACGAATCGTCAAGCGGATCCTCAACTTCGACCGCAGAAAGTCTTTCCATAATGTCCTGAAACGACCCCTCATCTGCTGCTGAGCTTTCACTCTCCATCACTACACGTGTAACACTGACCATATAAGGGTCATCATCTTCCGAGCCCAGAAAGCCGATGTCGCCCTGTTCTAGGTGCTTCAAGAATAAATCTGCAGAGGATTCCATTCCTAGGTCCGGATGGAGTCCTCCAAAATCAGTTACCCCTTCTCCGGGAAGAGGATCGTCGGAAACGATTCGTTCCGCCAAAACTATCTGAACCTCGTCGAGCACATCAGCATTATAGGTAAATACTTCACCTTCCGAGGCCGGAAGGAATAAGAGGTCCGCGCGATAATGGTTCTCGTCACGCTCTGGCACTACTCATCACACGGATTATGTGGATAAGGAGTGCCGTGCCAACCTGGACGGCGGGGATGGTAGGGATATTTTCCTGGATCAAGAAAATCGCGACGACGCTCCTCCTCGGGTGGAATGATTCGCTCCTCGCCTTCTTTAAGAGCCTGAAACACGGCCTCATCTAAGATGACTTGCCGGTTGAGATAGTACTCTTCTGCGTAAGCTCCATCTAGACCGGTTGGTGGGAGTGTATCTAGCGAATCGGCTGAAGGAAAGTCGTCCAGCGAACACCCTTCGTTACCCCGTTTCTTGGTGTTCGGTAGATGAGTTGCCATAATCAATCCCAGCATCGTTTCGTAGTCCTCTGCGGTACGCTGCGCGGTCGGCTTGGCCAGTTCAAATTCGAACGGTGCTTCTTTTAATTGCTCTATGATCCGCTCAATATCACCCGGCTGGTTTCGTTCTACTTCTTTAGCCATGCGTACCCTTTCTCCTCCAGCTCGGCAACGAGCTCCGGAGATCCCGTTTCAATAACCTTACCCTCAGCCATGACGTGAACGATGTCTGGTTTAACGTAGTTGAGGATTCGTTGGTAGTGAGTAATTAACAAAATCGACATCTGCGAATCTTCGGACGTAAGTGCGTTGATTCCCCTAGCGACGACTTGCAGGGCATCAATATCAAGGCCGGAATCCGTTTCATCAAGAATGGCAAGCTTTGGACGCAATAGCGCCATTTGGAGCATTTCTGCTCGCTTTTTCTCGCCGCCAGAGAAGCCCTCATTCAAATATCGGTCACTGAAGTCTTCCGACATCTCGAGCAGCGCCATCTTCTCTTTGAGCAGGCGGCGGAATTCCAAAACACTGAGAGGTTTTTCTCTTCGAGCCTCACGAACGGCATTTGTCGACTGCCGCAGGAAGTGCGCTACGGACACACCGGCAATCTCTTGCGGATACTGGAACGCCAAGAAGATACCTGCCTTCGCTCGCTGATCCGGCGACAGAGTCAGCAGTGATGCTTCATTCCAGGTCACATCACCCGCAGTCACTTCGTACTTCGGATGTCCCATCAATACGGATGACAACGTCGATTTCCCAGAACCGTTTGGCCCCATTAAGGCATGCACCTGGCCAGGAACGACTTCGAGATCGACCCCCTTGAGTATCTCGGTCTCTCCGACCCGCGCGTGAAGATTTTTAATGCGCAGCGTACTCATGCGCTCATCATACCTTGGTATTGACAAATCTCTCAACCGTGAGCAAAATTGACTAGCTATGAATCCTGAGGGACCATCTTCTTACCCAATCGATGACGGTCGTCCAGCACGCACGCCAGACGATCTGCGTACGGACCCTCACGCTGAACGCAATCCTGAAGCAATAAGAGGAATTGCCATACTGACCCAGCTGGCCGAAGTCGCTAAAGCCTCACGAGCCGGCGAGGTTCGAGCAGCTGAACGTGATGCAGTCCTTCAAAGACAGCGTCACTCTCTAGCAGCCATCAGCATTATCCTCGATGGCGACTCACCAATGATGCGCGAGGTTGTGTTTGCCCACTACGGCCTTCATTCAGACGAGGGGCCTGCTCCAATTGCCGAAATTGCCGAGACGACGGGTGAGGATATCGGCTACATCGGTGCCCTCGTCGATCACGGTGCGACGCTCGTCGGGCAGCGTTTTCACGAGTAAGTTATACAAAAATGAAACACCGCGCCCATGTAAGGACGCGGTGTCGAAAGTGCGCCTTCTTAGTACGAGTACGTGTTCGTCGTTTCAATCGTTGATGCAGCCGCGAAAACTCCCAGCACCATGAGCACGAAGAAGAACAACCACATCGCAGCACCGAGAACGGTGACGGCGATTTCTCCGCCAGTGAATTTCGCCTCTGTTGCCTGACCACCCGACTTCGTATCCCAATACTTATTCAGTTCGCTGATAACCAATGCGAGGATAATGATGTTGATCGGGCTGATGATCATCAACACCGCGTACAGTACCGCTTGGAAGCCAGATGCTCCGGCGGAACGTTGCAGTTTGTCGACATCTCGATAGAGCCAGTAGTAGATGACGTAGTTGAGAATCGGCACAAACATCCCAAGTGTCTGCAATCCGGCATTGTCATCACTGCCAAGCTCGCGAGTGACGCGCTGGCGCGTGACGTAGAACCAATAGAGCGCATACAGACCGAATGACACGAATGATAGAAGCAATACCCGGAGAACGCTGCGTTTTACGGCCCAGTCTCCGCTGGCGGGTTGAGTTGCTTGTGGTGCAGGTTGGGGAGCCGGGGCCTCCTGAGGTGTTTGAATTGGTTGTACTTCGTCGGGCATACGCCTCCTTCATTAAGTAATTAGTAGCTAAAGTCGATCGAGTTGTTGGTTTTAACCGTATCCGTGCCAGATGAGTCACTAATCGCACCCGTGATGCCGTTGAGTACCCACAGCGCAACACCAATGACGATGACGATAATCTCCCCCTGCGAGAACTTCGCATCGGAAGCCTGGTTGCCGCTTCTGACATCCCAGTAGTTATTTAGCTTACTGATCGCCAGGCCGGCAAAGACGTAGTAAAGAATTCCTCCGGTGATAAGCGCCAGAATTGCTGGAATCATAAATACCGCCGCGCCAGTAAACGCCAAAGCTGTATTATCCGCAGCTGCTCCGGCTGCAGCGGCGATAATTCCGATAATGAGCAAGCCCAGTCCACCGAACACTAAGCCGAGTGGCAAGAAGACATAGAGCCCGGCCGAGAATCCTTCGAGGTTCTGGTTCTTTCGCAGGCGATTTATATCGCGATATATCCAATAGAGCACAAAGAGGTTCAAGATCGGCACAATGAGTCCGACTGTCTGCAGTCCCGCATTGTCATCGGTGCCAAGATCTCGGGAAATAAGTTTTCGGTTTTGGTAGAACCAGTAGAACCAGTACAGCCCACTCGTCACCCAGGACAATCCGAAAACGCGAATAACGCTGTACTTAATTTTCCATTCTTCGGGACGATTAACGTCTCGCTGCAACGGTGAAGCAGCAGGTGAGGGCGGTGCGTCAGCTGGTGCCTGAGGTGCTACTGTCTCGCCCGGAGTGCCTGTCGACTGGTTGTTCTCTTCGGCCATGATGTCCTTTTGTTAGTCCCTAGTACCCACAGCCTAGCAAGATGCGTGGCGAGCAGCAATATGCCGAAACTACGCGTGCTTGGCTGCCCTGAAGCTCTCTTCTACTGCGGACCAGTCCATATTTCGCAGGAATGCCTCAATATACTTCGGGCGCGCCGTCGAGAAATCGGCAATATAGGCATGCTCATAGACGTCGAGAGCAACTACCGGGTGCGCATTCCAGATTGGGAAAGTATCCTGACTGTCGCCGATGCAGTTATACAACGCCTGGAAATCATCGTCCCACGCGGTCCAGGCCCAGCCCCGACCAGCCATACCTGCTGCCGTCAAGTCGGCAATGTAGGCGTCCCAGGAGCCGAAGTCCTTCTCGACCTGCTCCGTAAATGCGCCTTCCACAGGCGCGCCGTCACCCCCGAGGTGGCCAAAGTAAATCTCGTGGTTCTTGATTCCACCAACGGCAAATGTAGCTCCAAGCGAAGCGGCGCGGTAATCAGAAAAAGCTTGGTTTGCTTTGCTCTTATCAGCTTCCGAGAGTCTTCCCATCGCTTCATTGAACTTTGCCACATAGCCCTCGTAGAGCTTGTAGTGGGCCTGAACTGCTTCGGTTGAAATCCCGTCGAGGGAGTTAAGGCGATCATTGTAGGGCTTCGCTTGGTACTGCATGGTTTCCTTTCGTTACATGGCCAGTATACCTTGCTCGAGCCGCGCACTTGCCATCGCAAACCAAACGAGCGAAACTAAAATGTCGACGGAAAGGAGCGGGATGACCCCCGACAACCCTGTCTCGCTTTTCTTCACCTACATCGCCCGGTACCTTCAGACCCTCGTTACTTCTTCACTGCCCTACCTGCTTTCGCTTTCGATGTGGTTCGGGTTCGGCAAGATCGGAAGAGCGTCGTGTAGGG
>OBLX010000122.1_pt1 | contig 12769 bp, 13 predicted proteins | sample 1519811 | NCBI WGS metagenome assembly OBLX01 (sample SAMEA3991476, study PRJEB22521) | metagenome | biome: anthropogenic terrestrial biome; feature: sewage plant; material: surface water | place: Sweden | collected 2012-09-26
CCGATGGCGGAGCCGTGAACAATAACTCGTAATCATCCCCCCCGGCCAACGCCCAAGCGAGCCACTGATCCGGCAGAATTTCAGTGCCAAATTGGCCAGTACCGCACGTACAGTGTGCGCGAGCAGCTATTAAAGTAATAGCACTATCGGTATTCACCGTAGCACCCACGCCGGATTGCTTCAAGACATGGCCTAGGTCACCCAGCAGTCCATCACTGACGTCAATGGCCGCCGTGGCAATGCCCCGCAGCGCCAGACCCAGCGCCACACGGGGTGTGGGCGCTTCCAGCCGCGAGCGGGCGGCCTCAAACACCGACTCTGGTACCGACAGCGTGCCGCGAAAAACCTCCAGCGCCAGCCGGGCGTCGCCCACGGTGCCGCTCACGTACAGGTCGTCCCCCGCTTGGGCACCTGAGCGCAACAGCGCCTGCGAACGCCCCTGCACCACTGGAACTTCGCCAAACACGGTGATGCAGATGTTCAGCGGTCCCCGGGTGGTGTCGCCGCCGATCAACTCGCAGCCATGTACATCTGCCAGTGCGAGCAAGCCTTGCGAAAACGGTGCCAGCCACGCTTCGTCAGCCTGTGGCATAGCCAGGGCCAGGGTAAAGGCCAAGGGTTGGGCTCCGCAGGCGGCCAGATCGCTCAGGTTGACGGCCAGTGCCTTGTGCCCCAGCTTGAACGGGTCCACGGTGGACAAGAAATGACGGCCTTCAACCAGCATGTCACTGGAGATGGCCAGTTGGGTGCCGGGGCGGGGCTGCAAAAGGGCACAGTCGTCGCCCACGCCCAGTGCGGCCCTTTTGGCGGGGCGCTTGAAATAACGCTCGATCAGGTCAAATTCACCCATGACGCTCGTTTTTTGGGTCTGACGACGACACGGCGGCTTGTGTTGGCCAGAAAAAACTCAAGGGCGCACTGCGCCAGCGACGCCAGATCACTTCGCGAATGCGCACTCGGTCAAGGCCCGTGACGCTGTGGGCGCGCACGGCCAGCCGGAAAGCCATGTAAAAGCTGACGCCCAGATTTAGTGCCCCGATGACGGGCAGTGCCAGCACACACCACCACATGGCCGGCTCATGCACCACGTCCCAGCCAATGGCGGCGCAGGCTGCAGCCAGTTGTCCGGCCGACAAAGTCACGTGACGCACTTCCAGCCCCAGCCCAAAAAAACCGGTAAAGGCAGGCACCAGTCCCATGATGAAACCCAGTGAGATATTGGCCGCAAAGCCTGAAATATTGGTACGCGTGAAGCTGGCCCAGCGCTTAGCCCGCTCCAGCCCTAGGTAAGCCGTGATGCGCGGGTTGTAGCGCATGGCAGAGTCGAGCCGGTGCAAAACAAACCAGTTCTCGGCCCAGCCGGCAATGATGCTGGATGCAAACAACAGCACGCCTGTGACCGCAGCGAACAGGGCGGTGGGCCCGAGCAGGGTGAGCGAGTGAAAAACATAGTTTGCTTCTTTGGCGTCAATCATCGATTGGCCGGTGACCCCTTGGATGGCCGCCGACATCAGCAGCACGACCGGAAAAACCATCAGCACATTGCCCAGCACCGCAGCCACTTGCGAGCGCACCAAGTGTGTGACCTCGTCAGCAAAGGCGTCCAGCGCATAAGGATCGTTCAGGTCCTTGAGTTTTGCGGCCATGGCGGGCGCTGTCATGGCGGGCTGCTTGGTGGCCAGCGTAAAGTGCAGCAGCTGGATGGCCACAAAACTCGCGGCGTAGGCTGCGCCCGACCAAAAGCCGCCCCAAAACGCAGAAAGACCGAGTGCCATCACGGAAAATTTCATCCATGTGGTCACCGCGGTGAGTGCCCCGCCACCGGCAGCCTGGCGCAGCATGGTTCGGTATTGCGCCACTGTGCGGGTAATGTAGTGTTCGCCGGTTTCGGAGCTGCGTTCAGCCACTTTGGCGGCCAGCAAGGAGGTGTTGGACGAAATCAGCGCACGCAGGCTGCGCCGCTCCTGGCCCACGTTCACTAAAACGGACAGCAAGCGCGCTGTACTGGCTTGGGGGTGGTTGGAGAGCAGGCAGTCCAGCAAAGTGCGAATGCGCAGCACCCGTTCACGCAGTTGGCGCAGCTGAAATACCAGATTGACTGAAATCCCGTGGTTGTCCAAATGGGTGTACACGCTGGCCGCCGCGCTGCGGCAGGCTTCGAGGCGTTCGCGAAATACCTTTAGCGCCGCTTGCCGCTCCTCGCTGTCGTGCATTGGTGAGGTCAAAAATGCATCGCGCACGGCATCAAAATCACGCGCCAGGGCGTGAAATGGCCCGGCCTCGCGGGCCGGTGCACTCATGCGCAGTCGCAGTTCAGGTGAAAACCCCAGTGCGCGAACCTGGCTGGTGCAAAAGGTGATGGCCTCCAGCACCGTTTCTTGCCATGGCGACAGGGGTGCGTGAACGCTATCGGATGACGCAGACGGCGGTGCACGCATTAATGCCGCGATCCGTTCCAAGGTGGATTCATCCAGCGCAACCAGCCACTGCGCATCAAAACTGTTCGAGAGAACCAGTGAAAAAAGTGTGGAGGCATCAGCCGTTTCGGGTGTGCAGGGCAAGCAATTGAGTCGAATCCGTTCAAAAAATTCGCTGACAAAGGCGCTGCGTGATGCAAAACCATAATCGGCCAGCAAGGTGGTGCCATCCAGGGTGTCGGCCAAAGTGTGCCACCAGCTCAGCCAGCGTTCTTGTGTGTCGGGACGCGCCTGCAGGGTGTCGAGCAGCAGCTTGATACGGGCGATGGATGCGTTGACCGAGCGGCAGTCGCCCCGCACCCACGCAAACAGCGAAATCAGCCACAAATGCCGCTGCACCATTTCAGCCTGCGGATTCAGGGCTTCCAGCAGGTCTGACAAATCCGGCAGTGGTTTCATGCGCGTGAATGCGTCAATGCAGGGTCCGTGCGCCGCCGCTGGGGCTGAGTGCGTCCAAGACGAACATGGGAACATCGGTGTCGAATTTTTCACCATCTTCGGCCACACAGAAAAAGCTGCCGTGCATGGTGCCGGTGGGGGTGCGCAGGCGGGTTCCGCTGGTGTATTCAAAGGTTTGGCCGGGTTTGAGCAGCGGCTGCTGACCCACCACGCCCAGCCCTTTGACGCGCTCGGTGTGGCCGTTGGCGTCGTTCACGTTCCAGGAGCGTGAGATCAGCTGGGCTGGCACTTCGCCCGTGTTGGTGATGGAGATGGTGTACGAAAACACATACAACCCCTGCTCAGGCGACGATTGCTCTGCCAGATATTGCGGGGTGACTTCGATAAGAAATTGGTACTTGGGCATGGCGCAATGCTATCCTGAAACGCTTCAGGCCAGCCCCGCCCCACGCAGGCAAGGGGTACTGCCCCAGGTGATTAAAATCAAACGATGACCTACCGAATCGCCCCCTCCCTTCTTTCCGCCGACTTTGCCCGCCTGGGTGAGGAGGTCAAAAATGTCATTGCCGCTGGCAGCGACTGGATTCATTTTGACGTGATGGACAACCATTACGTGCCCAACCTGACCTTTGGCCCCATGATCTGCAGCGCCCTCAAGCCGCACGCCAAGACGGCCGCAGGCGTGGCGGTTCCGATCGATGTGCACCTGATGGTGCAGCCGGTCGATGCTATCGCCAGTGCTTTTGCCGACGCCGGGGCTGATTTCATCAGCTTTCACCCGGATGCGTCCGGCCATGTGCACCGCAGCATTCAGGCGATCAAGGCCAAAGGCTGCAAAGCCGGGCTGGTGTTCAACCCCGCGCAGCCACTGGATGTGCTGGACTGGGTGATTGACGACATTGACCTGATTCTCATCATGAGCGTCAACCCCGGCTTTGGTGGCCAGAGCTTTATTGACTCGGCGCTGCGCAAAATTGAAGATGTGCGTCGGCGCATCACAGCCAGCGGCAAAGACATTCGTCTGGAAGTTGACGGCGGCATCAAGGTGGACAACATCCGCCGTGTGGCCGATGCCGGGGCCGATACCTTCGTGGCCGGTAGTGCCATTTTTGGCAAGCCGGACTACAAAGCTGTGGTCGATGCGATGCGGGCTGCTTTGGACAGCAGCGTCAATTGATAAGTTGGTCGTTAAGCTGGGGCAAATCCAATGTCACCAAGGCTGGCGCGTCCGGGCCGGTGGCCAGCGCCGCGCTTCGGGGGGCTACCGACTGCAGCACCAGGGATTCATTCACTTGGGCCCCTACGCGAAAGGGTTGGGCCGGGTTGCCATCGACTGAAATGAGTGCGTAGCCGCCAATGGCCTGATCGGCAACGACGCCGGTCAGTTGCAGCCTGCGGGCTGCGTCGTCTGCGGCAGTCGGGCTGGCCGTCTGCGTGCTGTTTTGGCCGCCACCGAGCAGTTGCGCCACAAGTTGCGGGTTCGATGCTGTGAAGCTAGGCAATGCGGCGACGCCATCAGTGCGGGGTGGGCTTGTCCATTTGAGTGCCCAATAAGTTGCGCTGGCAGCGGCCAGTGCCGCCAGTGCGAATGTGGTGATGCGTAGCCACCAGAGGGAAGGTGATTGAGTCTGCATGATGTGATTATCAGGCACGCAAGCCCTGTTTAAATCAGCATAACGTGAACATTGAATTTCTTTGGTTCCAACCTTCTTATGGTACAAAATGACGACCTTGCGAATTCACAGAAAAGAAACGAAAACATGCTGACAAAATTACGAAAACAAATGCTTAGGGCGCAAAAAGGTTTTACGCTGATCGAACTGATGGTGGTGCTGCTGATCATCGGCGTGCTGGCCGCGCTGATTGTGCCCAATGTGCTCGATCGGGCGGACGATGCCCGGGTGACCGCTGCCCGCACCGATGCCAACAACCTCATGCAGGCGCTCAAGCTCTACAAGCTGGACAACCAGCGCTTCCCCACGGCCGAACAAGGACTGCAGGCACTGCTCACCAAGCCCACCACAGGGCCGATACCCGGCAACTGGAAGTCTTATCTGGACAAACTGCCCAATGACCCTTGGGGGCGGCCTTATCTTTACGTCAACCCCGGCATCAAGGCGGAAGTCGATGTGATGTCATTCGGCGCGGATGGCCAATCAGGCGGCGAGGGCAACAATGCAGACATTGGCAGCTGGCAATAAGCCCGCTTGCCTTTGTTGGCCCGCTTGCCGTTTTAACCAGAGCGCAGGTTTTACGCTGCTGGAGTTGCTGGTGGTGATTGCCATCATGGCGGTAGCCACTGCCGGCGTGAGTTTGGCCATGCGCGACTCGTCCCAGGTGCAGCTTGAGCGCGAGGGTGAGCGTTTGGCTGCTTTATTTGAAGCTGCACGGGCCCGCTCGCGCGTGAGTGGAGTTCCCGTGCGCTGGCATGCCCGGCAGGGTGGCTTTCGCTTTGAGGGGCTGACGCCGCCCGCGCTGCCAGATCAGTGGCTGGAGCCGACCACGTCTGTCGTCGGCGAGGTTGAGTTGCAACTGGGGCCAGAGCCCATCATCGGGCCGCAAGAGGTGGTGCTGATGTCGCAAAACAAGCCCGATCTGCGCTTGCGGCTGGCCACCGATGGGCTGCGGCCATTTTCAGTGCAGAGTTTCAATCCATGAGGGCGCACGTGCAACGGCAAGCCATGTCAGGCAGGCGTTCACACCGCGGTTTCACGCTGGTGGAAGTGCTGGTGGCGCTGAGCATTGTGGCCACTGCCCTGATGGCGGGGCTGCAGGCGACCGGCGCATTGACACGGCATGCACAGCGCCAGTCCGACATGTTGCTGGGCCAGATGTGTGCTGAAAATGAACTGATCAACATGCGCTTGTCCAGACAGATGCCGGGTGTGGGCGATACCACTGTCAACTGCGAGCAGGCCGGGCGGACCCTGACGGTGGCGCTGGCTGTTCGGCCCACACCCAACACCAACTTTCGGCGTGTGGATGTGCAAGTGCTGGATGAAAAAAATCCAATATTGCACATTTCCACAGTGGTGGGGCGTTACTGATGTTGATGCGCGCCATGGCCCGTCGCCGCTGTTTTGCTGTCAGCACGGCACGCGGCTTCACGTTGATCGAGTTGCTGGTGGCCATCAGCCTGATGGCCTTGATGGCGGTCATGGCGTGGAGTGGCCTGGACGGCATGACGCGCGCGCAAGCGCAGATGCGCCAGCATTCGGACGCGGTGCTGACCCTGCAAGCGGGCCTGGCGCAGTGGGAGGCTGACCTCGACGCGCTGGCCTCACAGCCCAACACCCCCAGTCTGGACTGGGATGGGCGTGCCCTGCGCATCCTGCGCCGCAGCGCCAACTCACCCGCCGAAGGCTTGCGGGTGGTGGCTTGGGCCAGCCGCAGCATTGACGGTGTGGGCCACTGGCTGCGCTGGCAGTCGCCCCCCCTGAAAACGCGCGGTCAACTGCAGGCGGCATGGGACAAAGCCGCTTTGTGGGCACAAAACCCGGGAGACGACGAGCGAAAGGGCGAGGTGCGCATCGTGCCTTTGGAGCGTTGGCAAATTTTCTATTCCCGCAACACCTCCTGGGGCAACCCGCTGTCCAGCGAAGGTGTCGCGGCCGATGGCAAGGCGGCGGCCATTCCCAGCATTCCGGACGGTGTTCGCCTGATGTTGTCGCTGCCGGCCGGGCCCGCCATCAGTGGCACGTTGACCCGCGACTGGATGCGCCCTGGCTTAGGGGGTGGCAAATGAAGCGCGCGACGTTACAACGTCAGGGGGGCGCTGCGATTTTGACCGCCATGCTCACGGTGGTGCTGGTAGCCGCGCTGGCTTCCAGCGTGATGTGGCAACAATGGCGCGGGGTAGAGGTGGAGGCAGCGCAGCGCTCGCGCTCGCAAGCGAACTGGGTGTTGGCGGGTGCCTTGGATTGGGCCCGGCTGATTTTGCGTGAAGACGCCCGCAAGGGCGGTGCGGACCATCTGGCCGAACCATGGGCAGTGCCCTTGGCACAGGCGCGGTTGTCAACCTTTTTGGCGGTCGATCGCAGCGATGCCCTGAACGCGGATGACTCGCAAGAGGCGTTTCTTTCGGGGGAGATCATTGATTTGCAGTCACGCTTGAATGTTTTTAATTTGCTGCAGGAGGGCAAAATTCATCCACCCACCCGCCTGGCGTTTTTGCGGCTTTTTGTTCACCTGGGGCTCTCGCCCAACGAGCTGCGGGTCATGACCGACAACCTGCAACTCGCCCAAGGCAGCATTGACCCCACCAAGTCGGATCCCGGTGCACCGCTGTGGCCTACAAGTGTGGATGAACTGGCCTGGGTTGGCTTGTCGCCGAGGGCGATTGAGGTCTTGCGGCCTTACGTCACAGTGCTGCCTGTGCTCACCAGCGTCAACCTCAACACGGCCAGCGCCGAAGTCATTTACGCCTGTGTGGACGGCTTTGAATTGGCCGATGCACACCGCCTGGTGCGCGAGCGCAGCAACACCCACTTTGCCTCACTCGCAGATCTGGAAAAAATGGCCGGGCAGACGGGTGCCAAGTTCACCGATGCCCAGCACGGCGTGGCCTCGCACTACTTTGAGGTGCGCGGGCTTTTGCGTGTAGAGCAAAGTGCCGTGCAAGATGAGTCTGTGGTGCAGCGCGAGGGGCTTGACGTTAAAACCCTGTCGCGCCAGCACAGCATGACGCAGTCCATGACACCCCTACAATGAGCGCCACGTCACTTCAACCGCGCATGTCCCACCTGATCGTCACCCTATCTTCTGAGCCGCTTGACCCCGCAGGCTTGTACGACTATGTCGCCTCACCTGACGCCAGTACGGTGGGGGCGCACTCCAGCGTGCCGCTGTCCTTGCTGCCCAAGGCGGGGCCGGGCACTGAGGTGGTGGCACTGGTGCCGGCGCAGCGCCTTTCGTGGTTTCAGGTGCAGTTGCCCAAAGGCATGCTGGGGCGCGGGTTTTTTCAGGAAAATGGCGCACCGCGCCTGCGCGCAGTGCTTGAAGGGCTGCTCGAAGACCGCCTGCTTGACGAGACAGCGCAGCTGCACTTTGCCTTGGAGCCGGCCCCCGCTGCCGATGCACCCGTGTGGGTGGCCGCGTGCGACCGGGCTTGGCTGCGCGCGGCTTTGCAGGCGCTGGAGCAATCGGGCCGGGCGGTTGGCCGCGTGGTGCCGGAGTTTGCGCCGGATGTACTGGACAACACCTTGTATGTCATGGGTGAGCCTGACGACGCCAAGATGGTTTTCACCGAAAGTGGTGCGGTGGTTGTGTGGCCTTTGACGGCGGCTGCGGTGGCGCTGGTGAACTGGCCCGAATCGTCGCCGCTGCAGGCCGAACCGGCGGTGGCAGCCTTGGCCGAGCAGCTTTTCAACCGCAGTGTCAGCATTGAGCAGTTGGCCCAGCGGCGGGTGCAGGCGCTGCAGTCTGCATGGGATTTGGCCCAATTTGATCTGGTCAACTCCAACAGTGCGCGAACCTGGAAGCAATTGTCCGCCGGCTGGACTGATTTTGTGCGCTCTCCTCGCTGGCGCGCTGCCCGTTTCGCCGCGCTGGCTCTGGTGCTGGTCAACCTGGCGGGTTTGAACGCTTGGGCCTGGAAGGAAAAATCCCAGTTGCAGGCCAAGCGGGTCGCGGTGCGCGAAGTGCTTACCAGCACCTTTCCCAAGGTGCAGGTGGTGGTAGATGCGCCGGCGCAGATGGCCAAAGAGATGGCCGCCATGCAGCAAGCCAGCGGTGAGGCCTCGGTGCGGGACATGGAGACAATCATGAGTGTTTTTGGGGCTCTTGCGCCCGCCAATACTGCGCCAAGCGCTATTGACTTTGTAGCAGGTGAACTGCGCCTGAAGGGGGTGCAACTCAGCCCTGCCGATGTCGCTGCACTGTCTTTCAAGTTGCAACCGCAGGGTTATGGGCTCACCGCCGAGGGTGATAGCTTGGTCATCAGGCAGGGGGTGGCGCGATGACGCAAAGCACACCGCTGGCGGCGCGCTGGGCGGCACTGCCGGCACGCGAGCGCCAACTCGTGCTGTTGGGCGCAGCGCTGCTGGCCGTTGCCCTGCTGTGGTGGGTGGCGTTGGCTCCGGCCTTGGCCACTTTGCGCGCTGCCCCAGCCCGGCACAAGCAGCTGGACGCACAACTGCAGCAAATGCGTACCCTGCAGGCCCAGGCTCAAACGCTGCAAGTGCAAGCGCCTATGTCTGCGGTTGATGCGCGTCGCGCGCTCGAAGCATCCGTCAAACCCTTGGGCACGGCCGCACAACTGGTGGTAATGGGTGAGCGCGTGACCGTCACGTTTAATGCGGTGGCACCCGATGCCCTGGCACAGTGGCTGACGCAGGCGCGCCTGAATGCACGCGCCGTGCCGTCAGAAGCCAAATTGGTGCGTAATGGCGCTGGCAGCTGGGATGGCACCGTGGTGCTGAATCTGGGACCGCGCTAGTTTGCCTTACTGCTGCATGCAAAACATCACCCCTTAAAGCATTACCCTTTAAAGCCTTATTCCATGCCCAGCCTTCAACCCTTTCGCACTGTGTCGGCCAAACTGGCATCACGTGCGTCACTGCGAGCCACATCGCCCTGGTCGTGGGCATGGGTGGGCGCTGTGCTGGGACTGGTGGTGTCGCTGACCCTCAATGCGCCTGCACGCTGGCTCGCCAACGGTTTGCAGCAGGCAACCCAGGGGCGGCTGGTGTTTCAGGACCCGCGCGGCACCATGTGGCATGGCTCGGCCCAGCTGGTTTTGACCGGCGGCGCAGGCAGTACAGACTCTGCGGCCCTGCCCGGGCGCTTCACGTGGCGCTTGCAGCCCACACTGTCGGGCCTGCTGGCCAATGTGCAGTCCGACTGCTGCATCCAGACCCCATTGCACGTGAGCCTGACCCCCCGCTGGGGCGGGGCCAAACTCGCGCTGGCCGACAGCCTGACCCAATGGCCGGCCCAATGGCTCACCGGGCTGGGCACACCATGGAACACCGTGCAGCCCCAGGGGCAGTTGACCCTGTCCACCCGTGCGCTCACGCTGGAGTGGGCCGCCGGGCGGCTATTGCTCGCTGGCGGTGCCCAGCTTGATGCCGCACAAATGTCTTCGCGCCTGTCCACTATCAAACCGATGGGCAGCTACCGTATCGTGCTGGCGGGGGGCGCGTCGCCCTCTTTTGAGCTGGCAACCCTTGAAGGCAGTTTGCATCTTTCTGGCTCCGGCCAATGGGTGGGCGCGCGTTTTCGGTTTGAGGGCGTGGCCAGTGCCGCACCTGAGCGCCTTGAGGCTTTGTCGAATCTTTTGAATATCATCGGGCGGCGCGACGGCGCTCGTGCCATCATCAAACTGGGTTGAATCTGAATGAAATTGCGCACCATGCCAACTCTTAAAAATGCTATTGTTTCAATAGCTGCCCGCGCTTTATTGGTGGGCGCAACGGTCATTTTTTCTTCTGTTTCAGTGGCCCACGCCGCGCCCGGGCCGAAAAAGTCGGGTGAGCCCGTCACCCTGAACTTCAGCAACGCAGACATCGAGGCGGTGGCCAGGGCCATGGCCGGCATCACTGGCTATAACGTGGTGGTGGACCCCCGGGTCAAGGGCACGATCACGCTGGTGACTGAAAAGCCGGTCAATCGCACGGTGGCCATGAACCAGTTTTTGGCTGCATTGCGCCTGCAGGGCTTCACCATGGTGGAGTCTGCCGGCTTGTTCAAGGTGGTGCCCGAGGCCGATGCCAAGCTGCAAAGTGCGGCAGTCACCGTGAGCGACGGCTCCCGCTCGGGCGGTGGGGGCGATGGCAGCCTGATTACCACGCAGATTTACAAGCTCAATTTTGAGTCGGCCAACAATCTGGTGCCCATCCTGCGCCCCTTGATCAGCCCGAACAACACCATCAACGTCAACCCCGGCAACAACTCGCTCGTCATCACTGACTATGCCGACAACCTGCGGCGCATGGGGCGCATCATTGCTGCACTGGATGTCTCCAATGGCACCGACGTCGAAATACTGAGCCTCAGGCATGCCATTGCCACCGATCTGGCCCCATTGGTCATGCGCCTGATGGATTCGTCCGGCGCGGGTGGGGTGCCCGGTCAAACAGACAGCTCGTTCAGAACCACCCTGATTGCCGAGCCGCGCAGCAACACCCTGATTTTGCGCGCTGCCAACCCGGCGCGCGTGGCGCTGGCCAAGTCGCTGATTGACAAGCTGGACCAGCCGCCGGCGGCGGGCCCGAATGGTGCCGCAGGCAACATCTATGTGGTGTACCTGAAAAATGCCGATGCCACCAAACTGGCGGCCACCTTGCGTGCGGCCATGAGTGGCGAGAACAAATCAGCCAGCGCCCCGGCGGCGGCACCTGGCGTGCCTGCCGGTGCGTCAGGCACGCCAAGCGCCGGGGCGGCGGTTACCGGCGGGCAGGTGCAGGCCGACACGGCCACCAACGCGCTCATCATCACCGCGCCTGAGCCGCAATACCGCCAGCTGCGTGCCGTCATTGACAAGCTCGATGCCAGGCGCGCCCAGGTGTTCGTGGAGAGCCTGATTGCCGAGGTCAGCGCCGACAAGGCGGCCGAGTTCGGCATCCAGTGGCAGGGCGCTTTGGGCAACAACGGCGACGGTGTGGTGGGTGTGCTGGGCACCAACTTCGGGGCGGCCGGTAACAACATCATCAACCTGGCCACCCAGGGTGCCAGCGGCACGGTTACGCCGGGGCGTGGCATCAATTTTGGCGCGGCGCAGCAAACCAACGGGATTTATGTGCTGGGTTTTTTGGCGCGCTTCTTGGAAGAAACCGGCAGCGGCAATGTGCTGTCCACGCCCAATTTGCTCACGCTGGACAACGAAGAAGCCAAAATCGTCATCGGCCAGAACGTACCTTTTGTCACCGGCCAGTTCAGCAACACCGGTGCGGGCGGCAGCACGGCAGGCTCGGTCAATCCGTTCCAGACCATTGAGCGAAAGGACGTGGGCCTGACACTCAAGGTCAAGCCACAGATCAGCGAGAACGGCACCGTCAAGCTGGCCATTTACCAGGAAGTGTCCAGCGTGCTGGCATCCACCGCCAATGCTTCCAACGGCCCCACGACCAACAAGCGCACCATTGAGTCCAATGTGCTGGTGGAAGACGGCTCGGTGGTGGTGCTCGGTGGCCTGCTGCAAGACGAGTATTCCGGAAACCAGGAGAAAGTGCCCGGCTTGGCAGATTTGCCTTTTGTTGGGAATCTGTTCAAAAGTGAATCACGCGGGCGCAAAAAGACCAACCTGATGGTGTTTTTGCGGCCCATGGTGGTGCGTGACGCGCAGGCCAGCGACCGCTTGTCGCTGGACCGCTACGAGCTGATGCGCACGACCATGCAAGCGGCCCAGCCCGCGCCCGCCGGCCCGCTGCCGATCACCGAGGCGGCGCAAATGCCAGCTCTGCGCGAGACGCCGTTTCTGACCTTGCCCGCTGCCGGCAAGCGCTGACCCGCACTGAACCGCCAGAACTGCCATGCGCTACCCGCTGCCTTACGCCTTTGCCCGCACCCACCAGTTGTTGCTGGAGGATGAAGCGGGCGACCTCACGCTGTGCCTGCACCCTGAGTCGGCGTCCAGCGCCGTAAGCGAGGTGATGCGCAAGTACCCGGTGCGCCACCTGCAGGCGCTCGCCAGCGAGGTGGTCATTCAGCGCATCAGCGCGGCCTACGCGCAGGGTGAGTCCAGCGCTGCAGCGGTGGTGAGCGAGGTGGAGAGCGATGCCGACCTGTCGCGCATGATGCAGGACCTGCCCGCCATTGAAGACTTGCTGGAAACCTCGGACGATGCGCCCATCATCCGTATGCTCAATGCCCTGTTGACGCAGGCCGCGCGCGACGGTGCCAGCGACATTCACATTGAGCCCTACGAACGCCATTCCAGCGTGCGTTTCAGGGTC
>OBLX010000124.1_pt1 | contig 12516 bp, 11 predicted proteins | sample 1519811 | NCBI WGS metagenome assembly OBLX01 (sample SAMEA3991476, study PRJEB22521) | metagenome | biome: anthropogenic terrestrial biome; feature: sewage plant; material: surface water | place: Sweden | collected 2012-09-26
TCGGCAATAAACTGGTCCAGCGCCGAGCGCTTGAGTCCGCCGACCACGCTTTCAGCAAATTTATGCGCCTTGTCCTGCATCGTGCTGGCCACCGTCAACCCGTTGCCAATGGGCGTGTTGAGCTCATGCGCAACGCCCGCCACCAGTGCCCCCAAGCTGGCCAGCTTTTCGGACTGCACCAGATGGTCTTTGGTTTTACCCAGGGTCTGCAGTGTTTGCTGCAGCTCGGTATTGGCGGCCTGCAGCTGCTGCGTGCGGTCGCTGACCCGGTGTTCCAGCCGGGCATTGAGGTTCAGCACCTCCTGCTGGGCGCGCCGCTGCTCGGTCATGTCCATGAGGGTTGTCACCAGCATGGTGCGATGCTGCTCCACAATGAAACGCCCAAAGATCGACACCCAGCGGCTCGTTTTGTCCGCACACATCAGCTCCACCGTCCAGTCTGAGATGGGCTGGCCTGACAGTGCAAGTCGCCGGAACTCGTGCGCATCTTCAGATCTGGCCCACAAACCCAGATCGGCAGCCGACTTGCCTTGACTCTGTTCAGGGGAAAAACCAAAGCTTGAGTGCCAGGCCTGATTGCGGTGGAACACCATGAAGTCGTCACTGTCAAACGAAAATGCCATGGGCAGCGGAGACAGCTCAAACAGCTTTGAAAAACGCGCTTCGCTTTCGCGCAATGCCCGCTCTGCCGTGCGCGCATCGGTCACATCGCGCACCAGAGCAATCAGGTAGCGCTCCCCGCGTGTTTCAAAAATAGATGCATTGAGCAAGGCATCACGCGTTTTGCCATGGCGGTCACGAATTTCAATCAGAAAGTTCTGGATGGTACTGCTGGTTTCAAGCGCTTTGAACAGTTCCTTGCGCCGCACCGGGTTGTGCCAGATGTTCAACCGGGCCGAAGTTTGCCCGATGACTTCATCGCGTTGGTAACCCGTGATGCGCTCAAACGCGGCATTGACTTCAATGTAGGTGCCGTCTTTCATGCGCGAAATCGACATGGAGTCGGGCGTCAGCCGGAATGCGGCAGCAAATTGTTCATTGACGGCATGTTCCACGGTCACGTCGCGCGCTATCCAGACCGCGTAGGCATTGGAATTGCCCTCCAGCGCAATCAGCGAGGCACTCACCATGCAGTCGATGACGTTGCCATCGCGCCTGCGCAACTGCACCAGCGCGTCACGCAGGGAACCCTCACGCAGCAGCTTGTCAACCAATACCGTGCGCTGCGAGGCTTGTACCCAGACATTGAATTGGCCCATGGTTTGCCCGATGGCTTCTGCGCGTGAGTAGCCGCTGAGCCGCTCAAACCCTTCATTGGCTTCGAGCACCCGATCGTCATCGAGCCGCGAGATGACAATCCAGTCCGGGCAGGCGTGGAACACGCGGGCGAATTTTTCCTGCGACGCAGCCAGCTCGGTCACGTCGGTCGCCACCTGGCCAACCCCGATCAGTGTGTCATCGTTGCCCAGCAGCGGGTATTTGATGGTTTCCATCTGCCGCCATTGGCCGTTGGCCTGTGTCAGGGCGCGGTAGGTCACGGTTTCGCCGGTTTGCATGACCAGCAGGTCACTGCTGCGCATGTGGCGCGCGGCGTCCGGCGGGGCTATGAGATCGTCATCACGGCCCAGCATGTGGGCTTCGCTCAGGCCAAACTGGCGGGCATAAGCCGCGTTGGCCAGCAGGTAGTTCCCCAGCGTGTCCTTGATGGCCATGGTCATGGGGGCGTTGTCAGTGACGGCTTGCAGCAGGGCCAGGCGTCTGCGCATCAGGCTTTCAGCGTGGGCTGCCGCAGTCCAAGGCGCAATGATGGTGCGCTGGTACAGCCACGCCGCCAGTATCAAACCCAGGCCGGCCAGCGCGGCGGCCCCGGCCCAGCTGTCCAAAAGCCATAGACCCGGCACCGCCAGAAGCAGGGGTATCAGTCCAATCAGCACCAGGCGCAGCAGCAAACAGATCTCCCGTGGGGTTTGGAAGGTGGCGAGCCTTGCATTGTGCGGCCTTTCAGCCGAGCAGGGCTACCAATCGTTTGAAAGCGTGTTGCACGGTGGCACTGCGCACGGCTGCGCGGTCGCCTTCAAACAGGCATTTTTCCGTGATGACCTGCCCCCCTGCGGCAAAGCCAAACCACACCGTGCCCACAGGTTTGGCCGGGCTGCCCCCGGTGGGGCCGGCCACCCCGGTCACCGCCACGGCCACTTGCGCGTGTGAATGCGCCAGCGCCCCCTGCACCATGGCGCGCGCCACCCCTTCGCAAACGGCCCCGGCGCGCGCCAACAAACGCGTGGGCACGCCGAGCAATTCCGTTTTGGCATCGTTCGAGTAGGTCACAAAGCCGCGCTCAAACCAGGCGCTGGAGCCTGCCAGGTCGGTGCAGGCGGCAGCAATCATGCCCCCGGTGCAGCTTTCGGCGGTGACCAGTTTGAGCTGTTTTTTAAGTAACAAATCGGCCATTTGCGCACATAGAACGTGCGCTGGCAGCTCTGAATTTAATAGCATATGAGTCATTGAAAAAACCGCCAGCCAGCCAATACCAGCAGCGTGCAAGCGCCAGCCACCAAGTCGTCCAGCATGATGCCCAAGCCCGCCTTGTGCCACGCCAGCGGGTCGGTGGCGCTGTCCACGCCATGGAACAAACCGTCGGCCCAGCCCACTGGTCCCGGTTTGACTGCGTCAAAAAAGCGGAAGAGCGCAAAGGCCGCCAACTGTCCCCCAAAGTCCGCCGGGGTCACCAGCCACAGCACCAGCCAGAACGCCACAATCTCGTCCCACACGACGCTGCCGGGGTCGAGCACCCGCATGTTTCTGGCCGTGACCGTGCAGGCCCACCAGCCCAGCGGCAGCGACGCGGCGATCAAAACGGCCCAGCGCGCATCGTTCATCCACGGTGCCAGCACCACAAACGCCAGCCACGCCCACAAAGTGCCTGTCGTTCCGGGGGCTTTGGGGCTCAGGCCCGAGCCGAAACCCAGCGCCAGCAGGTGCGCCGGGTGCGACAGCATGAAGCGCGCACTGGGCCGCACGGGGCCGGGCGACGGTGGGGCGGCAAAGGCAGGTGGGGCGAGGCCCTCAAAGGGAAGTTCGTGCAATGGCTCGTTGGGGTGCATCCCCTGATTATCGCGGCGCTGGGATGGCTGGATTTACCCTGTTTTTCAAGCTTTATTTCTGCAAATGGCTGATACGGCCCGCGCGATACTTGAGGCATCCAACTTACCTGTAGGGGGATTGCCATGCAAATCAGCCTTGCAAACCTATTGTCATTTCCACCCATGAGCGCCCAGCCCAGCGCGGGCAAACCTGCGCCAGCGGCGCAGTCCCCGCTGAGCAGCGGCACGCTTGCTTCGCAGGCCCGCAGCCCGGTCCGGGTCGCCCAAACGGCGGTGCAAGCCAAAGCACCAGCGCAGCCAGCACCCCCGCCACCTGCACCGGCCAGTGCATCGGTGGTCACCATTGGGCAAATCGTTCCTGCAGACGAAGGCGTCACTTACACCCGCGCTGGCGTCATTGGCAAACCTGGCTTGGCAAACGGCGTGCCCGACCTTGACAGCATGACGCTGGAGAAACAGCTGCAGGTGGGCAGAAATTTGGGCGTGTTCACCAAAATCACGCTCCACAACGACGGTGTGCTGGTGGCCAGACCAGATTCGGCCAGCCGCAAGCCGCCTGAGTTCGTCGCCGCAGCCGTGGCCACCATGAAAGACTTTCAAGAAGGTTTTGCTACCCTGACGCAACGCGATTTACTATAAATTTCATAGCTGCTCGCGCAGGTTTTATATGCGGTACAGCCCAATTTGGCCTATATTTTTGGTCATATTCGCGGTGCCCGCCCTCCATTGACCGGGTCAGCACAGCGCGCACCTTGCCCCGCCGACCAAGCCGCTTCCTGTGACGCGCTCCACTTCACACCATGCCTTTGATTGCGCTGGAGCCGCACTGCGGCTACGGCTTCGAAGGTTTGAATCCACAGGCCCAGTTCCAAACGTGTCTATGATCGACCCCAATTTAACAACTGGGAGTTTGACAGATGCGCAGTTTCTTTTTGACGCCACGGGTTCTGGTGTGTGTGACGGGTTTGGTGTTGTCGGTACCGTCGTATGCTTTTTTGGGGGGGCTGGCCGGCTCACTCGGTGCCCTTACCAAGGCGATACCTGGCACTGCCGCAATCCCGTCGCCTGCTGCGCAGGCGGTCGCGGGAAATTGTGGTGAGCCCGGTGCGCTGCCCACTGCCAACAATGCGTGTGCGCCAGCTGCTTCTGCTGCTGCGATGCTCCTGAAGAAAACCCGCCCCCCTGAGCAGTTGGACAGTTTGCTCAATGGCCAGGAGGTGTCGGGTGAGCAACTGATGGCTGAAGTCAAAGCCATGCAGTCCTCGCTCTCGGGCCAAAACCTGAACAAGGCCATGGAATCGATGCTCGGTGCAACTGCGGCTGGTGGTGTGCCCAATCTGGCAGCGATGTCGAATTCGAGCGGTTTTTTCTCGTCAATCATGGGTTCTGCGACGGATATGTTGCTTGACAGTCTGGTAGCCGGTGTTTCTTACCAAGCGCTCGATCATTTTTTTGCCACCATGGCGTCCAAGCCGGGTTTGCTCAAGGAGGTCACGGTGACCATGCCCAAGGCTGATGCCTCTATGACACCCGACATGAAGCAGCAATTGGTGAACATGGCCGGTTTTCTGGTGGCCATCAAAGCGTCCGGAAAAATCATTGACGCCTCGATGCAGGACTTTGATGCCGCCAAAGACAGTTATGCCAAGGTGCTCGACACCCGCATGGCTGCAGCCAAGGTGTTGGGCGACGCTTTTTTTGCCCGGGCCGGACTGGAAAAAGCACAAGAAGAAAACAAGGCTTACCTGACGGCTGAGCAGAGCCAGTTTTTGGAAGCCATGCGTGACAAAAAGCCGGACGATCTGATGAAAGATTTTGCAGTGCAAAACATTGCGCTGGACTATTTGCGCAAGAAAGACCCTGCCAAATACGGTGATTACAAAGCTGGCGTGAATGAATTCAAGTCGCACTATGGTGCTTACGCGCGCACGTCGGTGGGGGCCGCATCAATGGTCGGGTTCTCCTCGCTTTTTCTCAAGCGAGCCAAGAACATGCTCGAAAAAAACGGCTTGGCTGTCGCACCGTATTTATTGCCTTTGGTGGGCTCCGGCCTGACAGAAACGCTGACGCTGGCACCGCGCGTTACCAATGTCATCAGCAGTTCTCCTGATTTGCAGGAAGGCTCCTTTGCCGTGCGTACACCCAAAGGAGACATTCAGGGGGCCTTGAGCGCGGAGAAGGCATTTGCCCTGCTTAACGATGAAAGCCGGACGGCGTTTCAGGCTGAATTGTTCAAGGACGGTCAATTGGGCTTTTTTGGCAACCTCGGTGAAAAATTCCCGCAGGCCAGTGCGCGGGTACTCGACTCATTGGTTCAAAAAGACACCCGCGCGAAACTATCCAAAAATTATTTTGAAAGAGAAGACTGGCCTGATTTTTCATTCCAGAATGTTCTGGCAGGGCAGGGTGAAAATGTGGATTCGAAGCAACTGCGCCAGTTCAAGAGTGATTTGTTCCGCTCAGCTCCGGCGCAGACCGCCACCAATCTTGATCAGCAATCGATCGCTCAGGTTCAAACGGATGTTCGGGAACGATTGGCCAAGTGGGACAACTCGACGCTGCGTCAGATCATGCTCTCCAATCGCACCAAGGCCCAAGCCGGTGTAGAACTGGCTTTGAATGGTTATGTGCTCTCGGTTGACTCACCCGGCATGAAGGGGATCATGGATTACGAAGAGATGGTTGCCGCCGGGGCAGAGCACGCCACAACACGCTCAGTCACCAGTGACCGCGCATTGAAAGCGCAACCAGAAACCCCAGCAAAGAGTCCGGTCAAGGGCAAAGGTAAATCTACTGCGAAAAAGTGAAACCAAATGACAAAACTGACTACTGCAATTTTTTCTTTGTTTTTGTCGGCCAATCTAATGTCAGCGGCGTTAGCGGATGATGGCAAAGATATCAAGATTCCGTCCGGGGTCGATCCCTTTCGCCTGAAGTTATTGAAGAAAGCTGAAAAACTCAAGGTTTACGTCAACATGGTGGGCATTGGTGATGCCAAAGACGAAAAAATGCTTTTTCCAAGAGCAAAAGGTGACGCCGTCGGAACGCATCAGCAAATGAATGCCCGGTTTGAAAGTGCGGTGAAAAACACCGAGCGTTTTGATGCTTTCAGCGACACCTCGGGTGGTGTGCGTGACCAGTCAGATTTGGTGGTTGAGGGCATGATCGTTGCGGCAACGCAAAACATTGAAGACTATGAGGCCATTCGCAAAGCGGTTACCACCGTGCGGCTGGACATCAAGATCAAAGACACCGGCAGCGGTCGCATCATCAAGGCCCGCACGCTGACGGGTGTTTATGGCGATCAAAAGGGTGAGGGAACGGTGATTCGTAGTGATGCGGAATTTGCATCCAAATCAGCCGAGTTGGCCGGCGATTATGAAAAGGCCATGCAAGAAGCGCTGATGATTGGTGCCGGGTATCTGGAGCGCACCATCAGACCGCTGGGTGTAGTGGACGAGGTGGAGGGTGACGTGATGACTTTGATCGGGGGCAGCAATCATGGCATTCGGCCCAATGATCGTATGGTGATTTTTCGGGCCAAGACCAAGCGAGTGGGCGAGGTCGAAGCCTTTGGCATCATGCGCCCGGTCGCGGTGGTGGAGTGTGACACGGTGAGTTCTGACACCAGTCAATGCCAGGTTAAATTGAAAGGCAAAGATTGGCCGCTGGTAAAAGATGATTTTGCTGTTTTGGGTGATGCGAGTTTGAAAATTTCAGGCGACTAAATGATGACCATTCGGCGAGTTTTCCAAATTCTGGTCGTGGCGCTTGCCGCGATGTTCACTGCGAGCGTCTTCGCCCAATCGGTGACGGTGCTGTACAAAAGATCCAGCGACCAGTCGATGCCGCGCACGGATACCGCCGTGCAAGCAGCCTTGACGGCTTTTGAGCGTGAATTGATTGACCGTGGAGTTGAGGTGCTTCAGCCCGATGCCAAAACCTACGCTATTTTGGACAAGGCTCCCGATACCATTGTGACGTTTTCGGCCGATGCTGGTTTGAGTTTGCTGGTGGATGCCATCAAGACCAGCCGACCCAACCCCGGAACCGACAACGCATTTGCTGAAGTGCGATTGCGTGCCCGGCTATTTCATGGGCGCAATGTGCTGAGTTCGGTGGCCGGCAGTGGGCAGGTGGGCTATCGGCTCGGGTCCGAAGACAAAGCCTACGAAATTGCGGCAGAGCGGGCTGTGAAAAAGCTGGTGGAAGCCGTCATGAGCAAGCTGGAGCAGGCTCCCCGCACCAGTGGCCCTGCCAAAATTGACGCAGTGCCAGACATCAAAGCAGCAGCTATGCCCAAGCCAGCCAAGACGTGGGGCTTGTTGGTGGGGGTTTCGAATTTTTCGAATGTGCGCAAGCTCAATCCGCGCGCCGGTGTGGATGATTTGCGTGGCGTCAAGGGTGATGTGGCACTGATCAAAAAAACCCTCAAAGAGTTGAACGTGCCTGAAAGCCAGATCAAGGTCTTGGCAGATTCAGAGGCGACCACAGCTGCCTTGCGCAATGCGCTGCGAGACCTCGGTGCCAAAGCGGGAGCCGATGATTTGGTGGTTTTTTATTTGGCTTCGCACGGCATGCCAAAACAAGAGGGTATTACCGGCTTTGGTTATCCGGTAACGTTTGACACCCGTTTTTCTGAAAAAGCTTCCATCATTGATTTCGAGGAGATCCAAGGTCTTCTCAAGGCCTTGCCGTCCAAGCGGGTTGTGTGGGTGGCCGACACCTGCCATTCAGGGGGAGCCACCTTGGGTCTTCCTGTGGTGGAAATCTCCAGTCGTGGCGTGCGGCTTGGAAACGCGGTGTCCGGTTTGTCAACCCGCGCTGCGACCATGGGTACCGACGAAAAAGATTTGGCGGTGTTGAGTTCTGCCCGTGAAGAACAGGTTGCACTGGAAGATGGTGAAAATGGTTTGTTTACCCTGATGTTGGCGGAGGGATTGCTCAAGACCAAGGGCGAAGAGAGTATTTACCGTGTTTACAAATCGCATCTTGAAGCGCAGGTTCCGGAGCGTTCAAGGCAACTTGACCCGGGCTATTCCCAGCAACCGACCTTTGCCCGTTCTGGCAGGGGCGATTCAATCAGGTTTTGACCAGCAGAGTGTTCTTGCACTAACCCTGACTCTATTTCACAATCACAATTAACGATAACCAGAAGGATTGTTTGTTATGTCTAAACTAAGTTCAGTCGATTCCTTGTTCAAACGAAGCAATGTTGCACTTGTCATTGCGTTGGCCTGTGTTTCTTTCACAGCGCATGCGGACAACGACGGTTTTTTTACAGACGGTGTGACTTCTGACAAAGAACGTGCTGCCGATGCACGTTCTACGGAGTCCAAGGCGAGCAGGGCAAGGATTGGCGGGGCACCTAAAACCCCTGCTGTCAAGACCATTACCAATTTCACGCAGGCCTTGCGCTGCATGGATGAGTTGTTTTTGGCCAACAACAAACAAGGCATTGTCATTACCTCGGCTGGAATCCCTGACTCGACAGGCAAGGCCAGAGCGGGCGACAAAGAGATGATGATCTCGGCCATCTCCAAAATGACGATGAAGAGCAATGCGTTTGAGTTTATTGATTTGACGCAAGGTGCCGCTGGCGAGGGCGATTTGGCTAAACTGTTCGAACTCAAAGGCGGTAATGCCACCAAAATACCTGACTTCTACATCCGTGGAGCAGTGACGCAACTCGATGACAACGCCGTGCGCGAAAGCAAGGGCGTGGGTATTGCCTTGCCTTTTTTGGATTTGGGTTTTTCAAAGGATCAGTCCTTTGACCTGATCAGCATGGACATGAGTGTGGGTGATGCTTCCACCCGCCGAATCCTGCCCGAGACCAACACGTCCAACACCATGATCATTACCAAGGGCGGGCGATCTGGTGAGGCGGGCGGAAAAATTCAAAAACTGGGGCTTAGCTTCAACAAAGATCTCAGCCGCACCGAAGGTGTCGGTGCCACCTACCGAACTTTGATTGAACTCGGTCTGATTGAAGCGCTGGGCAAATTTACCCGCGTGCCCTACTGGAAATGTTTGGAGATTGATTCAACCAATCCGGAGCTGCTTGACCAGGTTCGCGAATGGTATGACGTCGCCTCGGACAAAGATCGTTTGACATTCATTCAGCAAAAATTGGCGGGCATGTCGCGCTACAAGGGAGCGCTGGACGGACAGATGAATGAGGAACTGAAAAATGCCATATCCGAATACCAAGCTTTTGTGGGATTGATTGCAGATGGCCGCGTCAATTTCGATCTGTATTTCAGTCTGAAAGACGATATTCAAAATCAGCTGGCTGCATTGCCCCTCGTTCCCAAGAGGCCAATGGTTGCAGGTGCTGCTGCCGCACCAGTTCAGTCGGCTCCTGTGGCGCAGTCCGCAGTACCGTTCCAGATGAATTTGACAAGCGACCGTGGAATCGCTCCGAGTTACAAGGTGGGCGAGTATTTGAATATGAAGTTGTCGCTCAACAAACTCGGATTCGCCTATTGCTTTTACGAAGACATAGGAAAAAACACGGCACGGGTGTTGCCGAATCGTTTTTATCCTAATTCCATGTTGGCTGGCAACACCGTGGTTCAGTTGCCGTCAGGCGGGTTCAAGATCAAGTTTGACCGTCCGGGTCGCGAACGGGTTGCTTGCATTGCTTCGGATCGCGAGTTGGTGGTGCCGTCCAGCATTTCAAACAGCAAAGACCTGAGCCCACTCAATTTGAGTTCAGTGGAGCAGGTAATTGCTCAGTTCAAAAATAGCAACCCCATCATGACGTCCAGTATTGTTGATATTTCGGTCCAGTGAGCACAACCACAACGAGGAGTTGCCCTATGCCATCCGTTTCAGTGCTGCACAATAGTCTGAGTCCTCGTTGGAAATGGGTAATTCCAAGTTTGCTTGCATGGTTTTCGGGTTATGCCTGTGCTGTGATGCCGTCCTTTTGGAGTTCAGGGTTCAACGTTCTCAGTGAGATCATTGTTCCGCTGGGGGAGAGCTCGAGGGGCGGTTCTTCGTCTAATGCTTCCGAGTCCCGAAAAAAAGCTCGGGCCGCTGTGGAAAAAACTGAAAATCCACCTGTCGAAGGCGTCATTGTTGAGTTGGATGAGCCGGACGGAATTCTTTCACGGGCGCGCGTTGGTGTGCCAACCGATAACCGGGCTAAGGCGTTGAACTACAGCAATGGGGGTGATGTTGTGCGTGTGCCGACTTTGCGCTCGCCCATTGAGGCAGCGCCTGGGAGTATTGAGGCTTCTAGGGCCAATTTGGAAAGAAACCGCGACAAGGCCCACAGGTATTCGGATGGTGGCTTGAGCGCTGCGGGGAAAGCCGGAACCTTTGTCAAAATTGGCACGGAGATGGGCATTGTGGGGTCAGACGGTGTCATTGTGGTGACCTGCGATGCGACCAACAACACCGCAGGGCGAATTGGTGATGACACTCAGTCAGGCAATTTCTTTAACGTTGTTGTGAACGGAAAAATTGTCAAGGCGCGTTGCAAATGACGAAGAGTTTGAGGCTGTGATGTTGTGCAGAGCAATTTGATCTCAGAGGTGAATTTTTGCGATTTTTTTGGATTTTTTTAATAGGTTCATTATTTGTGGCGGGGACTGCTGTGGGGCAAGTATCGGTGAACGTTCCGGGGTATTCTGTGCAGGTGGATACAGCATCCGGGAAAACTGCTGTAAACGAAGCCGGCGTCATTGATTCGGATGTTGAAATTGAAGGTATTACGATCATCAACGACAAATTGTTCATTGACGGTGTTGAAGTTCGGCGTGGTACGAAGGTTTACTCATCCTCGAAGTCAAAGAAAACCTACAAAATTCAATGGGGAAAAGATGGCAATATCAGTGTGGCCGAAAAATAACAGGACTTGCCAAGCCGCGTTGGTCACGCGGTCGCGGTTTTTGTTTGAATGCAGTCAAATAACAGAGGATAGGGTTTGCAATGAAATTTTTTAAGCTAAACGCCGGATTGAAAAAAATTAAAGCGTTCGTTTTCGCTTTTTTTGTGCTGTCCCCATGCATTGCGTTTTCCATGGATGTGCTGGCGGGTGACTACAGAACCATATTAAATGCACACTCTGAAGAGTTACATGTGTGGAATCTCACAGGTAACTCTGCTATTTACATTTTTGATTTTCCGGGGCTCACGCTTCAAGGTCGAACCTTCAATCGGGCGACCCAATTGATTGAGCAAGTTCAGACAAACGAGGGCTACCCTAGGGTTCTCACGACAGAAGAGTTGACAAAATACATTGAATCACGCCGACGCACTGAGGCGAACTTGGCTTTTGGTCACGATTTGCTGGTGAGTGAATTGGTGCAATTTTTCAACTTGGTCGAGCGTGACAAGGTGGATATTTACCCTGAAGAGATTGTGCTGCGAGATTTTTTGATTAACCAAGGTTTGATGAAAGTGTGGCGCGGGTTCTACCAAGCGATCAAACCCGGTACAGTGATTTTGTCCATTCCCCAAGAGCAGCCCAAGAAGGCGGGTGAGCCTATGGTCAGTGAATTGGCAAGGCGTGCCATTTTCATGCATGAATTGTCACATGGTGAGTACTACACCAATTCGTATTACGCAACCTACTGCAGGCGTTATTGGAATGAGACTCTCTCTGCCGCGCAGCGCGATGCGTTCATCAACTTTTTCAAGAAATACAACTACGAAGTGAGCTTGACGGAACTGGTGATCAATGAAATGCAGGCGTATCTCATGTTCACTCCCGATCCAAACTCCTTCAGCGCCGCCAAGTTGGGGCTCGAAGATGAAGAGTTGGAGTCGATGCGCAGAATGTTCCGGGCGGGCAGTCCGCCAACTGCTTTACCGATGCGCTAATTTTTGAAAGGAATGGGGAAAAATGAAAAATAGAAACCTATTATTAGGGATCTCATTGATCCTTTTGGTTGGCGTCACGACTGCCCAGGTCAGTCAGCGTAATAAAATTCAAGGGAACACAGAAATCAATGTTGCCACTGAAAACACCACAGCGATCGCTGTGGGTGAGAACAATGTGGCGAAAAATAGGGTTGGTGTGGTCCAGGGCAGCAAGCAGGGAAATACAAAGATCACTGTCAACGCAGCCAACGTAACGACCGTTGTGGGTGGGCGTAACAAAAAAGCATGTACTAACATTGGGAGTATTGTCAGCAATGATTGCAAATAACAGGTTCTTATTTAGGAGTGGTACTGCACTGGTGCTGGTTGTTTTGGCGGGCGCTGCAGGTGCTGTGGCCAACCTTGACGCGCACGGGCAAAGCAAGGTAAGCAATGCCATGGCCAAAAAATGGTCACAGACAGGTGCCGTCGATGGTTACACGGCTCAACAAGACAAAAAAGTTGTGAACATCGGAAGCAAAAGGGGCGGGGACTGTGTTGTGAATGTGGGTACCGTTGAAGCGCCACAGAAGGGTCA
>OBLX010000125.1_pt1 | contig 12321 bp, 11 predicted proteins | sample 1519811 | NCBI WGS metagenome assembly OBLX01 (sample SAMEA3991476, study PRJEB22521) | metagenome | biome: anthropogenic terrestrial biome; feature: sewage plant; material: surface water | place: Sweden | collected 2012-09-26
CTTCCGATCTCGTCTATTCAAAAAACGCTTAGTTGTCACGTTTAGCCTTGACAATCTGGTGTTTTTGCGCTATGATTAGCCAATTTTTGGATCGCCTACACACATATGAAAGATCGCCTGACAACTCGTCGAATTCTCTTAGCGTGCGCGCTGCTTCTCTGCAGCCTGGCGCTGATCATCGGCGGTGGAGGCAAGACTCGCGCGGCAACAACCTACGGATTCCCCTGCGCTGGCTATAGCGTCGTTGGGTACGGCTACGGGCAGTATGTCTCGGGAGTTGGCTACCACGTTGGCGAGGATGTCTGCGGACGTGCAGGCGTACCGGTCTACTCGGTAGCCGATGGTGTCGTCGTCTACTCAGCCAAAACACCTGACTCCTACCGTTGGGGCAATTTGATCATGATCCAATACGCCAATCCCGACGGAAGCCAGGTTACCGGGGTCTATGGACATCTCTCAGCAGACAGGCGCGTTGCTGCTGGGCAGAATGTCAGCCGAGGCCAGCTGATCGGGTTTACCGGGCCTGCCTACACGGCGGAAAACGGTAACTGGGATGCGCATTTACACTTCGAGTTTCACCTTGGGCAGTACGCTGCTGCGTGGGGAGCGTACGCACCAAACATTGCGGGCTACGTTCCTGCCGCCAAACTCGGAGAGTTCGCTAATCCTACCAGCTACATCAATGCCAGGCAGAGCGAACCGACAAAATATGATTATGAGATTGTTTCAGTTTCTGGCCAAGGAAACCACGGCAAGAACGCACTCTATGATGTAGCCTTTACGTTACGCAATACCGGCAATACCTCGTGGCGCGCGAACGGCGCAACGCCAATGCGCATAGGGACGAGCAGCCCGCGAGATCGTGGCTCTAGCTTCTCCGCAGGTATGGGCGGCAATGGTTGGATCTATCCAAATCGGATTGCACTGCCGAGTGACGTCTCGCCGGGTGGAATAGTCACGATTACTGCGAAGTTTAATAACGCAGGGACGCCGCCGGGTGTTTATGTTGAGCAATTTACGCCGCTCATCGAGGGTGTCGGTTGGCTTGCCGATAAGGGCCTCGCTGCCTGGGTCGGCGTAAATCCGCCATCCAATATTGCGCAGTGGGTATCACAATCGACGCAGAACGAGATTTCTCCGACCGATCTCGGAACGCCGGTTGATACGCGTTATGCAGTGCCGGGTCAGAAAATCAACGCTAAGATTTTAATCCGAAATGCCGGCGATGAAACCTGGAACGGGAGCGGCGCTAATCCACTTCGCCTCGGCACGAGTAATTCTCGGGATCGTAATAGCTCGTTCACTTCAAGCGGTCTCTTCCCGGCCTCAGAGAACTGGCTTGCGCCACACCGTCCTAGTGGGCTGGACGGCCGCTACGAAAATGGAACGGTAGTCCCGACAAGTACGATCGGACCGGGTCAGGTGGCTGTCTTCTCCTTCACGATGACCGTCCCAGACATCGCCCCGGGCACGTACAACGAATACTTCACCCCACTCATCGAGGGCAAGACGTGGCTCAATGACATGGGTATTTATATCCCGATTCGCATACTACCCAAGGGCTATCACTACGAGTATTCGTCTCAAGAGAATCCTGCGCCGGTTGTCTTCGCAAAGAATTCTGCGACGACCAGCGTGCTGGTTCGCAATGCTGGCCAGACTACGTGGCCAATCGGCGGAACCGTTCGGCTTGGCACTGACCGTAGTCGCGATCGCTCAAGCGGATTTGCTACGTCTGATTGGCTAAGTCCGTGGCGACCAAGCGCCATAGATGCCAACGCAACGCGGCCGGGGAAGCAATCGATAGATCCAGGTGAGGTGGCAAAATTCACGTTCGCGGTGGCGAGTCCAACAACACCCGATGGTACGTACCAAGAATATGTCCGTCCAGTTGTCGATGGCGTCACCTGGATGCCCGAAGACTACGGTATTGCCATCCCTGTCGTGGTCCAGTCGCCGCCGCTTGATTATCAATTCATTGATCAGCGCTTTTCAACAGATGTCCGGAACTTGCGCTACGGACAAAAATTCACGACCACGCTTGTGCTGCGTAATGTTGGAAGCACAACCTGGAAAGCGAGCGGGGATACGCCGGTGAGGCTTGGTACGGCGCGTCCACTTGATCGCGGATCGGGCTTCAATATCATTGGAGCTCAAGACGGCTGGATTTACCCAAATCGTGTCACTGGTGTCGACGGCAAATATAACGGAGTCTCGATCCAGGCCACACCCGGTACGCCCGTAGAGCTAAAACAAGGCGAAATCGGCGTCTTTACGGCCGAGATGTCGACTCCTGCAGCCAATCCTGGTCCGTACAATGAGTACTTCAACCTCGTGCAAGAAAATGTCTCGTGGTTCCCCGACTACGGCATCTATTTCCCCTTCTGGATTACCGGTCCATAAGACGTGGCGCGAGGAGCCAAGAATACTTCCAAGACGACCCCTGGTATGCTGTTGTCGCTAGTGAAATCAAAACTAATCAGTCTTTCTCTTCTCGCCGGCCTTATGATCGCTGGATTTTTCGTATTTCCAGGACACGCATCCGCCGTTGCGAATAACTACCAGGTACCCTGCTTCCCGCAGGACAACCCAGATTTTGCGTATGGACAGTACATCAGTGGTTGGGGCTATCATGTCGGTGCCGACATCTGCCATGCCGCAGGCACTCCTGTCTATGCTGTCGCGGATGGAATCGTCGTCTATTCTGCCAAGACGCCCGACTCCTACCGTTGGGGCAATTTGATCATCATCCAGCATCAAAATCCCGATGGCGCCTATATAACAAGTCTCTATGGTCACTTGGCAAGTAATCGTGCGGTCAGTGTCGGACAAAACGTCGGCCGAGGACAGTATATTGGCATGGTTGGACCCGGCTGGACGGCCGATAACGGCAACTGGGATCCGCATCTCCACTATGGACTCGCACCTCGAGCATACGGTGCAGCAGCCGGAACGTATGCAACCTGGGTCAAGGGATACGTTGGCAGTATGCCGAGTGGTTGGGAAAATTCACTGGACTTCGTAAACATGCGACGTCTCGCTCTCGAACAACAACCTGCCGGCACCTGGGGAGGTGGCGCAATGTATCAAACTGGCTCAAACCAGGTCGTCTTTTTTGTCGATAACGCTGGCTCAGAAACGTGGTACAAGGAAGGAGGATCGCCTAATCCTGTACGGATGGGTTCCGTTGGCCCGCGAGACCGAGGCAGTGGCTTCTATACGGCTGGCCAAGGCTGGCTCAACCCGTCACGAATTGAATTAAGCGCTACAACAGTACCGGGGCAACGCGCCGCTTTTATCGCAACCTTTACCTCGCCTGGAACTCCTGGTCGCTATAACGAATGCTTCTCAGTCCTCAAGGAAGGGGTGACCTGGCTACCCGAGAAACCGCTCTGCGTAACGATTGACGTGTTACCGCCGAGTTATCGTGGTCAAGTAACGCAGACACTGATTACACCCCACTCCGACCCTGCCAACTTCAGTAGTCCCATAGACGGCGAGGCATTTACACCTGGCTTAAAACGCAATGCGAAGTTTGTAGTTAAGAACATTGGCGAATTGCCCTGGGAGGTAACTGGACCAAACGCTGTTAACTTGGGAACTGCTGCTCCGCTGGATAGACGCTCAGCCCTAGCAACCATCGGTGATGGATCGATCACCAGTAGCGAAAACTGGAATTATGCATGGCGAGCTTCTTCTATCGACGGAAAATACAACCCGCAGAATGGGACCGTTACACCCGCTAGTCAGATTCTCTCAGGTGAGTCGGCCGTCTTCTCATTCACCGCAACTGCACCCCAAGGTGCTGGGCTCTACCAGGAGCGATTCAATCTTGTAGCCGAGGGTCAAACCTGGTTCCCCGACATCGGCGCGAGCGTAGTCTTCCGTGTACCAGATCCCGGGTACCACTTCAGCTACGTCTCGCAGTCGAGCACACCCGTTACCGGCGGGTACGATCTGACGCTCAATCTCCGCAATATCGGACAGGCTCCGTGGCCGGTTGGCGGCGCGGTAAGACTCGGCAGCGACGTCCCGCGCGATAATTGGTCACCGTTTTACACGTCCTCCGGAACTGGCTCCTGGCTTTCACCCGAACGCCCCGCCACCGTCGCCAGCAATGTCACAGTCCCTGGCAAGACGACGATCGAGAGCGGTGAAACCGCCTCCTTCACATTCCGCGCGACCATACCTTCCTGGGTCGGCGTCGGCACCTATCGGATGTACGTTGCGCCCGTCGCCGAGGGAATTACCTGGTTCCCGGAATATTACGGGATGTTCTTTCCCTTTAACGTCACTGCTCCAGCGTGGGACTACCAAGTCATGGCACAGCAGTTTTCGGGTGATCGTACTAACTTCACTTCAGGAACGCAGATGACAGTTTCACTGGCAGTCAAGAACACGGGTCGGCAAGTCTGGCCTGTCAACGGCACCAACGCCATCAAGCTCGGTACAAGCAGGCCGCGTGACCGAAATTCCGCCTTCTACACTACTGCCGGCAGTGACCCCTGGAGCGCACCGTGGCGAGCCAGCAGTATCGATGGTCGCGTTACCAATCTCTCAACCCTGGCAACAACCGCTGCCACGCAGATCAATCCTGGCGAGACCGCCCTATTTACGGTGCCCGTCACCGCACCAATCCCCGGTACATACGTGGAATACTTTAACCTCGTAGCCGAGGGTCAAACCTGGTTCCCCGACTACGGCGTCTACTTCCCCTTTACCGTAAAGTAGTTGTTAGCCTAAGCCTGCTCTGACTTCGCTGCCGTGCGCCGGAGCGGCCGGGCCGCTTTTTCGGTAACGCGAAACTCGAGATACTTCCCAAACATCAGCCTGGTTTGACTCTCAATCGCTGGCAGCGAAGAGAATAGAATCGTTGTAATCGGCATTAAGCCCCACTGGAGCAACATCAGCACTCTATGACGCGCCTTATACCCAGGTGGCTTCGGAGGAAGCAGTAGAAGCGAAATAAAAATAGTGATGACGATTCCAATCAGCGCAGTCGTCAGAATAAGGCTGGCTGTCGGCGCAAAGTTTTGCCCGAAGAGCGAGTCGTGAAATTCCTTTGAGAGGAGTGCTGGCAGAAGCCCGACAAACGTTAGCAAGATCGGGGCAACGGCCCACATGATATGCCCTTCGAGAAAGCGTGTTATCTGCGTGATCTTGTTACCGATTGGAATATGCTTATCGCGCCAGGCGTTGATGACAATATACGGAAAGTCTGAAGCACCCCACGCCCAGCGCCGCAGCTGGATGTATTGACCGCTCAACGTCTTGCTGTATGTTTCACCAAGTACTGCGTCTTGGTAAACGGGAACATAGATCGGCACAACGAAATGACGCCCACTAAAGGCGAAGTAAGTGCGCCAGAATTGCTGTCCGTCTTCAACAATTGTGTCGACCGACCACCAATCAGTCGCCAGGACCGCCTCAAGCCCTTGCGAATGCGCAGCGAAATTCCGCAGTCGGTATGCGCGGGTAGATTCAACCATGTGCCAAAACGATGAGCCCGTCGCGATGACGCGATTGATCGCCGCTGTATACCAAAGGTTGTTATGAAAGAGCGGCGTCGGCTGAAAAGATAGGTGTTTTCGATCCGGCTCAAGCACATAGCGATAACTGACCGCTGCAAAATACTGAGGATGAGGTCGATGGTCGGCATCAAGCGACGTAACTATGACCCGATCGTGAGGAATTTTTAGATTATCAATTTCTTTGATGGCCTGACGACCAGCCCAGGAAATATTGGCGCCCTTGCCCTTTGTCTCACCGACGATATCCGACGGATGCTCGGTGACGATGAAGCGGCGAAACTTCTGACCAAACTCCGCTTTGAGTACTCGGGCATTCGCCTGAGCCCGGTCGTGATCGCGCTGCTCCGTCGCCAAAACGACAATCATTCTTGAATGATCATACTGAGCGTCGACGAGTGCCTGAAAGCTCGGTCGGAGAATATCGAGCTCTTCGGTATACGTCGCCACAACTACGAGATGGTAGACTTCTCCAACCGGAATAGCACCGCCTTCAGTGCCTGCTGAACGAGCAATAAGCGCGCGCTCCGCCAGGAGCGAGCGATACTCACGAAGACACCGCCGATCCAGCAGCGACGTACGAATATGCCACGCCGCAAGCGGCAATCCCCGCCTGCCACCTGTCAGGTCAGCTATCTGACCATCGATTCGCTGCAGGTGCTGATCGATACTTCTTCCCAGCGAAGTCACGGAGCCATGCCAGTCAACGGCCATATCCCGCTTCAGAAGCCGATACGCTCTGATCAGTCCATGTGACATGCTGACCGACTTGACCAGCCAGTAGACATCGAAGATCAAGATCGCGTACGCCACATACAGTGGTGCGAAGTAAGAAAATACGACCGATCCAATCAAGATTGACCAGGTAATAAGTCCTGGAATCATTTCTAGCGATCGCCAAATATCGTCGGGCACGCTGCGTCGCGTTGCTCGTGAAGAGATGGCCGGAGTGCGAAATGCCGGCTGACTCGTATACTCCCGGACCTCTTGTTCGGATAGCGTTCCCATGCCGAGTCAGTATAGCGCTTCAGGGAAGATCAAACACATTCTTGGTGGATTTCGGTTTATGCGCTCAGCCGTCATATTATTGACTGTTGCCATGTTTTTGACTACTCTTGAAGGCTGCGGACATTCTGTGGCATGCCCATTCACAACGAGAGAAAGGTGGTCGGATGCGCACTGCATTTCTGACCGAAGACCTGGTCCGAGGCCTTGTCCCTGAGGCGACCGGGATCGTCGAACGCGTCATCGGCTCCGGCCTCACGGAGGGTCGCAAGGGGCTCGCTGTCATCATCGGCGACACCAACGGGCGCATCCGTATGGATGACGACAACATCGTCCGCGGAGACGGCGTGCTGGCTGGGTTCTTCGTCGGCGAAAGCGACCGGCGCGACTTCTTCCACGAAGTCGCCTCGAGCAAGTTCGCAATCTCGCACGAGACCGGCCTGAGCACCTCGCAGGTTCCGCTGCACCGTCGCCGTTTCGGCGACACGCGCTACTACGGCAGCGTGGTACTCGAGAACGTCATCGTCGCGGGCAGCGGGTTCCAGGCCTACTACGACGAGATGGTGTCATACACGATCGCTGCTCGCATCCTCGCCGCCCAGAAGGCTGCCATCGCCGCCTTCGAGGCAGACAAGGACAACCTCTGGCTGCCGTAACAGCCCCTCGGGCACCTCACGAACGAACCGCCCGGCGCCCCCGGAATTATCATTGACGATACATTCCGGGGGCTTTTCTATTTCTCCTGGAGCGGGTAAGGAGAATCGAACTCCTCTTTCATGCTTGGGAAGCACGCGTAATGCCACTATACGATACCCGCGTGGCACTATTGTATCGCGTTGTGCCGCGACTTTCTCGCAACTCACCTGACAGAAGTCCTGGATAGAATCAAGAAGTTCAGTCAGCCGGGTGAAGCAGGTGCGCAAAATGGCGTGTCGCCTCAACAAATGAAGCTTGAATACGACGATCACGTTGTCGCTCATCTGATGGCACCGTCGAACCAGCGCGATATCGCGGCGGCCGACTACCGCGTTCTAGGACACTTTGCAGATACGTCGGCCCAGCACTACGCTGAACGCTCTTGAGGCCTGCAATAAATGGGCTACGGCTGGAGCGCAGATTCGGTGAATCGCCAACGATCCGCAACAGCAGTACAACATCGTAAACTGTGTGTTCGTTGCGGGCAAAGGCCCCGAGCTGTTCGGCGAATGAAAGTCGCACACGATCGTCACTATCCGCCAACCCCGCCGAGGCAAAATCGAATGCATGGCTGAAGCTCGCTTCAGCTAACGGAGCTACCAACGCTGAAAGTCGACTACGCTCAACACGATCAAGACGCCCGAGTAATTCGGTAGCACGTTCCTTTACCTGCCCAGGATGATCTGCACAGTATCCGGCCAGCAGATTGGCTTCGGCCCACTCGCTTTCCGCACTAATTTCGATTGCCGGCATACATCTCCTTAGATAACGCCTCAGTATGTCGAACGATTCAACAAGAGGCAAGTGGGGCGCCTTGGAGCCGATGGGCGGATTCGAACCGCCGACCTCTGCTTTACGAAAGCATTGCTCTGGCCAACTGAGCTACATCGGCACTGCTCCAGTATACAATCCACGCCTGCTCCACGACACAGATATATCCGGAAACCACTCGCTTGACGTGGGCGGTATACTTGGAAGTATCGGCGACCAATTAATAAAGGGACATCATGAATAAGAAGCTACTCGGTATCATTGCGGCTGTGCTCGTGGTTGGAGTGGGGGCCTGGCTCCTCTTCGGAAGTAACTCATCAAATAATGATGGGAGCGCGAAGCAGGCAAATAGGACAGATGATTCCCAGGTCGATGGATCACTTCTCAGCATTGCCGACTCAGGAAGAGCGCGCGAGTGCACTTTTAGTGTCAATTCCGCCAGCGGTAACAGCACGGCCACGTTCGTCACCGACGGCAAAGGCCGCGGCCTCATGACCATGAAATCAACCGGCAATAACGATGCTTCGATTACAACCAACACGCTTGTTGCAGCCGACAAGGTATACGGATGGACTGAAACCGGCGGCAGGGCGATCGGATTTGTCTACGATAAAGCCCAGCTTACGGCCAGCAGCGCACCAGCTTCTGAGGGCAGCAACTCAGACTCTGGTTCGGGAGCCAAGGCGAACTACAAGATGCAGTGCAAAGCCTGGACTATCGATGAAAGCAAACTACAGGTTCCAACGAATGTCTCGTTCACGTCACTGCGCACCACCAACTGAAACACTGGCTGGAGCAGTGATTCGGTTTTCCCTTAATCGTTGTATGCTGTGCATATGCCGAATATCAATGTGACAGAACGTCGCGTGCGACCACGCTACGACACGGGGCTACTCAATGGCCTCATCGTCGGTGCGGTGATGTACGTGTGGATCTTCTTCATTGGACTGCTGTCTAGTGAGCCTTTGCGCATTTGGAAGGCCAACGCCGCCTTCATGATTGGCGACGACGCCTTTGGAAAAGCAAGCACCGTCTCGGTCTGGCTCCTTGGTAGCGTCGTCCACTTCATTGGTGCAGCGCTTGTTGGCCTGCTGTTTGCAGCACTCTGGCCAACGCTGCGCAAGAAAGGAACATGGGCGCCATCAATCCTCTTTGCCCTTGGTTGTTACCTGTTAATTTATATTGTTATCGGCAATTTTGTCTTCCCCCGCGGCGCTGGGATTAATCAATTCGCACTGCTCACCGCCTTCTTCATTGGCGGAGCAACCCTCGCCTGGCGATATCGCCGTTCGTAGGATGGAGGTTATTGGCCACCGCGGTAGCGGAAAAGGTAGAGAAGAAAATACCCTTGCTGGTTGCCGTCAGGCGGTACAGGCTGGTGCGCGCAGAGTCGAAGTCGATGTCCAGCGTATCGGCGGAGTCTTCTTGCTCGCCCACCCGCCGCGTAGAAACGGAGAGACGCTGGCGGCACTACTCGAGAATCCTCCGTGTCCGTTAGTGCTGCATATCAAGCGGCGGCGGTTCAATCCATGGCACGATCGGGCAGTTGTCGATGAAATCGCCCGCCTTACTGAGTCTGCTGATGTAATGATTGAGTCTTTCTGGCCAGGTACATTGGCCTATGCCAAGCGCCACCACCCGCAGGTACAACGCGCCTTTGCCACTGCATGGGCGTGGTATGACGTCCGCTTTAGCCGCCGCCTTGGTTTTGCGGAATTGGTGTGTCGTGACTGGATTATCGGACCGCGCGCAGTCGCCGTCGCCGAGAAACGTGGAGTGAACATAACTGTCTACACTCCTCGCAACACAGAGCGTAGTAAGGCACGTCTGCGACGCGCCGGTGTCGCCGCGGTCATGACCGATGCTGTCGTTTACTGGACCGAGCGTAGTCGCTGAAGATCTTGCTGTCTTAACCGCCTCGCACCACCCACTGCCAGTCCACCGAGCTTAAGCCCGCCAATTGCTGTTCGCTGCAGACTCCTCACCGGATGCCCAACAGCAGCGCACATTCGACGAACCTGCCGATTGCGACCTTCGCGGATACTGATTTCCAGTACCGTCATCGCATCGAGCTTCCGAACAACCGCAACGCTAGCCGGCGCGGTTACGCCATCTCGCAGCTCCACACCATCTCGCAACTGGCGCGCCGAATCGTCGCCCACGGCACCACGTACCGTTGCGCGGTATGTCTTAAGAACGCCATGCGACGGGTGGGCTAGCTCTGCTGCTAAATCGCCGTCATTTGTCAGCAGGAGCAGTCCGCTCGTGTCCGCATCCAGTCTGCCAACCGGATAAAGACGACGGGAATCCTTAACTAGCTCTGTAACCACTGGTCTGCCTTGCGGGTCACGCGCTGTACTGACGACACCGAGTGGCTTGTTGACCACATAGACCACGGCTTGCTCTGGCTCGAGTACGTTGCCGCGATAGGTCACCGTATCTCCGTCTTCAAGAATATGCGCCGGATGATCAACCACCTGTCCGTTTACTGAAACGTCACCCGAGCGAATCAGTCCTTCCGCCTTACGACGCGACGCAACTCCACTTCGCGCAAGGTACTGAATCAAGCGCATTATAAGATCCTGCTCTTTTCCATGCTTCTACTGTACAGTCCTCGACAGACTCTACGCCAAAAGACTACTCTAGACTAGTGATGGGGATTAAAAGATGAAGAACCGAATCAGGGCTGCACGGGAGGCTCGTGCCGAGAAGCCGTATTATAAATGGGTCGTACTTGGTACCGTTGTCTTATCGTTATTGGTTATCCTTCTCGACGTGACAGTCGTGAACGTGAGCATCCCGAAGATTCTCACCGATTTTAAGACCGACCTTTCAAACGTGCAGTGGGTCTTCAACGCATACACACTCGCGTTCGCTGCTCTCCTGATAACCTTTGGTCGATTTGGCGACATGTTTGGCCATAAACGAATGTTTATGCTTGGCTTGACGCTCTTCGGTATTGCCTCGGCCCTTTCTGGAGCGGCGCCGAGCATCGAATGGCTAATTGGGTTCCGTGTACTGCAAGGTGTTGCTGGAGCGATGATGATGCCAGCTACTCTCTCGCTCATGCTCCAAGCTTTTCCACCGCACCAACGCGGCATTGCGCTTGGCTTCTGGGGCGCAATGGCTGGCGTTGCCTTTGCTATTGGTCCGGTTCTTGGCGGTTTCATCACAGACAACTTTTCGTGGCGTTGGATTTTTTACATCAACATCCCTGTGGTGCTCTTTGCACTCTTGATGACAACCCTCTTTATTCATCAGAATCGTGATTCTCTTGTCGCTCATAAAATTGATGTACCAGGATTTGTAACGGTAACCGGCGGTCTCCTCGCCCTGACATTTGCACTCATTGAAGGCCAGAAATACGGTTGGGGCTCGCCAGTTATCGTTGGCCTCTTCGTCGCAGCTGCGATACTACTCCTTCTCTTTGTATTTATTGAACGACGTTCACCCGAACCAATGATCGACATTAAGCTCTTTAAGGACCGCAACTTCTCGATCGGCTCCGGGATTGCCGCACTGATTTCCTTTGCGATGCTTGGAACCTTCTTTCTCATTCCAATCTTTTTACAGCAAGTGCTCGATTTCAGTGCAACGAAGACTGGCCTTGCGCTTACTCCAATGGCGCTCGCGATGCTCGTACTTGCACCAAATGTTGGCCGGCTCTCTGATAAGCACGGTACTCGTATCTTTCTCGTAGCTGGTCTCTCGATTATCACCGGCGCGATGTTCTGGCTCAGTCACCTGACCCTCGAAACCACATCCGCTTCCTTGGTTTTACCGTTCATCGTGTTTGGCGTCGGTGCGGCAATGGTAATGCCGGTGATGGTTAACGCTGCGATGCAGAACGTCCCTGAAAACCAGTACGGTGCTGGTTCGGGTGTCCTTAATACCGCACGGCAACTTGGCGGTGTCTTCGGAATTGCGATTATTGGTGCAATTTTCTCCGCTCAACTAGCACACCATGTTCCACCTGCACTCGAAGCCAACAAGAACCTCCCGCCACAGGTATCCAAGACTGTTGCCGAGCAATTTAATGGGGGTGAAATTAAGCTCTCCCAACAAGCTCCAGCCGAAGGTTCTGCCGACCCAGCCTCCGCGAAACGGATTAGCGAGGAACTTCGGAAGACCATCGATCCGGAAGTTGTTGACTCAGTCAATGGAACGTTTAGGTTTGCGATGATCTTCGCCTTTATCGGGGCAGTGCTCGCGCTGTTTGTGAAGCAGCCGAAGCATCTTTCGACCAAGGACTAGAAGAGAAAAAAGCGGGGCAGAATCAGTGGTCCAAAGTGGATTGATTCTAGATCGGAAGAGCACACGT
>OBLX010000126.1_pt1 | contig 12031 bp, 12 predicted proteins | sample 1519811 | NCBI WGS metagenome assembly OBLX01 (sample SAMEA3991476, study PRJEB22521) | metagenome | biome: anthropogenic terrestrial biome; feature: sewage plant; material: surface water | place: Sweden | collected 2012-09-26
AGGCTTACGCCGCTAGATTTACAGTCTAGTACAATTGGCCACTCTGTCACCCCTGGTATGAAGTAATTATATCATTAGATCGTCGCCACCCGCCCTATTAATTTACCTATCTCTTCTTTTGAATTATAATAATTTGGTATAATAACACTATGTTCAAGACTTGGTTTCAAACATTCAAGACAGCGCTAACCCAACCAAAAGAGTATAAGAACCTTTCACAAAGAAGTTTCTGGAGTGGATATTGGTATTTATTTCTACTTGTCCTGATCGGCATCTTTCTTAAAACGCTAGTGTTTGCGTCGGGCATGGTTGTGGCCGTACCGTTCGTAAAATCTCAGCTCCCAATGGTTAAAAATCAGATTAGAACAGCATTTCCTCAAGACCTTGTGGTGAAAGTTGAGAACGGAACCGCATCAACAAACGTACAAGAGCCCTATGTCATCACGCTTCATCAACTCATTCCTCAACTTAAAAATGAGAAAAACGTAAATCTAATAACAATCGATACCCAAGCGCAGGTAGAGCAGTACCAAAGCTACAAGACAGGCTTTCTCCTTACAAAAATGAACCTCGTGTATCCCTCAAGAAATAACTCTTCAAGCAATGCGTACGAGGTTCTTCCTCTTAGTAATATTAAAGAACCAGTTACCATTGATAAAACAACCTATGGATTGGTAATCGCTCAAGTGCTTCCTTTCGTTGATAAGGTTCCTCAGATAATGTATGGACTAGCTGCCATCTCCGTAATACTATTTCCCCTTTTCGGTGCATTTTTCTTCGTCAACGGTAGTTTATTCTATCTGCTTGTCATGGCTCTTGTCCTCTTAGTTATCGCAAAAATAATGAAGCGAGACTTGTCGTATCGAGTAATGTACAAGGCATCGATGTTCGGTCTTACATTTCCACTTGTCGTAACCTATGTAGCCGAACTCCTCAGAGTGCAAATTTCAGGGCTTTACAACCTTGCATTCTTGGGTTGGATGATTTGTGTCTTGACACTTTATCCCAAATCCATATATACTCAAATCAATGCTAAACCGAAGAAAGTTCCATCTCGTAAAACACTATCTACTCGTAATCGCAGGGCTTAATCTTGGTATTGTTGGAATCTTTCAGGTCGATCTATTTCAGTCATTCTTCGGAGCATCTCCCCTTCTTATCAGAGTCCTCTACGTTCTTATCGGAACATCTGCAATTATGGATCTCATGACGCATCAGGCAAACTGCAAACTTTGCCTTAAGAAAAGGTGAACCAACTGTTATAAATTACACAAAAATATATGGCAAAAAGAAAAGCAAATACCGTAGCTAGACGAAGCGTTCATCCTCTTGAGAGTCCAATCGTCCAGATCGGAATTGTCTTTATAGTGCTCTGCGCTCTTTTCCTCATGTTCTATGCAGGAAAAACAGTTCAGATGTATCAATAAAACAGAAACCGTTTATTAAAAACCCCGCCGACGGCGGGGTTTTTTTAATAACAACTGACTTATTAGTAGTCCATACCGCCTGGCATCTGTGGCATGGCTGGCGCCTGAGTCTTCTCTGGTTTGTCCGTGATAAGAGCCTCGGTTGTGAGAACCATAGCCGCAACAGAAATAGCGTTCTGCACTGCGCTACGTACAACCTTAAGAGGATCTATGATTCCGGCTGCAACCATATCGATTGGCTGAGCATCCTCGACATTCTCAAGCTTCATCACATCATATCCAAAGCCCTTTGCGGAAAGTGTTCGTGCATTTGCAAGAACCTCGTTTGGATCGATACCCGCATTTTCCATCAGCTTTTTGAATGGTTGTTCGAGAGCTCGTTTGACAATGTTGAATCCAAGAAGTTCATCTTTATTCAACTTATCAGCCTTTAATGGTAACATTTTTTGACTTATTGCTAAAAGCGCAATCGCTCCTCCAGGAACGATTCCTTCCTCAAGAGCTGCCTTGGTTGCTGCAACTGCATCGGTTACTCGCTCCTTGCGATCTTTCAACTCAACCTCGGTAGCTGCTCCAATGTTAATGACCGCAACTCCACCGGTGAGCTTCGCCAAACGCTCCTGAAGTTTTTCTTTATCAAACTCCGACGTCGATTCCTTCACGGTTGATTTGATCTGTTCAATTCGAGCATTGATCTTGGCCTTCACTCCTTTTCCACCGATGATTCTTGTGTTTTCTTTATCTGCCCAGACCTTATCTGCTCGTCCACACTGGTCGAGTTCTACGCTCTCAAGCTTTGTTCCAAGCTCCTCAGAGACAACGGTACCACCGGTTATGATGGCAATGTCCTCGAGCATTTCTTTTCGTCTATCTCCAAATCCTGGAGCCTTAACGACTAATGCATTAAAGGTTCCACGCAGCTTGTTTACTACCAAGGTAGTAAGCGCTTCACCCTCTACCTCATCGGCGATAATAACTAAATTCTTAGATACCTTTACCAATTTCTCCAAGAAAGGCAACAGGTCTGAGATCGCGGTAATCTTCTTATCGGTGATGAGAATGTGCGCATCCTCGATCTCCGCAACCATCTTTTCTGTGTTCGTCGCAAAGTACTGGGAAGCGTAACCTTTATCAAACTGCATTCCCTCTTTGTGATCTAAGGTTGTCACAATTCCTTTTCCTTCTTCAACAGTAACTACTCCATCTCTACCTCCAACCTTGTGGAGAGCGTCAGCGATGAGCTTACCTAAAACTGGATCAGCAGCAGAAATCGTAGCAACACTTGCTGCATCGCTAAGTTTAATATCTTTTTTAATCTTCTTTAGCTCCTCAACGATATGTGCGCTTGCCTTCTCTAGACCACGTCGCATTATCATTGGGTTTGCTTTGGACTCAATCTCTTTTATTCCTTCTCGGATGATCTCACGTGCTAAAACAGTTGCGGTTGTGGTTCCATCTCCTGCAACATCTGCTGTTTTTGAAGCAGCTTCCTTCACAAGTTGTGCTCCCATGTTCTCAAATGGATCCTCTAGATCTATTTCTTTTGCAACGGTGACACCGTCATGGATCACGCTTGGTCCACCCCACTTACGATCGATTGCAACATTTCGTCCTTTAGGACCGAGTGTCGTAGCAACTGCATCTGCTAATTGATTTACACCATTAAGAAGTAACTGACGAGCCTCTGCATTGTATTTGATTAATTTAGACATTTTATTTAATTTTTTTTGAATTTTTAATTTCTGAAAACTGACTTCTGCTTACTGATTACTCGACTATGGCCATAACATCATGCTCCTCAATGAGCATCCAGTCTTCCTGACCAACCTTAACTTCGTTACCTCCCCATTTTTTATATAGAACTTTCTGCCCGATCTTGAGTTCGATTGGCATTCTTTTTTCTCCGTCTTCATCGAACTTACCTGGACCAATCGCCATTACCTCACCAATCTGAGGCTTCTCTTTGGCAGAGTCTGGAAGAATAATCCCTGAAGCTGTTCTGTCCTCCTGTCCCATAGGTCTAACAAGTACGAAATCATGAAGAGGTTTGATTGAAGGCATTTGTGTATTTTTTACCATAGCTTTTACTTTTAATAACTAATAAAATGAAAATAAGTACGAAAACAATTAGCAGTCTAACTAGGTGTATGATAGTACATCTCGTTTACATTGTCAATAAAATATGAATCCTCAAAATAGCATCCCAGAATTCGATAAACTAAGCCAACAACTCAACTCAGTAGTACTGCCACAAGAGCTTAAGGAAAAAGCTCTCGAACAGATAGAGAGAATTCACTTGACTCTTAAGTTTGGTGGATCCCTATCCCAATTAGACGTAGCTCAAAAGTATATAGAGTGGATTACTCACCTCCCATGGAACATCTCAACACAAGAAAAAATTGATATTATCGAAGTAAAAAAAACACTCGATGCAAATCATTTTGGACTTGAGAAGATTAAATCACGCGTTCTCGAGTATCTCTCCGTACTAATTCTACAGAAACAGTCGCCAACACCACAGTTATTTCATGCCCCAATACTGTTCTTTGTTGGACTGGCCGGTACTGGTAAGACGACCTTAGCTAGCTCCATCGCCGAGGCGTTAGGCCGAAAGTTTGTACGTATTCCGTTTGGAGGACTCTCCTCTTCGCAGGATCTTCGTGGTCAATCAAAAACTCAACCAAATGCTGAACCTGGAACTGTCATGAAAATTCTGAGAGAGGCCGGCTCAAACAATCCAGTAATCTTACTTGATGAGCTCGATCGTATAGCTCCAGACTCACAGGCATCGATCATGGGAGTGCTTCTTGAGCTACTTGATCCAAATCAAAATAAAGCGTTTACTGACCACTTTATAGATTTCCCATTCGATCTTTCCAAAGCATTGTTTGTGGCAACGGCAAACAACACAAACTCGATCTCAACAGCAGTTCTCGATCGTCTAGAGGTCGTACAGATGCCTTCTTACACAGACATTGAGAAGATAGCCATTGCCAAGCAGTTTGTACTTCCAAAAACACTAAAAAATGCAGGAATGTCTTCAACCGAAATTGTAATAGACGATATTCTTTGGCAAAAAATTACAAGACCACTTGGTTTTGATTCAGGAATCAGAAGTCTTGAAAGAACCATAGAAACAGTGGTGCGAAAAGCAGCGTTTAAAATGGTACAGGGCCAAAAGGGACCATTTCATCTCAACGAGACAAATTTCAAGGACTTTGTGTGATGAAGGGAAATATATTTACTTTTTGGGAATCAACGATAGTATTTCTTTCTTAAAATTCTCGAAGGTGTAGTTTTCAGATACCGACCGAGCAGCCATTCTCATTTTGAGATATGCATCCTCTGAGAGTTTTTCAAGTTTGTTCACTGCGTTAGATAATGACCCTAGTGTGAGCTCGTTAAAAAGAAAGCCATTCAGCCCTTGCTTTACCGTTTCTCTTAGACCGCCACTATCGTATGCGATGACGGGAGTACCAAATCCCATTGCCTCAACTGGGGCAATCCCAAACTCCTCATCGACCGATGCGAACAAAAATGCCTTAGCATTTTTGAGCAACTCATCCCGCTCTTGATCAGAGGCATCGGTAATAAACTCAACAGTGTCACCAGCCAACGATCTTAAATAATCGAGATCTCGCCCTTTACCAACGATTTTAAGGCGAACTTTTTGTACATTGGCCATCTGAATTAACAGATCGACGTGCTTTGCTCTTCCAAGACGAGAAACAGTTACATAATAACTCGGAACTTGAAACTCAAAACTTGGAACTTGTTTAGGTATATCTACCGGAGGATAAATCACAATAGAGTCTCGATTATAAAACCTCTTTATCCGCTGCTGAGTTTCATGAGAATTGGCAATTAAAATATTTGGTCTTTTTGAAGAACTAAAGTCCCATTTTTTTAGAAAGAAATTAACTATATTTGCATAGAGTTTAACAACTGGATATTTCTGCCACTCAACCGCAGTTTCGTAACCATACAAATATTTTGGAGGGTGATGTATGTATGAAATATGAGTAGTAGGCTTTTGGGTCTTGATCCCTTTGCACATATACCAACCGGACGAAGAAATCACGACATCATACGCTGAATAATCAAAGCTTTCCCAAATGAGAGGAGCTAGAAAACGGAGCGGAGAATATAATTTCCCAATAAACGGAATTTTAGAAGCCCAGGAAGTTCGAATATCCCAACGATACAGGTCCTTAATGTTTTTTTTAGCATTGTCTTGATTAATGAATGCCGTGTAAACCGGCGCTTCAGGAAAGATCTCATGCAGCGCAAAAAGTACTCTCTCGGCACCTCCGAACTCCTGCAACTGATCGTGAACGAGTGCGATTTTCATATGATTAGTATAAAGTATTTAGTATATAGAACAGAGCCCAAATACTTTATACTTTATACCTAATACTTAATATTTATTATGAATATCTTTCATGCGCTTTTACTTGGAGTCGTTGAGGGCGTGACCGAGTTTTTACCCATCTCATCTACAGCACATCTTATTCTCACAAGTAAATTTTTGGGACTCGCTCAAACAGAGTTTCAAACGTTCTTTGAAGTCTTTATTCAATCGGGGGCAATACTAGCAGTAGTCTTTTTATACCTTCGATATGTCCTCGAACATAAGAAAGCACTTATCAATATCATTTTGTCCTTTATTCCAACGGCAGTTGTCGGACTTGTCCTTCATAAAACAATTAAGACGGTTTTCTTCAACTCAAACCCCCTTATCATCGCCTCAATGGCGGTTGTAGCGATACTATTTTTGATAGTTGAACACCAAATAAAAACTAAGAAATTAGAACTGAAGAAAAATCTAACTCAGATAACGAGTAAACAAGCAGTCCTCATCGGACTCATTCAGTCGCTTGCCGTTGTTCCAGGAGTTTCACGTGCGGGAATCGTTATTATTTTCATGATGATGCTTGGATTTAAACGAGATGAATCAGCTAAGTATTCATTTTTGCTAGCTATGCCAACAATTATTGCTGCAAGCGCCCTCGATCTTTATCAGTCGAAGGACATTCTACTTACTTCCTCATCTATGACCTCGCTCCTTATCATCGGATTTGTAACTGCATTTATAACGGCTTATGTTTCCGTGAAATGGTTACTTAACTATTTACAGAATAATACACTTGTCGGCTTTGCCTATTACCGTCTTCTACTTGCTATAATAGTCGTTATAGCTCTAGGCCTATAAGGCATAGGGCCCGGAGTTAGACGGTACAACGCTGCATTCGCATTGCAGAGGAAGGAGTTCAATTCTCCTCGGGTCCACAGATCTAAGGAGTTTACCGACATAAAGTCGGGATCCCGATGGCGAACCGATCGGGGCAATTCCCTGCCGGCAGGCAGGTCCTCGGGTCCACATCTCTAACGGCTGAACTCTTTAGTATAATAAGCTATTGAGAAGGGCCTGTAACTCAGCGGTTAGAGTGCCATCCTTATAAGATGGAAGTCCTTGGTTCGATTCCAAGCAGGCCCACATTAGAATCTGTGTCTGATAATTTATCAGACTTACAGATTCTTATGTCCGCCAACAATTGCAGCATGAGCCGTCTACGGATAGTAGTGAACCGAGTCTGACTCGGTGAAAAGACGAATGCTAAGTTGTGGAGGGCAGAGAAATATAGCGGAGATAGCCAAGGTGGTCACGGCGGTGGTCTGAAAAACCTCAGATGTCAGTTCGACTCTGACTCTCCGCACATAGTGCGAGCAAAATATAACCCGTTAGATTTGAGAGTTACCTTTACAAGTAAAAAAATCTTGAAACTAATTAATTCATCGTGTAACATATCAACTTCATGAGCAGAATTGAATCATTGCGATTCCCAGAAATGGGACAAGCATCTCGCATCTTAGTTACTACCGACGATCAGGGAAATCAAAGAGTAAATGGTCTTCCCGTCATCGACCAAAGAATCGCATATCAGAACGGTTCCTTTTTTCGTGAAGAGCTTATCGTCTCTGGACAATATGACTCGATGGGTCGGGTGATTGATGGCCTGACCGGTAAAGAAACAGTTATATCTAGGATGCATCTACGACCGACTCTAATCTTCCCTGTCCGAAAATAATGAGGCTCTATCGAAATAACCTAGCTCAAGGTGAAGTAGTGATATAATTGATGTATTGCGGGTGTAGTTGAGTGGTACAACGCGTCCTTGCCAAGGATGAGCCGAGGGTTCGATTCCCTTCACCCGCTCCAGATTTATTTTTTCAAAATCTCCTCAAAAGCTTCTTTTTCGGTTTTATAGCTTAAAGTTTTTCTCACCTCATCCTCTGTCACGAATTTAGCATCGGAAACCTCCCAGTCATGATCCTTTGGGTCACCGGATTTGTACTCCATGAGAAAGTAGTAGACTTTCTTTTCTATTAGTGTTTCTTCAAATGTATATTTATAGAGCGCTTCAGCTGGAATGGGGTTCACAATTTTTGCCACGACGCCACCTTCCTCACGAACCTCACGAAGCGCTGCGGTCTCTTTCGATTCGTTCTCATCTTCATCACCTACAAGACCTTTCGGGAATCCCCAATGCTTATGCTGTGAATGTTGCGTAACGAGCCAAAGAGTCTGCTCGCCTACTTTTTTAAACACGATACCACCGGCCGAGGTTTCCGTTTTATATTTCATTTCATATATAATATCGTTATGGAGGAGAATAAACAATTTAAAGCGAACTTGACATCATCCGCGGCAAATTCAAAACTACATCGAGGCAAGAGAAAACGATCTTCCTTTGGTCAGTATTTCGCAAAACTAGACCAGATCGATACCGATCTTAAAGGTTCACAAGAGTTCGGCTCGTTTCTCATTCTCAATCTCGTTGAGGAAATTGGAGAGATGGCTAGAGCTTATCTTGCCAAACATGGAAGAAAGCCAACAAACATAGCTGCTCAGCAGGATGAGACATATGAACAAGAGTTGGGTGATATTATGGTTGCGATCATTAGATTTGCACGAATAAAGAACATCGATCTTCATCATCGTGTGATGGCTTCTCTTAACAAGATTAAGAGAAGAAAAGAGCATCCTAAGCTTTAATTCCTTTAACTAAAGAGTCGGTCTTTCGGTGACTTTTTCAGAAGAAGATTCTTCCAATAACTGTAAATTGGAGCAGTAAAAAACTTTCCGTCAAGCCAAGCATCATCGCCCGATTTCATGGGAGAAAGAAATTCTTTGTAGATTTTGAATGTGTGAGCTTCGTTTGGATAAATTTCTCCCGACTCTGAATTAACACTTAAAAAGTGTACTTTGTACTCTGAACCAAGAATTCTTTTACAAAAATATCTTATTCTTTCGATGCGAAAATCGGCAACGATAAATAGAATTTCTTTTATTTTTTTAGGCTTAAATATCAGTTTTTTAAGATAATAGAGATTGCTGACAGTATCTTTTGACTCATCTTCTCTAAGTATAAATTCTTTAGTAACTCCTTTTTCTAGTAGATACTCTGCCATTTTGTCACATTCTGTAAACGGTGGTGTTATCTTCAGCGTATCGAACCGTACTGACCATTTCCCAGAAACAATAATATATGGAGAAACTTTTTTATGATGGAGCTCTATCGCTCTATCTAAACTATTATATACGTGAGTAGGAAATGTCCATGAAACGGAAGGATTTATTGGCTGAGATCCGAGGATTACGATTCCGTCATACCTCTTCATGTTCCTAAAGTATATCAAAAGACTCCATCGCTGTTAGATGCGGAGAGGGTGAGATTCGAACTCACGGTCCGGTGAAGGACATCGGTTTTCAAGACCGACGCACTAGGCCACTATGCGACCTCTCCTAAATTGTGACAGGCCACTACCCCAACGGGGCCCCTTCGGGGTGCGACCTCTCCTAAATAAGTTTAAAGGTTTAGAAAGTTACAGGTTTTAAGGTTTGCTATTAAGTTAACCAGTTTAACCTTCTAACTATAGAACTCACGAATCAACTTTCTAAAACATTTCAACCTTTACAACCTTCCAACCAATCTTGAGGTGCGGAGGGGAATCGAACCCCTGCATAACTGTTTTGCAGACAGTTGCGTTACCACTTCGCCACCGCACCAAGTCAAACTTGGCTTTGCCGAGTTTTATTCGGCTTCGCCGCCAAACTATATTTTACCTTACGAGGCTCGTAATGTCTGTTAGAATGACAAAAGAAATGGCAGACAATCAATTATTCTACGTTGGACAGAAAGCCTTCATACGAAAAGGGAATGAACTCCTTCTTCTTATCGATCCGAAGTGGGGACTCGATCTCCCAGGAGGACGCATTCAAGAAGGCGAATCAAATCTCATAGCCTCTTTCAAACGTGAAATAAGCGAAGAAATCGGATTGAACATCTCGATTGGACAACCACTTACAACTTGGACTTGGAGACTGGATAAAGATCAGAGTCCTGTTTTACTTATTGGATACAGCTGTTTTTACATCTCTGGGGAAATCAGACTAAGCTCAGAACACTCAGAGTATCTCTGGTTAACAAAGGAAGCATCAAAACAATTACTAAATAAGTACAGGAAAGATAATCCGGAGATTTGCGATGCGATTGATCTCTACTTCAAAACTTAAAAAGTGTCTGGTCTCTCCCCGCTCCAACAGAAATTATTTGAACAGGACTGCCGAGATGTTTCTCCAAAAACTGTATATATTTTTTCGCATTTGTCGGTAATTTATCGAAAGATCGAATCTCAGTAGTCTTCTGTTCCCATCCTTTAAACAATTCGTAGACCGGCTTCACATCAACTAATGTATTTGTATCCATATCTGGCGGGATTGCCACAGTCTTCCCGTTGAGTCGGTATGCTACACAAACTTTAATTGTTTTAAATACGTCAAGAACGTCAAGCTTCATAAGCGCAATCGATCTTGTCCCTGAAACTAATATCCCATATTTTGTAGCCGGAAGGTCAAACCAACCACATCTTCGTGGTCGTCCCGTTGTTGCTCCGTATTCTCCTCCAACCTCTCGTAGTTTCTCACCGTGCTTATCTAGTAACTCGGTTGGCATAGGTCCACCGCCAACTCGCGTCGCGTATGCTTTAGTAACGCCTATCACGTTAACGATTTCATGATCGTGTATTCCAGTACTTGTACTGAACCCCGTCACTCCGGTGTGACTTGACGTCACGTATGGGAATCCCCCGAGATCAATGTCTAAGAGTGCACCTTGCGCACCCTCACCCAAAATGTTTTTCTTCTTCCTTTTATATTCCTGAATTATTGGGAAGGTCTCATCGACGAATGGTTTGAGTATCGATCTCGCTTTTTTTAAAGACAGGAGTACCTGTTTTTTATTCAAGGGTTTAACACCATACAAACTTGAAAGGATTTTATTTTGCTTCTTTAGTTCTTCCTCTATCTTTGTAGAAAAGTCTGGGGTAAATAAATCCTTTACTCGAAGACCCTCACGTGCAGTTTTGTCTGAATATGTTGGGCCTATTCCCCGACCAGTTGTTCCAATCTTTGCCGATGTACTTTTTGATTTCTTTGGTTGATCTCTAAGCAAATGCCATGGCATTACCAGATGTGCTCGACCTGCGATTCGTAGATTTTTTGGCGTAATACTGACCCCCTGTTTTTGAACATCTGCAATTTCTAGAGCAAGGGAGATAGGGTCGATAACAACTCCTGAGTCAATTATGCACATGACCTTTGGGTTAAGAATTCCTGAGGGAACGAGATGAAGTTTAAAGATTCCTTTTTCGTTTTTAATGGTATGACCGGCGTTACTACCACCAGCATATCTCACAACCATGTCTACATGTTGCGCTGCCATGTCAACTATCTTTCCTTTTCCAGAGTCACCCCACAACGTATCAACAACTACGTTTGTCCCCTTGATATAGCCTTTGAGATTCATGACGCCACAGTATAAAATCACGTTTTGCATATGTCAAACGGCAAAACATGCTCGTTGTTAGTCATTAGATATCGGGTATCGGTCGAAAAACCTTCCATGCTTCACGTTCTACGCTCTAAGCGACAACCGTGCTATAATGAGTTTCTAATGTACTACTATAGTCCTACACACGGAAAAGTAGACTTAGCAACCCTACGTGAAATCGTCTCTCGTTATATGTCTGAGGGCTCGAAAGAAAACTACCAAATCATTGTTGGTACAGACTCGCAAAAAATTAAATCAGGGAATGGCTATGACTTCGTCTCTGCATTAGTCGTCCACCGATTGGGACGTGGAGGAATATATTTTTGGAGAAGAGAACTTTATGAAAAAACAGTAAATTTGAAGGAACGTATGTATCGTGAGGCGCTTATGTCGCTTGAGGTGTCGGAGGGATTCGTCGAGCTTCTACGTAGTAACGGGGTATCTCGTTTCAACATTCAGATTCATATCGACATTGGAAAGAATGGAAAAACAAAGGACCTAATCCAAGAGATTACAGGAATGATTCGCTCAAGCGGATACGATGTTAAAATTAAGCCAGACTCATTTGGCGCAAGCAAAGTTGCCGACCGCCACACATAAATCATCATGATCTATATTTTTCTTGCCTCAATTTTATACACCGTAGGAATCATGTTTGGAGCCGCTGCCTCTCGCAGCGCTAACACTAATCTAGTAGCGGGTATCATGAAT
>OBLX010000128.1_pt1 | contig 12000 bp, 11 predicted proteins | sample 1519811 | NCBI WGS metagenome assembly OBLX01 (sample SAMEA3991476, study PRJEB22521) | metagenome | biome: anthropogenic terrestrial biome; feature: sewage plant; material: surface water | place: Sweden | collected 2012-09-26
ACCACCGAGATCTACACTCTTTCCCTACACGACGCTCTTCCGATCTCAGCAACAAGCAGCTCAACTTTATGCAGCACATCAAGACCCTGCTGGCAACCCACGGCCGCGCCGCCGTGGTGTTGCCCGACAACGTGCTGTTTGAAGGCGGCGCGGGTGAAACCATCCGCAAAAAGCTGCTGCACGAGTGCGATGTGCACACGCTGTTGCGCCTGCCCACCGGCCTGTTCTACGCCCAAGGCGTCAAGGCCAATGTGCTGTTTTTTGAGAAAAAGGGCGCGAGTGAAACACCGTGGACGAAGCAGCTTTGGATATACGACCTGCGTACCAACAAGCACTTCACCCTCAAAACCAGCCCGCTCACCCGCGCGGACTTGAACGAGTTTGTAGAGCTGTACCAGGCCGGCAACCGCTACCAGCGCCAAGCCACGTGGTCTGCAGAGAACCCAGACGGCCGTTGGCGCGCCTGCAGATACGACGAACTGGTTGCGCGCGACAAAACCAGCCTGGACATCTTCTGGCTCAAAGACGATTTACTGCTTGAGAGCGACAATCTGCCAGCCCCGGGCGTGATTGCGCTGGAAATTGTGGAAGACCTGCAGGCGGCGCTGGAACAATTCAAGCTGATTGCCGCCGATATGACGGAAGATGCTATTGAATAAATAGCTGCTTGCGCTTTGCTGGTGCGCGCAATAGTTCAAAATGCTATGGAAAAGGTTGCGCAATCTGAGCCGCATCGCGCCTTGGTGCCGCCACGCAGTTGCCCATTACGGCTGCACCGATGATCATCAGGGCAGCCAAGCCAATGCTTCAGCTGAACGCGCGCTGACCACCGTTGTTTGGTCGGGCGTGGTGTCAGTGGTGGCGTTCAAGCTGGTTGACTTGACCGTGGGCCAGCGGTATCTGCCGCATATTCTGGTAAATCTGATCCATCCGAGCTTGTTGCTGGGGTGGGTGTAATTACATTTCACGGGCTTTATATGCTATTTGTTTTGTAGCTGCTCGCGCAAGTAGTACGTGCGCAAGGGGCTGATTTGATGCTTAAACTTGGCGAATCTTGCGCACCAAGGCGGTGGTGGAGTAGCCATCGACAAACGGTAGTGCCAGGGCGCGCCCACCCCAGGATTCCACCACGGCCGTTTCGGCCAGCTTGCGCATGTCGTAGTCGCCCCCTTTGACCAGAATGTCGGGTTTGACCTCTGAAATCAGCGCCAGCGGCGTGTCTTCCTCAAACCAGGTCACCAAGCTGGTGCTGGCCAGCGCGGCCATAACAAAGGCGCGGTCGGCTTCGTTGTTCAAGGGGCGGTCCGGACCTTTGCCAAGGCGTTTGGCTGAGGCATCGGTGTTCAGTGCCACCAGCAGGCTGGCACCCAGGGCCCGTGCTTGCGCGAGGTACATCACGTGGCCGCGGTGCAGCACGTCGAACACACCATTGGTGAACACCAGCGGTCTGGGCAGCAGTGCCACCCGCGCCAGGGTGGCACTGCGGGCACAAATTTTGTCGGAAAGGCTGGAAATAGTGGCTAAGTTGGTCATGGCAAGGATGCTAGCAGGCCGGACAAATCCCTTAAACTCATGCAGCGCAATCTTCGCGCGTGAGTTGAAACACTTTTTAAAGCACCATGAGCCTGGTCACCATCAGCATTGAGTCTGTCCGCATCGGGCATCCTTTGCCGTTCTCTCTGCGGGATGTGGGCGGGGTCATGCTGGCGGCCAAAGGCTACATCATCCGCAGCCGGGCCGACTTGGACCAAATCGTCGCCCAGCGCGGCGAGCTCTACGTGGATGTGGCCGAGTCCGAAGCACACCACCGGGCCTATGTGGGCAAGCTTTACGATTTGGTGCGCAAAGAAAAGTCCTTGGGCAAAATTGCCGATGCCCAGATCTCATCGGATGACCTTGAAGTGGCGCATGAAACTGCAGACACCGGTGAGGCCGACTGGCTTGACCTGCAGTCGCAATCCCATACCATGTTGCGCGACAGCAACCCCGTCACTTTTGGGTCACGGCTGAACAAGCTACAGGCGCAACTGAGCCGGCACTCCCGCGCCAACCCGGATGGCACTTTGTTTGCCCTGATTCACCTGTCTGCCACCGAGACGCGCCTGTACAGCGCCACCCATGCCATGCTGGTCAGTGTGATGTGTACGCTGGCGGCCAGGGAGGTTCTGAAGTGGCCCGATGCGCAGGAAGCAACCTTGGGCAAAGCCGCGCTGACCATGAACATCGGCATGACGGAGTTGCAAGACCGGCTGGCGCAGCAAAAGGAGCCACCCAACGCCGCACAGCGCAGTCAGATCGAAGAGCATTGCACCGAGTCCGTCAGGCTTTTGGAGCAGTTGGGCATTGCAGACCCTTGCTGGCTGGAGGCGGTGGGGCAACACCACTCCCATACCCCAGGGCCGCTGGGCGCGCGCACCGAGGGTCAGCGCATGGCCCGTCTGATCCAGCGCGCCGACATGTTTGCCGCCCACTTGGCACCCCGGGCCAGCCGCGTGCCCATGGCACCTGCTACGGCCATGCAGGCCTGCTACTTTGATGAAAACAAAAAACCCGATGAAGCCGGTGCTGCACTGGTCAAGGCCACGGGTATCTATTCACCGGGCTCCTTCGTGCGCCTGACCAATAACGAGGTTGCGGTGGTCATTAAACGGGGGGCTAACACCACCACTCCGCGCGTGGCTGTTCTGGTCAATCGAAGCGGTATGCCGGTGGCCGAGATGGTGGTGCGCGATACCAGCAATCACGACTTTCGCATCATCGCCAGTGTGCCGCACCGCGATGTCAAGGTCAAAATCAATCTGGAGCGCCTGATGGCGTTTGCCAAATCCGTCTCGGTCGAACGGCCTTGGTAATTTCGCTCCAAAACACCCGTTTTTGGTGTTGCCCTGCCTGTTGATCGAGTCAAGCCGGCATGGTCTCGGCAAAGCTGGCGCGGCGCATCAGCTTGTCATACAGTTTGACTAGGTTGGCGTGGTCAGTGCGCCAGTCGATCTGCGGAAAGCGAAAGTCCAGATAACCCAGCGCGCAGCCCACGGCGAGGTCGGCCAGGCTAAGGTGAATGCCAGCGCAATAGGGCTTGTCGCCCAAGCCCTTGCTCATGGCTTTGATGGACAAGTCAATTTTTCCAAGCTGACGGTCGATCCAAGCCTGACTGCGCTGTGATTTGGTACGGCCATCCCAAGTGGCTTCCAAGCGCGCCAGCACGGCGCAATCGATCACGCCGTCGGCCAGAGCCTCCCAAGTCTTGATTTCGGCGCGCTCGCGCCCCACTGACGGAATCAGCTTGCCTACGGGTGACAGGGTGTCTAGGTATTCCACAATCACGCGGGAGTCAAATAGGGCTTCGCCGCCTTCCATGATCAGGCAGGGCACCTTGCCCAGTGGGTTCGATTGGGAGATGGTGGTGTCGGCAGACCAGACGTTTTCCAGTACGAAGTCGTAGTCCAGTTTTTTCTCGGCCATGACAACGCGCACTTTGCGTGCATAAGGGCTTGAGGTGGAACCGAGTAATTTCATGAGTCGACTGCTGTTGCGGGAGCGTTGATTCTATCCATGACGTGTGACGATGGGTACTTCGCAGCATGTTGGCGCACAACCTACAATCGCACAATGACTTTTTCTGCCATTTCCGCCCTTTCCCCCTTGGACGGCCGTTACGCCGCCAAGCTTGCCAAACTGCGTCCCGTCATGAGCGAACTGGGCTATATGCACCGGCGCGTTCAGGTCGAGATTGCTTGGTTCATTGCTTTGAGCGATTGTGGGTTTGATGAATTCAAGCCATTGTCCCCCGGAGCGCGCACTTACTTGCTAAGTCTTGTAAAGCACTTTTCGAAGCTTGACGGCGATGCCATCAAAGAAATCGAGAAAAAAACAAATCATGACGTGAAGGCGGTCGAGTACTGGCTCAAGTCCAAATTCGAGGCCCGGCCCGAGCTGTTGGCCGCAGGTGAATTTGTTCACTTTGCTTGCACCAGCGAAGACATCAACAACACCAGCCACGCCTTGCAGCTCAAGGCAGGGCGCGATCAGGTGCTGCTGCCTGCGTTAGACCAAGTGATCGACAAACTGCGCGAAATGGCCCATGCCTTTGCCGGTGTGCCCATGCTCAGCCGGACCCACGGCCAAACCGCCAGTCCCAGCACGGTGGGCAAAGAAATCGCCAACGTAGTGGTGCGCGTGCAGGCCGCACGCGAAAAAATTGTCAGCATCAAGCTGATGGCCAAAATGAACGGTGCAGTTGGCAACTACAACGCCCACCTGTCGGCCTGGCCTGATTTTGACTGGGAGGCTTTCAGCCGCAATGTGGTTGAAGCGCCCGAACCACTTGGCTTGGGGCTGACGTTCCAGTCCTACAGCATCCAGATTGAGCCGCACGATTACATGGCTGAGTTTTTTGACGCTGTTGCACGCACCAATACCATCCTGATTGACTGGGCGCGCGATGTCTGGGGCTATGTATCTCTGGGCTATTTCAAACAAAAATTGCGTGACGGTGAAGTTGGCTCCAGCACCATGCCGCACAAAGTCAACCCGATTGACTTTGAAAATGCCGAGGGCAACTTGGGCTTGTCAAACGCGCTGCTGCGGCATTTGAGCGAGAAGCTGCCCATCAGCCGCTGGCAGCGCGATTTGACCGATTCCACCGTGCTGCGCAACATGGGAGTAGCGCTGGGGTACGGGGTGCTGGCCTACCAGTCGCTGCTCATCGGCCTGAACAAGCTGGAAATCAATGAAGCCGCCATTTCTGCCGACCTGGACGCCTCATGGGAGGTGCTGGCCGAACCCATTCAAACTGTGATGCGCCGCTTTGGCCTGCCCGAGCCCTATGAGCAGCTTAAAAAATTCACCCGAGGTGAGCCCATGACGCGTGAACGGATGCAAGGCTTTATCGCCAATCTGGCGCTACCGGACGAAGAGAAGCAGCGTTTGCTGGCCATGACGCCGGGCAGCTACACCGGCATGGCCGAAGCCTTGGCGCGTCGGGTTTAACCAAGGCTCCTTACCCGCGCTACTGAACCGCACTCGCACTGGCCCCCGCGCTGGCAGGCACCGCCACAGCACTCGCAGCCCCCTCAGGCAAAACCACTGAAAGAGGAGCCCCCGGCGGCCACGGCAGTTCGGCCACGGTGCGTGGTTTGCCAATGGGAGCGGTGGCTTGGGCTTTTTGTACGGCGGCAATGTCTTGCTCGCTGGGGTATTGGTTCAAGAGCCAATAGTCAAATACACGGCGGGCAATCGGGGCAGAGTTCTGGGCACCAAAACCGGCGTTTTCGACGATGATGGCTAGGGCAATTTTGGGTTCTTCAGCGGGTGCGAAGGCCATGTAAAGGGCGTGGTCGCGATGGAGTTCGTCCATTTTGGAGGCGATGTATTTTTCATTGGCCTTGATCTGTACCACCTGCGCGGTGCCGGTTTTCCCGCCGCTGGTGTAGGGGGCACCGCGAAAGGCAGCTGCACCGGTGCCCTCAATATTGACTCCGACCAGCGCATTTTTTATGACGGCAATGTTCTGGGGTTTTGCGATGACTTCACCCACCGATTCCTGCGTGGTGGTGGTGGGTTCCCGCGTCATGATGTCCATCACTTCTTTGACCAAGTGCGGCTTCATTTTGACGCCGTTGTTGGCCAGCGTGGCGGTGGCGGAGGCCAGTTGCAGCATGGTGAAGTTGTTGTAGCCTTGGCCAATGCCCAGCGAGATGGTTTCGCCCGCGTACCATTTTTGTTGGTCAGGCCGTTTGTAAGCTCTGCGTTTCCAAGCGGTAGAGGGCAGCAGGCCCCGCACTTCACCAAAGATGTCAATGCCCGTCAGCTCGCCAAAACCAAAGCCCTGCAGACGGGCATGGATGCCGTCCACTCCCATGTCGTTGGCCAGGATGTAGTAATAGGTGTCGCATGAATGGACAATGGAGGTGTACATGTTGACCGTGCCGTGGCCGCCTTCCTTGTCGTCGCGAAAGCGGTGGCTGCCGAACATGAAGAAGCCGGGGTCATAAATAGACTGCTCGGGTTTGCGTATACCAGCTTCCAGTGCCGCCAATGCCATGAAGGGCTTGTAGGTGGAGCCGGGAGGATAGGTGCCGCGCAGGGCCCTGTTTAGCAGGGGTTTGTCGGGCGATGTGTTCAGGGCCTGCCAGCTGTCGCTGTCAATACCTTCCACAAACAGGTTGGGGTCAAAAGTGGGCTTGCTGACAAAAGCCAGAATTTCACCGGTTTTGGGTTCCAAGGCCACAAGTGCGCCCCGGCGCTGGCCAAACAGTTCCTCCACCAAGTGCTGTAGCTTGATGTCGATCGACAGCTTGACGGTGTTGCCCGGCGTGGCGTGGCTGCTGGCGAGCTTGCGCATGGCGCGCCCGCCGGCGGAGGTTTCTACCGAATCAACGCCGGTGATGCCGTGCAGCTGGGTTTCAAAGCTTTGCTCAATGCCCAGTTTGCCGATGTACTCGGTGCCGCGGTAGTTTGCCTGCGTTTCGTCAGGCCAGTCTTCCATGGTTTTCTTTTCGGCTTGGTTGATGCGCCCGATGTAGCCGATGACGTGGCTGGCCAACTCGCCATAGGGGTAGTTTCGAAACAAGCGGGCCTTGATCTCAACGCCGGGAAACCTGTAGCGCTGTGCAGCGAATTTGGCGACTTCTTCATCGTTCAAGCGGGTGCGCAGGGGCAAGGATTCAAAGCTTTTGGACTCGTCCCGCAACTTTTTGAAACGACGTCGGTCGCGTGCGGTGATCTCCATCACTTGCGACAGCTCGTCAATCGTTTGTTCCAGGTTTTCGATTTTGCTGGGCGTAACCTCCAGCGTGTAGGCCGAGTAGTTAGTGGCTAGGGCAATGTCGTTGCGATCCAGAATAAGGCCCCGGTTCGGCACCACCGGCACAATGGCTGTGCGGTTGTTTTCGGCTTGTTCGGACAGGTCGGTATGGCGCACGACCTGTAGATAAACCAGCCGGGTGGCAACCAACGCAAAGCAGCATAAAACAGCAACGATCGCCACCCAGACACGGGACCTGAAGCGGGACAGGTCGGCTTCTACGTTGCGTAATTCTGTCATGGGAGCAGATCAGTCAAAGTGGGCGGTGCGCGTCGGGGTTGGGTGCCCTTCGCTGCGGAATCAGCAAAATGACGCTCAGAACCGGCCACAACAAGGACTCGATCAGGGGTGCCAACAGCAAGTCAGGCCCCGGAAAAACAGCGCCTGCCATCATGCGCACTGTCAACTCAATTCCGTGTGAGGCAGCAAACAAAGGAAATACCTGCAAGGCTTGCGACGGTACACCAAACCACAAAAGACGACGGTGAATGGCAATAGCCAAAAAGCTCATCACCGTGTAGGCCAAGGCATGCTGCCCCAGCATGGAGCCTTGATGCACGTCTATGCACACGCCCAAGAAAAAGGCGGCACCTATGCCGATGCGCCGCGGCTGGTGAATGCTCCAAAACACCAGTGCGAGCGCCAAGAATTGTGGCGTCCAGGCAGCCCGTCCCCACAGGCCCATGTTTTGCAGCATGTCCAAGCCCAGCGCGACCAGCAGACTGCCCCAGATGAAGAAGGGATTGGCCGGCAGCAACAACTGCTGGCCAGGGCGCATGATCATTTCCGACCTCCGTGTTTCGTGGTTGCGGGGGCGACTTCAGGTGTGGGGCGCGGCGCAACCTGGGCTGTGATGGGCTTGAGCACCATGACCTGGCCGACGCCAGATACCTGTGCCAGCGGCGTGCAGGTGATGCGGGCGAAGGCCGAATTCACCCGTCGATCAACTTTTTCTACCTTGGCCACCGGCAATCCGGGAGGGTAGACACCATCAACGCCACTGGTGGTGAGTAAATCACCCGGTAGCACGTCTGCGTTGCCGGCCATGAAACGCAACTCCAAGGCATCAGAGCGCAAAGCCGGGTCGCCAAAGGCGACGCCGCGGGCACCGGTGCGAGTGTTGAGCACCGGAATGGCTTGATCACGGTCGGTTACCAGCGTGACTTCGCTGACCATCGGGTAGACCCTTGTCACTTGCCCCAGCACGCCGAACTCATCGAGCACAGGTGAGCCGGCACTGATGCCATCGAGCATTCCCCTGTCGACGATGACGCGGCGGGTGTAGGGGTCGGCGGCGTCGTACAGCACCTGCGCAGCCTGCCAGGTGGTGCTGACCCGTTCGCGCAGGTTGAGCAGTTGGCGCAAGCGGGAGTTTTCAAGTGTGAGTTGCTCCACCTGGTTGGCTCGCTGAGATTGCAGGCCCAATTTTCGGTGGGCGGCCTCCTCGCTGGCTTGTGAAGCGCGCAAAGATTCAAAATAGTCTGCACCACCTTGCACCAACACCACCGGGCGCATGACCAGCCATTGCACCGGGTATAGTCCCGCTGCGACCGCAACCCGCAAAGGTTGTGCCACGTGAAAGCGTGCGTCTGCCAGCATAAGCGCAAGAGCCAGCGCGCTGAAGAACGTGAGCTTTGACAGAGCCGAGGGGCCCTGTCGAAAGAAGGGTGGCGGAGTGCCGTTCAGCGTACCAAGTGGCATCGCCGCATCCGGAATTTATTCGTGGGTGAAAATGGAACCCAGTCGTTCCATCTGCTCCAGCGCAATGCCACAGCCGCGCACCACGCAGGTCAGCGGGTCTTCGGCCACCAGCACCGGCAGGCCGGTTTCTTCGGCCAGCAAGCGATCCAAGTCACGCAATAGCGCGCCACCCCCGGTCAGCATCATGCCGCGGTCGGCAATGTCGGCACCCAACTCGGGCGGTGTTTGCTCCAGCGCATTCTTGACGGCAGACACGATGTTGTTGAGCGGATCGGTCAGGGCTTCCAGAATTTCGTTGCTGGAAATGGTGAAGCTGCGCGGCACGCCTTCGGAGAGGTTGCGGCCACGCACTTCCATCTCGCGCACTTCGCTGCCGGGAAAAGCGGAGCCAATTTTTTTCTTGATGGCTTCAGCGGTAGGTTCGCCGATCAACATGCCGTAATTGCGGCGGATGTAGTTGATGATGGCTTCGTCAAATTTGTCGCCACCCACGCGCACGCTGCCCTTGTAGACCATGCCGCCCAGCGAGATCACGCCGACTTCGGTGGTGCCGCCGCCGATATCCACCACCATCGATCCGCTGGCCTCGCTGACGGGCAGACCAGCACCGATGGCCGCTGCCATGGGTTCTTCAATCAGGTACACGTCGCTGGCACCTGCGCCTAAGGCTGATTCACGAATGGCGCGGCGCTCGACTTGGGTGGAGCCACAGGGCACGCAGATGATGATGCGCGGGCTGGGCCGGAAAATGGAGCGCGGGTGCACCATCTTGATAAACTGCTTGAGCATTTGCTCTGTGACTGTGAAGTCGGCAATCACGCCGTCTTTCATGGGGCGGATGGCTTCAATGTTGCCAGGCACCTTGCCCAACATGGCCTTGGCTTCTTTGCCAACGGCTTGAATGGTCTTCTTGCCTTGTGGGCCGCCTTCGTGGCGAATGGCAACCACCGAGGGCTCATCCAGCACAATACCCTTGCCGCGCACGTAAATCAGGGTGTTGGCGGTGCCAAGGTCAATGGCCAAGTCAGTGGAGAAGTACTGACGGAATGCTCCAAACATTAAAAATCCTCTCGGGTATGGCGGGCACCTCGGCCCGGCATCACCATGTTGACTGGGTTAAATTGAATTTTTTTGCCAAAAACGCGCTGTCGCGCAAGCATCAGGCCAAAGGCGGGATAATACCCCATCCCCTGTGAAAACTTTAGCCAGAGGCCTCTCTTTAGAGAGGGGTTGCAACTGGTTTCAATTGAAGAAACGTCATGTCCCTGACTTCTGCTGATATCGCCCGCATTGCCAATCTCGCCCGTCTGGAGCTCAAGCCCGATGAGTGTGAGCGCATGCTGGGGCAAATGAATGGTTTTTTCGACATCGTCGAGAAAATGCGCGCGGTGGATACCGCCGGTATTGAACCCATGGCGCATCCGATGGCCGCCATCCAGGATATTGCGCTGCGCCTGCGCGAAGACCGTGTGAGTGAGCCCAACCAGCGCGAGGCCAATCAGCGCAGCGCCCCATGTGTCGAGCATGGGCTGTTTTTGGTTCCCAAGGTCATCGAGTAAATCGGTACACAACATGACAATCCAATCCTCTGAACTACATGACCTGAGCGTGGCCCAACTGGCCGCCCAGTTGCGTGAACGCAAAGTCTCTGCTTTGGAGACTGCGCAGCATTTTCTGGCGCGCGCCCGTGCCAACGCTGCTTTGGGTACTTTTCTGGACCTCAACGAAGAAGCCACACTGGCCCAGGCCCAAGCGGCTGACTTGGCATTGGCGGGCGGAACCGGGAGCGCCTTGTGCGGGGTTCCGGTGGCGCACAAGGATATTTTCGTCACCAAGGATTTCATCACCACGGCGGGTTCCAAAATGTTGGCCGGCTATCGCTCTCCGTTTGATGCCACAGTGGTGAGCAATCTGGCGGCGCAGGGCATGGTGACTTTGGGCAAGCTCAATTGCGATGAATTCGCCATGGGTTCGGCCAATGAGAACTCGGCTTATGGCAATGTCCAAAACCCATGGGACACCACACGAACGCCGGGTGGCTCCTCCGGCGGCAGTGCAGCGGCGGTTGCAGCGCGACTGACACCGGCGGCCACCGGCACCGACACTGGCGGCTCGATTCGCCAGCCCGCATCGTTTTGCGGCATCACCGGCATCAAGCCCACCTATGGGCGTGCTTCGCGTTATGGCATGGTGGCCTATGCGTCCAGTCTGGACCAAGCCGGTCCTATGGCGCGTAGCGCGCAGGACTGTGCCTTGCTGCTGTCAAGCATGTGTGGGCCGGACCCGGACCGTGACTCGACCTCGCTGGAGGTGCCCGCTGAAGACTTTACCCGTTCATTGACCGTGTCTTTGAGCGGCTTGCGTATTGGTGTGCCGGCAGAGTTCTTTGGTGAAGGCCTGGCACCTGATGTGCGGGCTGCGGTAGATGCCGCCTTGAAGGAGTATGAAAAACTGGGTGCCACCTTGGTCCCCATTTCGCTGCCGCGCACCGAGTTGTCGATCCCGGTTTACTACATCATTGCGCCGGCCGAGGCGTCCAGCAACCTGAGCCGTTTTGACGGCGTCAAGTTCGGTCACCGGGCGGAGCAGTATGTAGATCTGATTGACATGTACAAAAAAACCCGCGCGCAAGGGTTTGGCGACGAGGTCAAGCGCCGCATCATGATTGGCGCGTATGTGCTGTCCCATGGTTACTACGACGCCTATTACCTGCAGGCGCAAAAAATCCGCCGCATGATTGCCGATGATTTCCAGCAAGCCTTCAAGCAGTGCGACGTGATTGCCGGCCCGGTGGCCCCCACGGTGGCTTGGAAACTGGGTGAAAAAGACGATCCGTTGGCCAGCTACCTGGCCGACATTTTCACCTTGCCAGGCTCACTGGCAGGCTTGCCCGGCATGAGTATTCCGGTTGGTTTTGGCACCGGGCACATGCCCGTGGGCATGCAACTGATTGGCAACTATCTGCAAGAGGCCAAACTGCTCAACGTGGCACACCGCTTCCAGCAGGTCACTGACTGGCATGCTGTCAAGCCACAGGGAAATTGAACATGAACACAAGCGTTAAGTCACCCTTGGTGATGGGTTATGAAGTCGTGATCGGCTTCGAGACCCACGCCCAACTCTCCACTCAATCCAAAATTTTCAGCCGGGCATCGACCGCGTTTGGCGCTGAACCCAACACGCAGGCCTGCGCCGTGGACCTGGCGTTGCCCGGCACCCTGCCGGTGATGAACAAAGGTGCCGTGGAGCGCGCCATTGCGTTCGGGCTGGCGGTGGGCTCCCATATTGCGCCGCGCAGCATCTTTGCCCGCAAGAACTATTTCTACCCCGACCTGCCCAAGGGCTACCAGATCAGCCAGTTTGAAATTCCGGTGGTGCAGGGCGGTGAGGTCGAGTTTTATCTGGGCGATGAAAAGCGGTCCGTACGATTGGTGCGCGCGCACCTGGAAGAAGATGCGGGCAAGTCACTGCACGAAGACTTCATTGGCCAGACC
>OBLX010000129.1_pt1 | contig 11981 bp, 8 predicted proteins | sample 1519811 | NCBI WGS metagenome assembly OBLX01 (sample SAMEA3991476, study PRJEB22521) | metagenome | biome: anthropogenic terrestrial biome; feature: sewage plant; material: surface water | place: Sweden | collected 2012-09-26
TTCCGATCTCTTGTCGAGCAGAATAATTTGCATGGTCGTATTCCTTAGATCTTGTGCTGGTCGCTGTATGGCAGCATTGCGAGAAAGCGCGCGCGCTTGATAGCGGTATTGAGCTGACGCTGGAAAATGGCACGGGTGCCAGTCAGGCGAGCGGGAATGATTTTGCCATTTTCGGCAATGAAATCGCGCAGCGTATCGATGTCTTTGTAATCGATCTCTTCAACGCCAGTCACAGTAAAGCGGCAAAAGCGCTTGCGCTTGAACAGCAGGTTCTGGGCTGGGCGCTTGGGGCGCTTGTCTTTGTTATTGAAACGTTTTGGTCCGGCCATGATGGACTCCTTAAATATTGTCGAATTCGTTAATCTTGTTGAAACTCTTGGATGTGAAACACAACATGCTTGCCGTTGCGAGGTGTTGCCAGAAAACCGTTGAATCTCCAGGCACTGCCTATGGCTTGCTTGACAAGCCGCTCGGCCATGGCACCAAAAGCAACCGCTTTGACTACTGCCTTGACCTGTCTTGTTTGCCCTGCTTCCAACACGTCTGACTCATGTTCAAGTCTCATGTTCAATGCGGGCAGTCCGGCTGGTGTGTAGCGCAGGGCATCAAGCTCAGCGATACAGGCAGTCAGAACAAGCTGGTTGGCACTAGGGTTCACACTCCTCGCTGGTAAACAGGTCTGTTCACCCGCGATCAGGCTTGGTACTCAGCCTGTTGCGTCTTGCGGGCGTCTTCACGCTCAACAGTTTTCATCATCGAAGAAGGACCGGTATCGGCCTTTTTCTTCAACACAGTCAGATGACGCAGAACTGCATCATTGAACTTGAACGCATGCTCCAGCTCGGTCATCACAGCCTGATCGGCTTCAATGTTGACGCACAGATAGTGGGCTTTGGCAAGCTTGTTGATCATGTAGACCAACTGGCGACGACCCCAGTCTTCAACGCGGTGGACTTTGCCACCACCGGCTGTGATCATGCCCTTGTAACGCTCCAGCATGGCGGGAACTTGCTCACTCTGATCCGGATGGATCATGAGGATAATTTCATAATGACGCATTGATACTCCTTGTGGATGACCCGAATGTGGGCAGAAAAAGCCACCCTCAGCGTCTAAATTGAGGTGTGGCAAGGCGAAGCCCATGATTATATGCCATTGGCAGCAACACTAACTGCGGTCATCCTCAACAGGTACTGCCGCAGCAAGGGGCAACAGACTCACCACCACAGTCACGAGCGTGCCGGCAAAAACCCCGAACACGCCGGCCGAAACGGGTTGAATCTCAAACCAGAGGCCGTCTCCACTCAATCCCAGCACTGATCTCACGGGCGTGGAATTGACGGCCATATAGTAAATGGTCAATCCAAGCCCTGCGAGCATGCCTGCTACGGCACCCTGCTGTGTTGTCCTGGACCAAAAAATCCCCAGTACCATGACAGGCACAAACGCTGCACCCGCCAGAGAAAATGAAGCTGACACAAGGTGCAGGATGTCGGCCGGTCGCTGGGCTGCGACATAGGCCGCCGCAAGCGCTACCACCAAGAGGGCAAACTTTGACAACATGACCCGGCGAACAGCGCCAGTAGCATCACTGTCACCCCGATAAAAAAGGTCATGCGCCAGTGCATTGCCTATGGTCAATAAAAGGCCGTCCGCTGTCGAGAGGGCCGCCGCCAATCCTCCCGCAGCGACCAGCGCCGACACAACATAAGGCAAGCCACCCAACTCAGGCGTTGCCAGCATCACAATATCAGCACCCAATTTGAGTTCTGAAAACTGAAGAATATGGTCGCCATTGACATCACTGACTGAAATCAGCGCGGGGTCCACCTTAGCCCATTGAGCGATCCACGCTGGTAAAACCTCAAAATTTTGCCCCACCAAGTGGCTCATGACTTCAAACTTTACCAGTACGGCCAGCGCTGGTGCGGACAAATAAAGAAGGGAAATGAAAAACAATGACCAAACCACCGAAGTTCTCGCCTGTGCAACCGTTCGTGTGGTGTAAAAACGAGTCAGCAGATGGGGCAGGCCCGCTGTACCCACCATCAGACAAAACATCAAGGCCAAAAAGTTACGCCTTGAAACGTCAAACGCTTGTCGCTCCTCTTCACTTCCGTCAGGATTGCCCGCGAAAGGCTGGGCATGCGCGGGCATGCCGCCCAATGGCTTGGTTCGCTCCAAATTTTCCTGCATGGCACGCGTCCAGCGATCGCGCGCCATCACCACATCCTTGGGCAATGCAGCCAACTCTCGCTTCGCAGCTGAAATCAACCTTTCATCCGCATTTTCTTCGCTCAAGTGGCGAATTTTTTGTCGCAAGGCCTGACGATCCTTGTCAAGTTCGTTGGCCACATCGGTCAATTTCAATTGGTAAAACTGTGCCCGTCGCGCGTACTCTGCGATGACCTGCGCCTCCGCCGGAGAGCTGTTGAGGTGCCGCTCCAGTGCCGTAATTTTCTCAAGTTGCTGTCCGTAAACGAAGGGTGCCAGAGGATTACCAAGCTGTTTGTACGCCAGCCATGAGACGGGTATCAAAAATGCCAAGATAAGTACAACGTACTGGGTTACCTGTGTCCAAGTCACGGCCCGCATTCCACCCAGAAACGAACAAACCAAGACACCGCCCAATCCCAACAGAATTCCAACCTCAAACTGAACACCGGTCAACCGAGAGGTGATGAGCCCAACGCCATAAATCTGTGCCACAACATAGGTGAATGAACATAACACTGCAGCCAAAGCGGCGATCATCCGGGGCCAGCGACCGCCAAAACGAACCCCAAAGTAGTCGGGAACGGTGTAAAGACCTCGCGCTCGCAAATAGGGTGCCACCAGCAGTGCAACCAAGCAAAAACCGCCAGTCCAACCCAGGACATACACAAGCCCTCCTGGTTGAGCGGACGTACCGGAATAGCCTTGAAGGTACAGGCCTCCGGCCATGCTGATGAAGGATGCTGCACTCATCCAGTCAGCGGCGGTTGCCATGCCGTTGTACATGGCGGGAATGTTGCGCCCGGCTACATAGTACTCTGAAGCTTCTGAGGTGCGCGCATAGATGCCAATCACCGCATACAAGGCAAACGTGACAAACAGGAAAATGCCGCCAAGCCACGCTTTTTTAAGCCCCCACCACTCTGCCAATGACAGAACGAACAGGAAAACGATCAGGAACGCAACGTAAGTCGAAAATCTGCGATTTACCCGCTGGTCATAGCTCTTGTAAGCGGTATCGCTTTCAGACCCATCAACCTCACGTCTGTTGGCAACCCAGGCAAACACCGCCACGATGGCGATGAAAATAAACAAACACCCTTGCGCAGACAACCAGTAACCCAAGGGCCAGCCTGCGACAACCATCTGCAGATCGCGCGCAAAAAATACCACACCGAATGATGTGGCAAACCAAATAGCCAACAACCAGCCGTTCAACTTGAGTCCACCGGTTAACGTGAAAGAACGAACTTTCATGATCCGGGATGCTCTGCATTCCAAATCATGAAAGTTAGCGGCTCGAAGGAGCCTTTCCGCGCTGCAGTGCTCAAAGTCACCACGCCATGATCTCCGTGATGCAAAAAACCAACCGTGCCTGCAAGCGCCGCTGGCACCTACTCGGCCAGCTTCTGCCAGGTGGCCATCACAGAGTCCGGGTTCAGGGAAATCGATGAAATACCTTCGCGCATCAACCACTGCGCAAAGTCTGGATGATCGCTTGGGCCCTGACCACAAATACCAATGTACTTGCCCTGTGCCTTGCAAGCGCGAATGGCTTGACTGATCAGGGTGGTGACTGCGGGGTCACGTTCGTCAAAATCAACGGCCAGCACTTCCAGACCTGAATCACGATCAAGCCCCAACGTAAGCTGGGTCAGATCGTTGGAGCCAATCGAAAAACCATCAAAATACTGCAAAAATTCGTCCGCCAAAATTGCATTGCTGGGGATTTCACACATCATGATGACCTTGAGGTCGTTAATGCCGCGCTTAAGCCCATGGGCCGCCAACAACTCGGTCACTTTTTTGGCTTGCCCCAGCGTGCGGACAAAGGGCACCATCACCTGCACATTGCTCAGCCCCATGTCCTGTCGCACCCGCTTGAGCGCCTCACACTCCATTGCAAATGCTTCGCTGAAATCGACGCTGATATAGCGTGCAGCGCCACGGAAGCCGAGCATGGGATTTTCTTCTTCGGGCTCATAGCGACTGCCGCCAATCAGTTTTCTGTATTCGTTGCTCTTGAAGTCAGACAGCCGAACGATGACGGGCTTTGGCCAGAAGGCCGCAGCAATGGTGGCAACACCTTCGGCGACCCGGTCCACGTAAAAAGCACGCGGCGAAGCATGCCCTCTTGCCACCGACTCCACGGCTTTTTTCAAATCAGCATCGACGTTGGGATAGTCCAAAATTGCCTTCGGATGCACCCCAATGTTGTTGTTGATGATGAACTCAAGTCGCGCCAAACCGACCCCTTCGTTGGGCAACTGGCAAAAATCAAAGGCCAATTGCGGGTTGCCCACATTCATCATGATCTTGACGGCGATCTCCGGCATGACCCCGCGCTGCACTTCGGTGACTTCCGTTTCCAGCAAACCATCGTAGATAAAACCGGTATCACCCTCGGCGCAACTGACCGTCACCAGCATGCCTTCTTTGAGCACTTCACTCGCATGACCACAGCCCACCACAGCGGGAATGCCCAGTTCACGCGCGATGATGGCGGCGTGGCAAGTTCGGCCCCCGCGATTGGTCACAATTGCAGCAGCCCGCTTCATCACCGGCTCCCAGTTGGGATCGGTCATATCCGTCACCAAGATGTCGCCAGGCTGCACCTTGTCCATCTCGCTGATGTTGTGCACGATGCGAACCGGGCCCGTTCCGATCTTCTGGCCAATGGCACGACCCTCGACAATAACGGCACTTTTGCCTTTAAGTTTGTAGCGGTACTCGGCCTTGTCAGCCCCTTGGCTTTTCACGGTCTCGGGACGCGCCTGCAAAATGTAAAGTTCGCCATCCAGACCATCCTTGCCCCATTCGATGTCCATGGGCCGACCATAGTGCTGCTCAATCACCAACGCGTAGGAAGCCAGCTTTTCCACATCCGCATCGGTCAATGAATAACGGTTGCGAAACTCGGCTGGCACCTCCGTCGTTTTGACCAACTTGCCACTTGCGGCTTTTTCGTCAGTTGTCGTGAACTGCATCTGGATCAACTTGGAACCCAGGCTGCGACGGATCACGGCGCGCTTGCCGCTCTTTAGCATCGGCTTGTGCACATAAAACTCGTCAGGGTTCACGGCTCCCTGCACCACAGTCTCCCCCAGCCCATAACTTGAAGTGATGAACACAACATCTTCGAAACCGGACTCGGTGTCAATGGTGAACATCACCCCAGCCGCCCCGATGTCTGAGCGAACCATTCGCTGAATACCGGCGCTCAAAGCCACATGTTCGTGCGCAAAACCCTTGTGGACACGGTAGCTGATGGCGCGATCGTTGTACAAAGAAGCAAACACCTCTTTGGTCTTGTGCAGTATTTCGTCAATGCCGATGACGTTCAAAAAAGTTTCCTGCTGACCCGCAAACGAGGCATCCGGCAAATCTTCAGCTGTCGCCGACGAACGCACCGCAAAAGAAGCCTGCGCATTGCCAGCGCTCAGCGTCACGAATGCGTCGCGAATGGCCTGCTCCAGATCGGCCGGCCAGGGCTGCGCTTCGACCATGGCGCGAATTTCGGCACCAACCTGCGCCAAAGCCCTCACATCTTCCGTGTCCAGGGTACGCAGGCGCGCGTTGATCTTGTCTCCAAGACCACCAAAAGCCAAAAAATCGCGAAATGCGTGTGCCGTTGTTGCAAATCCAGTGGGAACCTTCACGCCAGATGGGAGATTCGAAATCATCTCGCCAAGGCTGGCGTTCTTTCCGCCCACCACCTCAACATCGGTCATTCTCAGGTTTTCAAACGGAACGACCAATGCGGTCGAATCGAAAAGTGCAGACATGGGACAAAGCTCCAGAAGTTAAAAGCGGGTTGACATGCGAAGCCAGTGATTCTGGTGAACTGGCAACGCTCATGCGAACTGTCATACTTAGGTATTTTCCTGACGGATAGTACAGTGCATGAAGGAGTTGAGACAATTGAAAGCGATTGTAGGTCCGGTGTCTGATCAAAAAAAGACACGCCGTGCAGCAGTTGACACCCCAGCGAGGCCCTGAACACCATGCCAAATCGAAGTGTGTTTTTTGTATCCGACGGTACAGCCATCACGGCAGAAACTTTTGGCACCGCCATATTGGCGCAATTTGAAACCCAATACCGGCACATTCGTCTGCCCTTCGTCGACTCGGCCGACAAGGCCCACCAAGCCGTGCGCCAGATCAACCACGCGGCCTCCATCGACGGCAAAAAGCCCATTGTTTTTACGACATTGGTGAACATGGAAGTTCTCAAAGTGCTGACCGACGGTTGCCAAGGCATGCTGCTAGACATGTTTGGCACCTTTGTCCACCCGCTTGAAAATGAACTCCAAGTCAAATCCCACCACCGTGTGGGTCGTTTCAGCGACGCCAGCAAAAGCAAAGAATACCAATCCCGTATTGAAGCCATCAACTTTTCGCTGGCGCATGACGACGGCCAATCCCACCGCGACCTCGAACACTCGGATGTCATCTTGGTCGGAGTCAGCCGCAGTGGCAAGACACCAACCTCGCTTTACTTGGCCATGCAATACGGCCTCAAGGCATCGAACTACCCCTTGATTCCGGAAGACTTTGAACGCAGGCATTTGCCACCGGCCCTCAAACCTCATCAAAACAAGATTTTTGGTTTGTCGATTCAACCTGAGCGCCTGAGTGAGATTCGCAATGAACGACGACCCAATTCACAATACGCATCGCTGGAAAACTGCCGTATGGAAGTGAGTGAAGCAGAAGCCATGATGCGCCGCAGTGGCATCCGCTGGCTGTCCACCACCACAAAATCCATTGAAGAAATTGCCACCACCATCTTGCAGGAAATCAGGCCGGAGCGCCTTGTGTATTGATTCTTCAAAGCACGGCCCAATGGTTGTCAACCGCCATGGCCGATGGCCATTTCAAATAACCCGGTGCCTGCGTCGGGTGCCAACGCCCCAAGCCCCTGGCCGCCGCCAACAATACACTTTGCGACAGTGCATTTGAGCCCCAATGTGCCAAGGCACCGACTTCCTGCAAGTTGGCCACCGCGACCAAATCGGCTGGTGCCTCGGGCGACCACTGCACAGCAATGTTGGTGCGCTGGCAACTGAGTACAAAGCCGCCATCCGGCCCGGCCACGATGTCGCCTGCATAGCCACCACCGGCTGGCACCAGAGTGGGCGTACTCAAGGTTTCACCGTCCCACACTGCCAGCACTGGCGAACTTCTGCGCTGCATCAGGTCGTCGTGCTCATTTTGCAAGGCAATGCCGAGCAGGTGTTTGCCCTGCCTTGGCGTGCCAGGTTCACCTTGCGGATGACTCCAGGCCAGATGGCGCATACCCAAACGTGAATCTTTCAAACGCCATTGGCCCAAGCGCTCACCCGTCACCGGATCAAGCCGAACCAGGGACGAATCCATCAAGTGAAGATCGCGCTTTTTATCACCCTGCGCTCTGAAAATGCCGCCATTGGCCACCATTAGCGCACCCGATTCATCAAGCAGCAACTGATGGGGTTCCACGCCGTGCGTGCGCCACTGGGCCACTTTTCGAAGACTGCGCCATTCGCGAACCGCCACCCAGCCCTGGCCGGACAGCGGATCGGTTTCCGTGGTGTAAAGCCACTCGCCGTCAAGACTGGCACACAGATGTCCGTCCAGCGTGCGCCCTTCGGGTTCGCTTTCCATCTTGTGCCACTGCACGATCTGACCAGCTGCATCACAGCGCACAAGCCACTTGCCCGGGCGACTGGCCACCGCCACAAAACCACCATCGGCCTGCGCCATCAAACCGTGGGCGCGGCTTGGCACCGCCACTGCCGCCTTCACCTGAACCAACCCAGCCGCCCAATCGGCCTGCAACAGGCCCACAAAATCACCTGAAGCACCAGCACTGCTGCGCCATGCTGCAGCCAGCACCACTTCATTAATTTGCACACGGCCCTGTCCACCCGGCAAGGGCAAGGAAGTTGTTGGTGCAGTGCTTGGCGCTGATACCTGGGCAACCGCAGCGCCAGGCAACAGGTACGCGGCCAATGTCACAGAAGCCAGGTTCAAGAAGTCACGCTTTTTCATCATTTATTCCAGCAAACTTAGATGATCAAATTCTAAATGACAACGATTCGCATTTATAATTGACTTGCAATTAATTTTTCAGCCAGCCACAGTGCGCGCAGTTTTTGCGTTTGCAAACGAAGCCAGCCAGCAACTCACTGAACCCGATCACCTCCATGTCAAAGCGCTCAAAATTTAAGAAAAATCAGGCCTTTGCGCACATCCACTGTGCGCAAGCAGCTATATATTCAATAGCAAAATCAACACCTTTGCTGCCCTTTGGTGCCCTGCTGATGGCGGGTTCCATCAGTGCCATGGCCCAGCAAACGAGCGACAGCCCAGACAAAACGCTCAAAACCGTCGTGGTCAAGGAAAAAGCCCAGGCCCCAGAAGGAAAGGACGCCTTGCGTGCCACCACTTCAACCATCGGCAAGGGCAAACAACTGCTGCGCGACATTCCGCAGTCTGTGACTGTTGTGACCGAGAAGCTGATCGACGACCGCAACCTGGACACAGTCAAAGAGGCACTGAAAAACACCAGCGGCGTCTCTTTCCTGGCCGCTGAAGGCGGTGAAGAAGACATTCGCCTGCGCGGCCTGTCTCTGCAAGCCACCGGTGATATCTTTATAGACGGCATGCGCGACCCCGCTTTTTACGAGCGTGACACCTTCAACCTGGACCGTCTGGAGGTCATGCGTGGCTCGGCCTCCATGCTGTTCGGGCGCGGCTCCACCGGCGGTGCTGTCAACCAGGTGAGCAAACAGCCCAGGGCCATCACCGAAAACGAGGTGTCTGCCACGCTGGGCAATCACAACTATTACCGTTTTACAGGGGACTTCAACCTGCAGACCGGTGAAAACGCGGCCTTGCGCATCAACGCCATGGCCACCAAGGCGGATAACAACGGTGCCGGCAGCAGCCTGGACAAAAAGGGCATTGCCGCCACCTACCGCTTTGGCATTGGCACCACCGATGAGTTTTCGGTCGGACTATACGACCTGCAAAACGACAATGGCATGAATTACGGCATGCCATGGATCAAACCCACCGCCAGCGCACCTGTGAGCGCCACCACCATCAATGACAAGCTCGACCCCAGTGCCTATTACGGCATGGCCAGCGACTACAACGGCGGCAGCGCCAAGCACCTGTCCGCCAGCCACACGCACCGCTTTCAGGACGACAGCGAGCTCAAAACCAGCATCCGCAAAGGCAGCTATACCAGAGACCAGCGCGCCGGCACCGTGCGACTGTGCCAGCGCACAACCAACGCCACCACCGGCGTCGTCAGCAACCCGCAATGCCCGACTTCTGTCGCACTGGACACCTTCAGCAACAGCACCATTCTGACCCGTGGCACCAACCTGAAAATTCAGGACTTGGACACGCTGTACCTGCAAAACGACTACAGCGCCAAGTTCAAGGCGCTGGGCTTTCAACACCACGTGCTGGCCGGTGCCGACTACGCCAGCGAAAAACGCCAAGTCTATGGTGCACGCACGGCTTCCCAAGGCGGGGTCACCCTGACCAAACCGGCCACCCTGGCAGGCAATCCGAATAATGGGGCGAGCGTCAACGAATCTGCCCGTGTGTTGTACCAAACCAATCAGTTCGACTCTAGAGGTTATGGCCTGTATGCGCAGGATCTGGTTCAGGTGGCACCCAACTGGAAGCTGCTTGGCGGGCTGCGTTACGACAACCTGTTGGGAGACTACAGCACCTTTGCCATTCCCAACAATGCAGCAGGCCCGGTCACCACCACCAGCTACACCATGAAGGTGTCTGAAGTCAGCAAACGCGTGGGCGTTTTGTACCAACCCAACGAACTTCACTCCTACCATTTCTCAGCCGCCACCTCGTTCAACACCTCGGGGGACGCCTACTCGCTCAGTGCGGCCAATGCCAACATTCCGCCGGAGCAAAGCATCAACCTGGAGCTGGGTGCCAAAATTGACAGCGCCGACAAGCGCTTCACCGCCCGCGCGGCGCTGTTTCAATCCACCAAGCTGCACGAGCGCAACACCGACCCGCTGGTCAACTTGGTCACCCTGTCGGGCAAGCGCCATGTGACGGGACTTGAGTTGGACATGGCAGGGCGTCTCACGCCCCAGTGGGAAATCTATGGCTCCTATATGTGGATGCCTGAAGCCAACATTGATACAGGCGTGGCTGGCTCCGAAGGCCAAGGCACCCGCCCTTCCCTCACCCCGGTACACAGCGGCACCGTGTGGAACACCTACCAAATCAATTCCCAATGGCGCGTGGGCATGGGTGTCAATTTCCGGGGTGAACAAACGCCCATTCGCAACCCCGGTTGGACGGTGGACGGCTACGTGACCGGCGATTTGCTGGCCGAGTACAGAATGAACGACAAGATCACTGTCAAAGCCAACGTGAGCAATGTCACCAACCGGCTCTATGCTGATGCGCTGTATACCGGCCATTACATTCCCGGAGCGGGTCGCTTGCTGCAAGTGAACCTGACGGCCAAGTTCTAGGCCTTGCCGGGTATGCATCGCCACATCACCATTGCCCTGGGTGTGCTCGTCATTCACATCGCTGCACTGTGGGCGATGCAAACCGGTCTGCTGCGTCGCGCAGTGGAGGTTATTGTTCCTGCTGAAATTCTGAGCGAACTCATTGAGCCACCCGCTCCCAAAGTCGTTCCACCACCACCTTCACCCTCTGCACCCATCAAACAATCCATCAAGCAAACAGTGGTAGCCAAAGCCCCCATTCCTATGGAAACCGTGGAGCCGCAGCCCTTGGCCATCGCAGACCCGACACCTGCGCCCAATGCCCCGGTTGGCGCAATCGACCCACCGCCCGTGGTGACGCCGGTTGCAGCCCCTGTAGCCCTTGCGCCACCCGCCCCGGCCCGGGTGGAATTGCCATCCAGCGACGCGGACTACCTGCAAAACCCCGCACCACCCTACCCGCCCTTGAGCAAACGGCTGGGCGAGCAAGGCAAGGTGCTGGTGCGCGTGCTTATCGGCGTGGACGGCACGGCACAAAAAGCTGACATCAAGCAATCCAGCGGCTTTGAGCGGCTGGACCAATCCGCCTTGAGTACCGTTTTGCACTGGCGCTACGTGCCGGGCAAACGTGCAAGGGTGCCAGAGGCCATGTGGTTCAACGTGCCCATCAACTTCGTTCTCGAATAATTTTTGTAATTTTTTGGAGTGTTTTCATGAATTCGCAACTTGGCCTCATCAACGTCTGGACTCAGGGAGACTGGGTCACCAAAACCGTGGCTTTGCTGCTGCTCACCATGTCACTGGCTTCCTGGATGGTGATCATCATCAAGGCGCTGGACGTTCTTAAATACAAAAAACTGGCCAAAGGCGCGGAAGACTTCTGGCACAGCGAAGACCTCGCCACTGGCCTGGTGCAACTGGGCGGTGACCAGGGCAACCCGTTTCGCCAGTTGACACTGGCCGGGCGTGAAGCCACCGCTCACCACCGCAACACCAAAGCCCAATTGCACGACACACTGGACGTGAGCGACTGGGTGACCAGCAGCCTGCGCAATTCGATTGACGACAGCACGGCGCGTCTGCAATCGGGACTGGCTGTACTGGCATCGGTGGGCTCCACAGCCCCCTTTGTCGGACTGTTTGGCACAGTCTGGGGCATTTACCACGCACTCCTCGGTATTGGCGTGGCCGGGCAAGCCACCATTGACAAGGTGGCCGGCCCGATTGGCGAGGCGCTCATCATGACTGATTTGGGGCTCGCGGTGGCGATTCCGGCGG
>OBLX010000131.1_pt1 | contig 11894 bp, 13 predicted proteins | sample 1519811 | NCBI WGS metagenome assembly OBLX01 (sample SAMEA3991476, study PRJEB22521) | metagenome | biome: anthropogenic terrestrial biome; feature: sewage plant; material: surface water | place: Sweden | collected 2012-09-26
CGAGATCACTGTGTGACTGGAGTTCAGACGTGTGCTCTTCCGATCTCTCGATGGCTTCGCCCAGTTCCGCCAGCGCGGCATTGCGCAGACGCGCAAAATTGCCCCACAAAATGAGGTTGACCAACCACTGCCGTTCAAAAATTCGAACGGCGTTGGGGTGCAGGTAAGCCCACCAATATGTTTTTTCCAGGTAGTCGGGAATGGTGACGGCAGCGAAAGGCGGGGTGGTCGCCTTGACCAGCGCCAGCGGGGATTCCAAGTGCGCGAAGTGCGCGTTATTTTTATGATTCACAAACAGATCTCAGTCAGATGGGTGCAGCAGGGACAATGCGAAACAGGTAAAGCACCGACAAGACGGTGCCAATGGCGGCGCTCAAGTACACCAGCACCGCCACCAGCGCATCCTGCCGCAGCCCAAAATCAAACAGCGTCACGCGCAGCCGGTGAGCTGCGTGCCATAGAAACAGTGTGATGACCCCACCGAGGAACAACTTGCCAAACCAGTGCGCGGCAAAGGCATGGAAATTTTCATAGCTCAGCACTGCAGGCGCTTGGCCCATCGCGAGCATCAAGAACAAAAGCACCAGCACCGGGGCCAAAAAGGCTGCCAGCGTACCGCCAGCCGCGAAGAGGCTCCAAACAATCGGTTTATTCGACTTGGCCATGCTTAGATCACCTCTGCAAAACTCAAAACAATCAGCGACACAATCGCCCACACGGCGTAGTGCGCAGCCACGATGTATTTCCCGGCCACAAACTCCTCGCCAATCTGCACCGGCAAAGCCTTGGGTGTCACGTTAAACCAGCTGGTGGCGTTGTGTATGGCGAAGATGAGCACCAGCACCAAGCCCACCACACTGACGGGGCCTTGCAGGGCTGCGGTAAACGACTCGTAGGCAGCCTGCCCCGCCGACAAACGCTCAATGGCGCACAGCATCAGCAGCGCGAAAGCACCGATAAAAACGCACGTAACCTCGCGCGACAAGTAACGCAGGTAGCGCGGGTGTTTGAGGTACCAGCCGGTTTTGGACATCTCGCGCACATAAGGCCTGCGGCTGGGCTGATGCCGCCTGCCAACCAGCTTGCGCCGGTCGCCTTCTGCGCGCAGGTGGGGCTTGTGGGGATGGTGGCTCATGATTTGCCTCCGGGTAACAGATGTTCTTTAAACCAGTCAATGGTGCTGGCAACTTTAACTTGCTGCAACGCGCCAGCCGGGTCCACCGCCTTGGGGCACACCTCGGAGCAGGCACCCACAAACGAGCACTCCCAAACGCCTTCGTGGGTGGCAATCACTTCCTGGCGCTCGTCGCGCCCGCCATCGCGCGAATCCAGGTTGTAGCGGTGCGCCAGCGTGATGGCGGCCGGGCCAATGAACTTGGGCTGCAAGGCATATTCGGGGCACGCGGCATAACACAGCATGCAGTTGATGCACATGGAGAACTGCCGGTACTTCATCAATTGCGCAGGCGTTTGCTTGTACTCGCCCTGCTCAATGCTCTTTTTCTCTTTGGGGATGAGGTAGGGTTTGACGCGCTTGAGCTTGTCGATGAAGTCGTCCGCGACCGTGACCAAGTCGCGCTCAATCGGGAAATTCGCCAGCGGTTCGACGCGAATCACACCCTTGTAGTCGCGCAAAAAGGCGTGGCATGAGAGCTTGGGTTCGCCGTTGACCATCATGCCGCAACTGCCGCACACCGCCATATGGCAAGACCAGCGGTAAGACAGGGTGGGGTCAATGTTTTCCTTGATGGCATTGAGGGCGTCCAGCACCACCCACTCTTCCTTGCAGCGCACTTCGTACTGCTGAAAATGCGGCTCGTCATCTGTCTTGGGGTTGTAGCGCAAAACTTCCAGGTGAACCAGTCGTTCTTTCATTTGTGTGCTCCCGAATAATCGCGCAGACCGGGTGGCGATTTGGTTATCACCACATCCAGATACTCCACCCGGGGTGTCTTCAAGCCCTGGTAATAGGCCATGCTGTGGCGCAGGTAGTTGATGTCGTCCCGCTCCACATAGTCAAGCCGCTGGTGAGCGCCGCGCGACTCTTTGCGTGCCAGCGCCCCTACCGTGAGGGCCGAAGCGCAGTCCAGCATGCAGCCCAGCTCCAGCACCTGGAACAGGTCGGTGTTGAACACATTGCTCTTGTCGGTAAGGATGACTTTTTGGTAGCGCTGGCGCAGTTGGTCGATCTTGGTCACTGCTTCCTGCAGCCCGGCTTCGGTGCGGTAAATGCCGACGTTTTTTTCCATCGTGTCCATCATCTCCTTGCGCAAGCCCGACAGCGATTCGTTGCCATCGGTGCGCGAGAAAAGTTCACGAATACGGGCTTGCGACTCCCTGGCGTGCTGCACCAGGGCATTGGTGTTGGTTGGCGGCGCATTTTTGATGTAGTCCATGGCCGACATGGCCGCACTCTTGCCAAACACCAGCAATTCCACCAAGGAGTTGGAGCCCAGCCGGTTGGCTCCGTTCAGGCTGACGCAGGCACATTCGCCAGCGGCGAACAAGCCCGGCAGCGTGGTAGCGGCCTGGGTGTTGGTCGAGATGCCACCCATCATGTAGTGCACCACCGGGCGAATCGGCACGGCGTCCTTCACGATGTCCACGCCCAGGTAAGCAATGGCCAGCTCGCGCACCAGTGGCAGGCGCTCGGTAATGTGTTTTTCGCCCAGGTGGCGCATGTCCAGCATCACGCACTCGCCCCATTCGGTGCTGACCGTATTGCCTTTTTGCAACTCATGCCAATAGGCCTGGCTCACGCGATCGCGCGGGCCCAGTTCCATGGTCTTGAGTTGGGGCTTGCCCAGCGGCGTTTCGGGGCCCATGCCGTAGTCCTGCAGGTAGCGGCGTCCATTCTTGTTGACCAGCACACCGCCTTCACCCCGGCACGCCTCGGTCAGCAAACTGCCGGTATTGGGCAAGCCGGTGGGGTGGTACTGCACAAACTCCATGTCCTTCAGCGGTACACCTGCCCGGTAAGCCAGCGCCATGCCATCACCGGTCTTGATCGCGCCATTGGTGCTGAACGGGAAAATGCGGCCCGCGCCACCACCGGCAATGATGACCGACTTGGCATGAAACTGCTTGATCATGCCGCTACGCATCTCCATGGCGGTAAGGCCCTGGCAGCGGCCTTCGTCCACCAACAAATCCAGCGCGAAATACTCGTCAAAACGAATGATCGAAGGGTATTGCAGTGTGGTTTGAAACAGCGTGTGCAGAATGTGAAAGCCCGACTTGTCTGCCGCAAACCAGGTGCGCTGCTTCTTCATGCCGCCAAAGGGTCGCACCGCCACCGAGCCATCAGGCTCGCGGTTCCAGGGGCAGCCCCAGTGCTCCAGCTGCAGTAACTCCTTGGGAGCTTCCTTCACAAAATACTCCACGCAGTCCTGGTCAGACAACCAGTCGCCACCGCCCACGGTGTCGTCAAAGTGCATGTCAAAGCTGTCGTCGGACTTGATCACGCCGGCTGCGCCCCCCTCGGCTGCACAGGTGTGGCTGCGCATGGGGTAGACCTTTGAGATCAGCGCAATGCGCAACGCCGGGTTGGCCTGGGCCAGCGCAATGGCTGCCCGCAAACCCGCTCCCCCGGCACCAACGATGGCGACATCGGTATTGACAATTTCCATGCTTACCCTTCCATCCCTGAAGTGATTCCAACGCTTGAACACCTTTGCAGCCCAGTTGTCGATGCAGGAATAAATGCACACAAACTGCAAGAAATGGGCACCACTCGGGGAGTATCGCACCAAGGTATTGCATTTTCGTGTTGCTGGCCTCGTTCGATCTGGAGCAATCTGGCGTTGCCAGCAAGCGCCAAAGGCCTATATCAAAATGGTTGTTTTGCGGTTCTGGCCGCTTTTTTTACGGCAGACTGAGTATTGCGTTTTGCAGCAAAGCCCCGTAACCTTGCCCTCTTTCAATGCACCCAGTGATGCACTGACAGTTACCGGAACCCACCATGACCAAACCAGTGATCAAAGGCATTCGGCATTTCTCTCGCGTCCCGTTTCATGCCCAGGCGCAGTTGCGTCTGGATGAACGCACACTCGACGTGCAATTGCTTGACATTGCCCTCAGGGGGGCGTTGGTCGAAACCAGCGAGGCGCAAAGCTTGGTTCCCTACGAAAAATGCACTCTAACACTGTCTCTTGCGGGCGGCGATGACTCCATCGTCATGGAGGGTGTCGTCGTGCATCTCGAAGGCCAGCATGTTGGCATTGAATGCCAGCACATTGACATTGGCAGCCTGACCCAATTGCGTCGGCTGGTGGAGTTGAACACGGGCGACGGCGACCTGATGAACCGGGAGCTTTCGAATCTTTTCCTGCGCGGCTGACCGGTGGCTCACGCGCTGTAGGTTTTTACGCTCATTTCGCCATCAAATTCAGCCTGCAGATCGGCTGCACAAATACGCAAAGGGTCGCAGCCTGAGTACAGGGCAAACTGAAAGCACACTTTGGCGTAAACCGCATCATTTCGCAGCCTGATCGGGTCCACATTGCAGCCTTGGCCGGCCATCAGCCATTTGAAATCCACTTCCAGCAGCATATCGCTACGCTGGTGGCTGCTCAGATGACCGTACGCCGTTCTATCGTGATAAATGCTCTCTGTTTGCAGGTACATGGTGAACTCCCGGTGAGGCTGTTGGCGGGCTTGTCTCGGCCTGCTAATAAATATAGGAATGGCTTTTGCGGGTGATGTCTGGAAATGATGGAGCAACTCCCGTCAATCCGGCCCTTAACAAAATCCATCCGCATGAGCCTTGTATCGGCACATTTCAGGGATGTTTTCAAAAATTTTGGTCTTTTTGGCCTCTGGCGCACGTCAATCGTGCGCAAGCAGCTATATTATTAATAGCAGTTGGCATGCTGCCACCTGCTGCACAAAGGAAAAAACGTGAACACCAGCGCCATTTGCCGGCCCGATCAGTCGGTCGCTCTGTATTGGGATTTTGAAAACCTGCACGCCAGCCTGTCAGAAGCGCGCCTGGGTGAGGGCTCCTACGGCCGTCCGGATGGCCGTTTCAAGTTGCAAGACCCGCTGATCGATGTGTCGGCCATTGTGGCGCTGGCGTCATCGCTGGGGCCGGTGGCCATCAACCGTGCGTACTGCAACTGGCAGTTTTTTGGCCGCTACCGGGATGCCTTGCTGCAGGGAACGGTCGAACTCATCCAGCTCTTTCCGCCTGGCGCTACGGCCAAGAATGGTGCTGATATCAAGCTTTGTCTGGACGCATTTGAAGACCTCACCCGTTTTCCCCATGTGGGGATTGTGCTGGTGGTGGGAGGTGACAGCGATTTCATGCCGCTGGCACAGAAAATCAAGGCCGCCGGAAAAAGGCTGATCGGTGTGGGAACCCAAAAGTCCACCAACCGGCATTGGGCGGCGAGCTGCCATGAGTTTTTTTACTACGAAAATCTGGTGCAAGAGAGTCGCACTTCAGGACAGGCCGGCGCGGCTGCGTTCATCGGCGAATCCGACCATCCTGCTGCGCCAGATTGACCCTGCAGCAGGCCAAGCACTAGGGCTGATGACCCACCCGCACGGTGATGTTGGGGTAGCGTTTGACCAGATCCTTCAGCTGCAAAAGACTTTTCCGGTTGCGTTCCTGGTTGTGTGTGAAGGCTCCGGGTTCCACTGAGTTGTCCCAACCCCAGCGCGTGTGGCTGGTGTCGCCGGTCAGCAGCACCGGCCCCTGTGGGGTTCTGACCAGATAGGCCGTGCTGCCCGCCGTGTGGCCGGGCACGCTGATGGCAAAGACCGAGCCGTCTTCAAACACATCCATCAAGCCCTCCAGCCGGGCCTGCGGGTCCGGCTGAAAATCCCACTCCTGCAGCTGCGGCTTGTTGGCCAGCAAACGGTCGGCGGAGCCTTGCACAAAGACATTAAGCCAGTATTTATCGGAAGCCTCCGTGCGTCCGATGTACAGCGGCACATCGTTCGCAATGTCAGGCATGCCGGTGATATGGTCAAAATGCAGGTGGGTAAAAAATATGCCCGACAGCTTGCCGGGCAGGTCGCGCACGATGGCGGCGGTGCTCTTTTTGAGAGTCAGGCGGTCCAGGCGCGCGACCTTCACCATCAGCCAGCTCATGCCCGCCTCGCGTGGGTTGTCATGGAGTTTTTGCGCAATGCCGGTGTCCACCAAAAAATTCCCGCGCTGGGGGTGCTTCAGCACATGGGCATAGACCTGAATCGGCTCTTCGCGGTTATTGAGCCCGGCCTCCACAGCGGCCGGGTTGCGCAGATTGACCAGGCCCGCCAACGGACCTGACCAGTCGGCGCTGTTGACCGACTCCAGCTCAACCGGGCCGGGCTGCATCAGCAACTTCTCCAGCGCGGCACTGCTGCTGGGTTTGCCGATGGCAGGGGCTCCCACTGCGTGGTTGGTGGTGCTGCAGCCCGGCAGCAATAAAAGGAGGGCCAAGCCCAGCGCCAGAGCCAGTGCAGAGTTTGCTTTCATGGGGTTCCTTGGTGAGTCAAAGTGCAAAAAAGTGCACAATCAAAGTGATTATCGTAGCGCCTTGGGCCAAGATGGCTGATGACAGAAAAGCTTTATAGTCGAGTCAAAAGTTAGCAAAAAATGTTTTAGAAAGTCAAAAATGACCCTCAATACTTTCAACGCAGAACGCCTGCATGCGCTCGATAACCTTCGTGCTGTGATGATGTGGCTGGGCATTGTGCTGCACGTGAGTGTCATTTACACCTACTACCCCTTGCCCTTGCCGCTGCCTTGGCATGACACCCAAACCACCTTGTTCGCAGACTGGCTGGTGGCCTTGATCCACAACTTTCGCATGCCTGTGTTTTTCATCCTCGCCGGATTTTTTGTGGTGTTGCTGGCCCAGCGGCGCGGTGTCAAAGGTATGTTGGTCAACCGTCTCAAGCGCCTGAGTCTGCCGTTTGTGCTTCTGTGGCCGCCTATTTTTGTGTTCATGATTGTGATGGTGCTGGTGTTTGCGCACCGCGCCGCGCGCGGCACTTGGGGCCTTGATGCATCGCTGGTCCCACAAAATCTGCGACCCGGCCATCCGCTAGACAACACCATGCACCTGTGGTTTTTATGGATGCTGTCATGGTTCGCCATAGCCAGTGCCTTGCTGGCACCGCTGGTGCGACTGGTTCCTCAGGGGCTGCGTGCCCGACTATCGGGCGGTTTCGAGCGGGTGGCGGGCAGCTCTTTGGGTTTTGTGCTGCTGGCCTTGCCCCTGGCATGGGTCGGTGCGCACTACAAAGACGGCATTGTCACGACGTCCGGTTATTTTCTGGCACCCTGGATGGAGTGGGTACATAACGGCCTGTTCTTTGCTTTTGGGCTGGCACTGTATGCGCACCGGGTTCGCCTGTTTGCGCTTTACCAGCAGCGCTGGCGGGCCAATGCCATCGCCGGGTTTGGGCTGTTTTCACTCGTCATGCTGGTCAAGCTGCTTGATCGTCAAGGGCAGCTGACGATCGAGCCATTCTGGATCGCACTTTGCTTCAATGCCTGCACTTGGCTGTGGAGTTTCTCACTCATCGGTGTGTTTCTGCGATTTTTGGGGCACAAGCATCCGGTGCTGGACTATCTGTCCCAAAGCTCATACTGGGTGTATGTCATCCACATGCCCCTGACCATAGGCTTCGGTGCCGTTCTGTACAGCCTGGACATCCCGGCGCTGGTCAAAATACCGGTCAATATTGTGCTCACGACCGTGTTCGCGTTGCTGAGCTACCACCTGCTGGTGCGTTCAACGGCGCTGGGCAGTTTGCTCAATGGCCGGCGCTACCCGTTGACCTTCTTTGTCCGGCAGGTCACAGTCAGTCGGCAGGCCGTCTGAAGTTTCTGTGGCTGCGCCCTGTGCAGCCCCGCGCAAGCATCAGGGGTGGAGCGCAGCCGCCACGGCGCGCTGGCGCGCAGCGAGCCAAGCGGTGGATTGTTCAAGCTCATTGATCCAATCGGCCATGCGCTGCGCCACCGTTTGCCATCTGGGTTCGAGCATCAGGTCGTGCGCCATGTCGGGGAATATCTGGGCTTCGGTCTGGTAGGCGTGGGCGGTGGCTTCCACCTCATGAGGGCTGAAAATGGCATCCTTGGCTCCACCCAGCACCAGCATCGGTGTTTTGACCAAGTCCGGTTGCGGCAAATCCAGCGCCAACATGTCCAAAAGGCTCAAGTAAGACTCATCCTGCAGACGTTCGCCGTAGCGCTGCGCCTGCGAATCCGTCAACCCTGCTGAAAATAAATACTCGCGCGCCAAGGCGGGCGTGCGCACCAAGGGCAGCAACCGCAGGGTCAGGCAAATTTGGGCCACCACCAGCGGGTGACGGCGCGCTATGCGAAGTGTGGTGGCCAGCGCGCCCGCAGGCGGCACCGACGCCAACAAAATGGCCCCCGGTGCGCTGAATTGTTCAAGATATTTCTGCACCACAAAACCGCCCATGCAGTGGCCGATGACGATGGGTGGGCTCGGCAACTCTTGTGCCACTTGTGCCACGTCGCTCACATAGTCCGCGATGCGGCTCCAGCGCAATCGATCAATCCCCTCACTCTCGCCATGCCCGCGCAAACTCAGAGCATGAACGCTATAGCCCTGTTTGGCGAAGAAATCCATGAAATGAACCTTCCAGCACCAAGCGCCATGCCAGGCACCATGCACAAACAAAAGAGGTGTTTTGCTCAGTGTCCTGGACGGGGTTTTGGAAATGATTTCTAACTTCATGGTCTGGTGCACAGCTGGGTAGGGTCGCCGCATTTTAGGGGTGTTTTATGGCTTTTCCGCACGTATATCTTGCGCGAGCAGCTATCAAAATAATAGTGATTTTGGTCTGTGGTCAATGGCTCAAGCACTCGGTTTTCGCGCATGGCGCTGGTTGTTGCACAGCCCATGGCTGATGGCAAGGTTCTCCATGTGGCTGTTGCCGCCTTCGCTCAGGGGCCGGATGTGTTCCAGCGTGGCATCGTTCACAGTCACATGTTCACCGCACACCCAGCACGGCACGACGCCATGCAGCTGGCGTGCCACCGTTGTGTAAATTTTGTGGCGCGTGTGGGCGAGGGTGCTCATCGGTGCATAACGGTGTTTAACGGTGTTCAGGCCGCCACAGCGTAACCTTCTTCGGCAATGGCCTGGGCAAACTGTTCGCGTGGCTGGGCGGACTGAACTTGCACCAGGTTGGCTGTGCGGTCAATTGTGACTTCAGCTTGGGGGTCAATCTGTTTGACGGCCCGTGTCACCGCTTTTTCGCAGTGGCCACAGGTCATGCCGGTGACGGTAAAGGTCTGAATCATTGGAAATCTCCTGTCAATAAGTCGCTGCCAAGCAGCGGGCGTGAGCATAGCCGCAAGTCAAACGCCCCGGAAGGATTAAGCTCAGGCCATGGCCACTGAAAAAATTACTTCGCCTCCTGTGTCGAGTGTGGACATCGGCATCGGCGGCATGACCTGCGCCTCATGTGTGGCTCGGGTTGAAAAAGCGCTGAAAAAAGTGCCCGGTGTGCAGGACGCCACGGTGAATCTGGCCACCGAATCGGCACGCATTGTGGTAGCGCCCAGCGAGCAGATCGAAGCCCGCTTGCGCCGCGCTGTGCGTGACGCCGGTTATGAACCGCGCGCCAGCGATGCGGCAGTACTGCAAGAAAACGCCTCGCATTGGGCCGGGTTTGCGCCCGTTGCGATTGGTTTGGCGCTGTCTGCGCCCTTGGTGCTGCCCATGGTGGCTGAGCTTTTTGGTTTGCATTGGATGCTGCCAGCCTGGCTGCAGTTCGCCATTGCAACGCCGGTGCAATTCATCCTGGGGGCTCGTTTCTACCGGGCGGGTTGGCACTCGCTCAAGGCGCTGTCGGGCAATATGGACCTGCTGGTGGCCATTGGCACCACAGCGGGCTGGGCTTTGTCCACGTGGCTTTGGCTCACCGCCCAACCCGGCACCATGGTGCATCTGTATTTCGAAGGCTCGGCCGTCGTCATCACGCTGGTGCTGCTGGGCAAGTGGCTGGAGGCGCGCGCCAAACACCAAACCACCTCCGCCATCCGGGCTTTGCATGCGTTGCGGCCCGAAGTCGCTCATCTGCTGGGGCCTGATGGTGAGGTAGATGTGCCGGTAGCCGAGTTGCTGGTGGGCGATCAACTGGTCGTCAAACCCGGTGAGCGGGTGCCGGTGGACGGCATGGTGTTGCAAGGGCATAGCCAGGTGGACGAGTCCATGCTCACCGGCGAGCCCTTGCCAGTCGCCAAAGACCCGGATGGCGTGCTGACAGGGGGCTCCATCAATGGCGAGGGGCGCATCGTGATGCGGGTCAAAGCCGTTGGCAGTGAGACGGTGCTCGCGCGCATCATCCGGCTGGTTGAAGATGCGCAAGCTGGCAAAGCCCCCATTCAGCGCTTGGTGGACAAGGTCAGCGCCGTGTTTGTTCCGGTGGTGCTGGTGATTGCGTTACTGACACTTTTGGGCTGGTTTTTGAGTGGCCACCCGTTTGAAGTGGCCGTGATTCACGCGGTGGCGGTGTTGGTAATTGCCTGCCCCTGTGCTTTGGGCTTGGCCACGCCAGCGGCCATCATGGCCGGTACGGGCGTGGCGGCAACCCACGGCATTTTGATCAAGGACGCGCAAGCGTTGGAGCTGGCGCACAAGGTGGACACCGTGGCGTTTGACAAAACCGGCACGCTCACACAAGGCCTGCCCCGCTTGACGGCTTTTGTGATGGCGGATGGCGCTCCTTCTGCGCAGGTGCCAAGGGATGAAACCACGCTATTGGCGGTGGCTGCCAGCCTGCAAAGCGGCAGCGAGCACCCCTTGGCGCGAGCGGTGCTGGCGGCTGCGAGCCAGCGTGGGATCACTTGGGTGCCCCCTGCTTCAGTGCAATCCATTCCCGGGCGTGGCACTGAAGGCGAGGTCGCCGAAGGCACTTACCTCATCGGCAGTCTTCGCTGGATGCATGAACTCGGTGTTGATGTGGGGCCGATGGCCGTGCAGGTGATGCAATGGCAACAGCAAGGCGCTACGGTGTCCGCCATGGTGCAACGCACCGGCAGTCGTTTGTGCTTGCTCGCCCTGATCGCCTTTGGCGACGAGCCCAAACCCGGTGCCAAAGAGGCCTTGGCTGGCCTGCGCATGCGCGGAATCAAAGTCGTCATGATTTCAGGAGACAACCAAGGTGCCGCGCAGGCCATGGCGCTGCGTTTGGGCTTGCGCGCTGATGCGGGGGAGGTGATGGCTGAAGTGCTGCCAGGCGACAAGTCGGCGCAAGTCATGGCCCTCAAGCATGGAGGGCGCACGGTGGCCATGGTGGGAGATGGCGTCAATGACGCGCCCGCGCTGGCTGCAGCAGATGTCGGCATGGCGATGGCAAATTCAGGGGGCGGCACCGATGTGGCCATGCATGCCGCCGGCATCACGCTGATGCGCGGTGACCCGGCATTGGTGCTTGCTGCACTTGACATTTCTAGCCGAACGGTTGCCAAAATCCGGCAAAACCTGTTCTGGGCCTTTGTCTACAACGTGGCCGGGATTCCATTGGCTGCGCTGGGCTTTTTGAACCCGGTTGTGGCAGGCGCAGCCATGGCCATGAGCTCAGTCAGTGTGATGGCCAATGCCCTGCTGCTCAAGCGCTGGCGTCCGAATAAGTTGTGAGAAGCCCGAAACATAGTTCAAAAAATAGTTATTGACACCCAAAACCAGCTGTGTTAATATTCATCCATAGTGTTTTGAAGTGATGTGGGCTTACAAACCCCTCAACTTAAAATGCATTACCTTGTTGTAGCGACGTGAATGCAACAAGGTAAGCCAGATCAACCCACAAAGTTGAAATGGCAGGTTTCTGCAGGTATCCGTCAAAAAAGTAAATCAACCCTTAATTTTCGAGACTACATAAAATGAACGCTTTCAAAAAATTGGCACTCGTGGCCGCCATGT
>OBLX010000132.1_pt1 | contig 11860 bp, 9 predicted proteins | sample 1519811 | NCBI WGS metagenome assembly OBLX01 (sample SAMEA3991476, study PRJEB22521) | metagenome | biome: anthropogenic terrestrial biome; feature: sewage plant; material: surface water | place: Sweden | collected 2012-09-26
ATTACATACAGTTGTTCCCACCAACGCCGCGCAGCACCTGATCACCAGCACCCACTGCTGCGGGCACCGGCGTGGGCGGCAGGGGAGGCACACGGCAGCTGCACGGATGTGCAGCCAAGCAAGCAGTGAGCGTAAGAACTCGTTGAAAACGCTTCGCTTTCAGTAGCTGGACGCGCAGACTCTACGAGGGCTGCGCGGCTTTTTCTCATAGTGAGCGCCCGATGGGTGTTAAGTGCTGACCATCAGACGGTATCTCCGTCGCGTGGCGGCTCGCCGCCGCTGCGCTGCATCAATTGATCAAAGCCGTCCATGTCTGCTCGGGCTTTGCGTTCGGCAAAAAAGGCCTGCGCTTGCAACATGGCCAGTTTTTCCGCCACCGCAATGCTGACAAACTGGTTGATGCTGATGCCGTCTTCCTTGCTGAAGCGCTCCACACCGAGCCGCATGGAACGCGGCAAGCGCAGGGGATAGGTACTTAATTGACTCATGGCAAACTCCTCAAATATGTGCCAGGCTGGGCCACTTGCAGATGGAAACGCTCGGCAGCAACTGCGAAATGTTTCAAGTTGAAGGTCAACAGTGCCTGTGCGGATGCGTTCACGGCGGCCTCCAACACCAATTCGTCGGCCGGGTCACGCAATTGTGGGCGCCATAAAAAATGCACCTCGACCGGCTCTACTAGGTACGCCAAACCATCCAGAAAGAGGCCCAACTGGCGCGCCTCCAAACCAGCGGCCAACAGGTGCTCTGGCCGGGAGCAAACTGTTTCGTATTCCATGAAAAGGCTGACACTGGCTGCCAGTGTCAATTCACCGCGTCGGGCTTTGCGCAGCAACTCAGACGACGCACCGCCAGGACTGCGCAACGCAGCAACGATGGTGTCCGTGTCCATGACAATTTTCATGGTTTATGGTATCACATAAGATGAAATACGAGGTCCTAGCAGACGATTCAGGAACTTCGGGAACTTCAGCGGAACTTGAGGAACTTGAGTGTCAGGTCTTGCAATCCAGCATTTCATCCAATCCGCGCAAAAAGGCTTGTTTGCAAAACCATGTTTCAACCTTCTTTGTCCTCTCTTTTTGTCAATCAAACTTTAAATTTCCAGTCTTTATTCAAAACCGCTGTGAACCGCTTAACCGCATCCCAAAATCTTTCCCACACTGAACGGGCATGCCCCGGCTGATGTTTTGGATTTTCGTCGCATTTTTTACCCATCAAATCAGCCTGTACCGCAATAAACACGTGCGCAAGCAGCTATCAACTACGTAGCGCCCAGCGTTTGAGGATTTGTGCCGGATTGGTGCCTCCAGTCTCTTTTAACAGTCTCAGCTTGTTACCCGCATTGCTTACTGCGCATTACATACAGTTGTTCCCACCAACGCCGCGCAGCACCTGATCACCAGCACCCACGGCTGCGGACACCGGCGTGCGCGGCTTTGCAACCACAAGGGGTGAATTTGCTGCGATATTGATAGCTGCCTGCGCAATAAGGACGGGCGCGAATGGCAGTTTTGATAACTGTCCATTCCCGTGCTGCCAGGGCAAAGCCGGCATTTTTGATGGCAAAAAAGTTTTAATGGTCATCCGTGAAGCGCTGGCGGATCTCCAGCACTTGCTCCCAGTGCTCCATGAACGCCACCACACAAGCCGGGTCAAAGTGCGTTCCCGAGTTGGTCTCCAGAAATTCAACCGCACTCTCCAGGGTCCAGGCCTTTTTGTAGGGTCGCTCGGAAGTGAGCGCGTCAAACACATCTGCCACCGCCACAATCCGGCTGAAGATGGGAATATCCTCCCCCTTGAGCCCATTGGGATAACCGCTGCCGTCAAACTTTTCGTGGTGTGCTCGCGCAATGTCAGCGCCGGCCTGCAACACCTTGGATGAACTTCCCTTGAGAATTTCATAACCAATGATGGCGTGCTGTTTCATGATTTCAAACTCGTCTGGCGTCAACCTTCCCGGTTTGAGCAAAATGTTGTCAGCAATCCCGACTTTGCCAATGTCATGCATGGGTGCCGCTTCAAGCAGCAGCTCCTGGTCACTCACAGACAATCCCATCGCCCGGGCAATCAACTGTGAGTAGTGCGCCATGCGCAAAATATGGGCACCGGTTTCGGGGTCGCGGCATTCAGCAGCTTTGGACAAGCGAATCACCGTTTCGCGTTCACGCTGAACAATCTCCAACGTAGCCTTGCTGACCTCCTCTGCCAGCCAGGCCGCCCGATCGGCCAACTTTTTTCTGCTGTCGCCAAGCGCGAGCATGTTGTTCACCCGCGCCAGAAATTCAATTTTGTCCACCGGCTTGGCCAGAAAATCTGAAGCCCCGGCATCCAGCGCGCGATAGCGAACCGATTTTTGGTCATTGGCGGTGATCATCACGATCGGCGTGCTCTCTTTGCCAGGCGTTTGCGTCAGACGGCGAACAAATTCAATGCCGTCCATCTCGGGCATCATGTAGTCCACAATGGCCAGATCAAGGTCATTGACCTGTGCCCAAGCCAGCGCATCGACTGAACGGGTGAACTTTACCGACTCACAGTCGCCCACTTTGCGAATCAAGGCCTCAAACAGGATCAGATTGATTTCAGTGTCGTCAACAATGAGGACCGTGTGTTTCATAAACGCTCAATTCCTTTTCGGGTGATTCATCGTAATCCAGTCACGGGCAGTGCCAGACTGAAAATATTACAAAATTGAACATGGATGAACAGTTCACGACCTTGACCGCCCCAATGCCGCCATCAGCTGGTTGACCGCTGCAATCAGCTTCGCGGCTACGTTAGCCAGCCCGGTCTGATCGCACTGTGTGACAAGCTCTTCCAGCTGCCGCGCCATCTCCACCGCCGGTTTGGCATCAAAAATTGCCAGCGTTCCTTTCAGGGCATGCGCCACATGCATCAAAGGCTGAAAATCTTGGTTTTTCAGAGCTTGCTCAATTTTCAATAGGTCTCGTGGCCATGCGTCGACGAAGGCATCGGCAATGATGTCAACCATTTCCGGGTCTGCGCCAGCCAAGGCCTGATCGTAGTCAAAGTCCGCCACTGCCGCGCTCCCCTGTGCGCGATCGGTCGCAGGGCCAGCGCTGAGCGCCGTCAGCAAACTTCCACCTGGCACGTATTGACGAAGCAGCCGTTGCAGCACGACGGTGTCAATGGGCTTGGAGATGTAGTCGTCCATACCGGCTTCGATGCAGCGGTCACGGTCACCCTGCATGGCGTTGGCCGTCATCGCAATCACGGGGGTGCGGGGCCCCTGCTCTGCCGCGCGAAAGCGCCGGGTTGCCTCCAGGCCATCCATGACCGGCATCATCATGTCCATCAGCACCACGTCAAAACGCTGCTTTGCCAGCGCCTCAAGCGCCAACTGGCCATTTTCGGCCAAGGTCACCCGATGCCCCCAGCGCGTCAGGAACGTGATGGCCAGTTGCTGGTTGACGATGTGGTCTTCGACCAGCAATACGTCCAGACACGCTTGCGCGTCTGCCAGCACATGCCGCGTCACCAGATCGGCAGGACGTGAAGGCGCAGCCCCCATCACTTTGACCAGCACACCCAGCAGCTCATCTGGCGTAAAAGGTTTGGACAGGTAGGCGGAAAAACCGACTTCCCGCGATCGCTGTGCGTCTCCTTTGAGACCGGCTGACGAGAGCATGACGCGTGGAATATTGGCAACATTTGGCATGGTCATGATGCGCTGCGCCGCTGTAAATCCGTCAATGCCGGGCATCTGGGCATCCATCAAAACAAGATCACAAGGAGCTCTTGGGTCCGCCACGTTTTGCAGCCAGTCCAGCGCATCCTGAGCGGAAGCAAACTCGGTAACCTTTGCCCCGACGCTTGCCAAAATGCGGGCCTGAATTGTGCGATTGACGGCATGGTCGTCCACCACCAGCACGTGCGCACCGGCCAGCCGTGCCGCGTCAAACGAAACCTCGGCGGTGGTCGTGTCGGGTTCGAGGTGGAGCCAGAAGTGGAACTTGCTGCCCTGCCCCACTTCACTCTCCACCGACAAACGCCCGCCCAGCGTCTCGACCAAGCGGCTTGAAATGGTCAAGCCCAGACCGGTTCCGCCGTACTTGCGGGTGATGGAACTGTCTTCCTGAGAAAAGGCATCAAAAATAGACCCCAGCTTGGACGCCGGAATGCCAATGCCAGTGTCGCTGATGGTGAACCCGACAGCATGGGGGCCATGCGCTTGCGAAGCCTTTGCAATGCGCAGCACAATCTCCCCCTTGTCCGTGAACTTGATGGCATTGCCAATCAGGTTCATCAGAATCTGGCGCAGGCGTCCGGGGTCGCCCAGCACCGTCATCGGCACATCGGGGTCGATGTCGCACAGCAGTTCCAGAGCCTTGTCATGCGCGCGCACGGCCAGGGACTTGAGCGTTTCTCCCACCGTGCGTCCGAGGTTGAAGGGGATCATTTCGATCAACAATTTTCCGGCTTCAATTTTGGAAAAATCAAGAATGTCGTTGATCACCTTGAGCAAAGACTCTGCCGACGATTTGACAATGTTCAGATACTCGCGCTGCTCATCGTCCAGATCCGTATCGAGCGCAAGCTCCGTCATACCAATCACACCGTTCATGGGGGTGCGAATTTCGTGGCTCATATTGGCCAGAAAGTCTGATTTGGCCCGGTTGGCAGCCTCGGCGTCTTCCTTGGCGTGGCGCAACTCCTCTGACGCTTTTTTCGCTTCCGTGATGTCGGCCAGGTAGCCGTTCCAGGTCACACTGCCGTCTGAGGCCTGCTTGGGGCGCACTTCACCATGCACCCAAACCGTTTCACCCGTGACTTTGTGAATAAAGCGAAAGTCCAGTGGACTGGCTTGACCACTGGCCGTCGACGCCGCAAAAGCCTGCGCCAGAACCGCTTGGTCCTGCGGATGCACGCGGGACAATAACGCCTTGCTGCTGGCCATGGCCTCTTCGTTGGTAACACCACAAATTTTCCCCATCGCAGGGCTGCAAAAAGGAACACTGTGCCGTCCGTTGGCCGCAAGGTGCAACTGGTAGACCGCAACGGGTACATTTTCAGTCACCTCGCGCAAGCGCTCGCCGGCTTCCTTCAACAGCGTCACATCCTGCCAGATGCCGGTGAACACGGTGGCACCATCACTTGCCAGCTCGGCAATGGGGCGGATTTCAGAACGAATCCAGCGCAAGGCACCATTGGGCAGCAAAATTCGATAGTCGTCGCTCCAACGCTCCTTGGCCTGGGCAGCAGCATGAACACCGTTCAAAAATCGATCCCGGTCCTCGGTAATGATTTGGCCTATGGCAATGCGTCCATCTGCCATCAGCGCTTCGCGCTCAAGACCACGAATTTCCATCAGCCGGTCACTGACAAAGGTATAGCGAATCCGGTCCGGGCTGATCTCACAACGGAAAACGACACCCGGCACCGTGTTGGTAATGTCGCGCAAGCGTGCCTCGGCTGCGTTAATCTCGCTCTCCATCAATTTACGGGCCGTGATGTCGGTGCGAATGGTGATGAACTGCGTCAGGACACCTGCATCATCGTGCAGCGGGACAATGGTTGCCTGCACCCAGAACAGGTGCCCGTTGCGCGAACGGCTGCACACCTCACCATGCCAGACATGGCCTGCCAACACTGTTTGCCAAAGATCAGCGAAAAATTCTTTCGGATGAACGCCTGAATTGATGATGCGGTGGTTTTGCCCCAGCAGCTCTTCGCGCGCGTAGCCACTGATTTCACAGAATTTGTCATTGGCATAAACAATCTGCCCGCTCACGTTGGCAATGCTGACGATGCAGTGCTGGTCCAGCGCAAATTTCTGGTTGGCCAAATCGACCAAAGCGCCCTGCAACTCCTTTTGACTGCCTTCACGCTGCTGCACCAGATCGGACATCAATTTGGACAGCGATTCGAGGTTATCGTCCAGCAGCGGTGGCAAACCGGCATTGATGGTGTGCATCAAGCCGTTGGCTGTTTCACGCAAAGACTCAATCGCGCGTGTGCGGCTGGCCAGCTCATTGCGAATGCGCTCGTTGGTTTGCGTCAGCTCGGCCGAACTCAGTTCCAAACTGCGGGTGGAGAGATCGAGGTCTCGGTCACTTTGCTCGTAGGCACCGTCAACCCGCTCCAAAAAGGTTTCCAAACCCGACAGCAAACGGGCCGCATCGGCGGACACTGCGCCCGACGCTGCGACCCGCTTGAGCTCTTCCAGCACAGCGCCGAGTTGCGCCTCGTCATTGCCAAGCAAACGTTTGGCCTGCCTGGCGAGTAATTTGTGCATGCGTGAAAACTGCCGACTAGTACCAAATTGACTGCATGGCAGGAATCATCGCTCCGCGATATGCGTGATGGTCATGGTCTGGTTGTGCAGTTTGCATTCTGCATTGCCGGTGAAAGGGCTGATTTCACCGTTCGAGTAAAAGCCGGTCAGCACGGCCCCCTGCCCGAACACGTCTCCCACCGCTTCAACCTCTTCGTCCACACGGCCCCCCATCACCAGCTTGCGCCCCACACAGCTGACCAGCACGGTCAGGCCCGAGCCATCACCGGCCAACATGTCTTTGGCGGACTGCGCTGCGGCTTCAGCGCCATCCACCAATGCATCAGTGTTGGCATGCATCAGGCGCAGAAAACCAGTGGGGTCGATGTCGCCGGCCAGCGTCAGGCTACCCGTTTTTTCATCCATACCCAAAATGGTGCGAATCAGCCCCACTTCGTTGTGATCGCTGCCCAGCATGGCAAACGGAAACAGCAAACCCGAGCCCGGCAGATCTTTGGCGTGGTCACCCAGATAGCGCTTGTACACGTCCAGCGCGGGCTCACCATCGAGTTCAAACAACACATTGGCGTCGCTGCGCGTGACCTTGCGGGCCGGGCCAAACGGCGACCAGCCACCAAACGAGCCGTGAGAAAAGCTCAGGTCATCACCGTAAAGGCCGATGCACACCAATTGGTCGTTGCTCACCCCATTGCTGTTAAGCACCCAGGTTTCCTTGAACGCAGCTGCGTCACCAGCCAAGCCCCCGGTAATGGGAACGCCCGTGCCCACCACCTCGGTCATGCCGGCAATCAGTGAGCTGCCGTTGATGGCCACCCCTTGCCCGAGCACCAGCACCGCCCGCAGGCCGTCTTTGGGCAATTGCTGGGCCAGCCGATGGCCCGCCTCACGCGAGTCTTCCATGCCTTTGAGCGCGGTTGTGGACTCGACTGCTTTGGCTTTATCAAAGCGCACCGCAGTAACCACGCAAGTTCCGTCTGCCACGCCGTCAGCGCTGATCTCACCGGCGGTCGAACAGCCCACGCGAATCGCCTGCGAAAACATTGCCTTCAGGGGTTCGGCCACCTCTTTGAGCAAATCAATGGACGAAAACACCAGCAAAAAATTCGGAGCCGTGGCGCGGAGTTTTTCGAGTTGGGCCGTCATGTCCTCGGGCCGGTTGAACATTACTTGAGTCACTTGCATTGCGAAATTTCCTTGTGGTGGGAGAGCTGTGAAATCGACGCCAAAATGATGTTACAACTTCTGCACAAAACTGTACTGCGCACGCAAGACATTTTTTTGAACCTTGCCCATGGTGTTGCGCGGCAGCGAATCCACAATGAAGCATTGCTTGGGAATCTTGAAATTGGCCAGCCTTGATTTCAGACTGGCAATGATCTTGGCAGGCTCCAGCACCGCACCCGGTTTGGGTATGACCAGTGCCACACCCACTTCGCCAAAATCAGCGTGCGCAATGCCCACCACCGCACTTTCCGCCACGCCTGCCAACTCGTTGATGCAGGCTTCAATTTCGGCCGGATAAACGTTGTAGCCACCGCTGATGATGAGGTCTTTGCTGCGCCCCACAATCGTCACATAGCCCTGTGTGTCGATCATCCCCACATCGCCGGTTTTGAAAAATCCGTCCTCAGTGAATTCTTCGGCCGTCTTCTCGGGCATGCGCCAGTAGCCCTTGAACACATTGGGGCCGCTGACCTCAATGCCGCCCACCTCACCCACGGCCACCCCATGCCCCTGCTCATCCACAATCCGCAGACTGACACCAGGCAGCGCAAAGCCCACCGTGCCACCTAGGCGCTCGCCTTGCTGCGCGTCATAGGGGTTGGAGGTCAGGATAACGGTCTCACTCATGCCGTAACGCTCCAAAATGGTGTGCCCGGTTCTGGCCTGCCATTCCTTGAAAGTGTCCAACAACAAAGGGGCTGAGCCAGAGATGAACAGCCGCATGTGGCACGCCGCCTCCTGCGTCAAGCCAGGCTCGGCCAGCATCCGCACAAAAAGCGTGGGCACGCCCATGAAGACTGTCGCCTCGCGCATCTTTTGAATCACCCATTGCGGGTCAAAACGGGCCAGCCAGATCATCTTGCTGCCATTGAGCAGCGCCCCATGAATTGCCACAAACAAGCCGTGAACATGAAAAATCGGCAAGGCATGAATCAGCACATCACCACCCTGCGCTTGCGTGCGCCAGCCCCAACAGTCCTTGAGCACCAGCGCGTTGCTCAGCAGGTTGCCGTGGCTCAGCATGGCCCCCTTGCTCAGGCCCGTGGTGCCGCTGGTGTACAAAATGGCGGCCAGATCATCGGCATTGCGCGTGGCCACCGTATGCTGGTCAGCGCAATATGCGGCACGCTCCAGCAAGGAGCCGGTTCGGTCTTCCCCCAGCGTGAAAACATAGCGTGTGCCCGCCTTGAAAGCGATCTTGCTGACCCAGCCAAAATTTGGCCCGCTGCACACCACCACCGCCGGCTCGGCATTGCCAATAAAGTAGCTGATCTCGCCGCTTTGGTAGGCAGTGTTGAGCGGCAAAAACACATAACCGGCGCGCAAGGTGGCCAGGTAGAGCATCAGGGCTTCGACCGATTTTTCCACCTGCACGGCGATGCGCGCGCCTGTGGGCAGGTCCAGCGACGCAAACAGATTGGCCATCATGGCGCTGCCACGCTCCAAGTCGCGCCAGGTATAAAACAGGCCGCTGTCGGTCTCTACCACCACCGCGTCCAAGTCCTGGGGAAACGCCGCACGCAGCGCCGTGTAGAGATTGCCGTTAACTGCCGGGGGAAAATTCTGAGCTTGCATACCAGTTCAATCCTCAAAATGCGGGCTTGCGCTTCTCCAGAAACGCTGCAATACCTTCCCGGTGCTCGTGACTGTCGGCATAGGCGTAGGCCTGATCCAGAAAATTCACTCCTGTATTCATAGCATCTTGCGCACTGTTTATGGGCGCAAGAGGGCTCATCAAGGCCCTTAAAGTGCGCTTGTTGAGCCTGGCGGCCTGGGGTGCCAAAGCCGCCATGCGCCGGGCGCTGGCCTGCGCTTGGGCAGCGACCTCCCCGTCAGGCAAGAGCTGGCTGAGAAAGCCGCCAGCGTGCATGTCGGCCGCACTGAACAGCGCAGCCTCCAGCAGCATGTGGCGTACCGTGCGAAGGCCTAGCTCGCGCGCCAGCAAGGCGGTTTCACGCGGTGCCATCGGAAAGCCCAGTCTGGCAATGGGTGCCCCAAATTTGGCGGCGCTGCCCGCCAGCCGCACATCACAGCAACTGGCAATTTCCACACCGGCCCCCATGCAGTTGCCTTCAATCTGCGCCACGATGGGCACATCGCAATCGAGCATGGCCTGCAAACCAGGCCACACCACGTTTTCGTGAAAGTCGCGCAGGGTGGACTCCTGAAACCGGAAAGCTGCGTATTCAGAAATGTCGCCACCCGAACAAAAGTTGCCGCCCTCACCCAAAATCAGCACACAACGCACCTCGGCACTGTGCTGGATGCCCTCAAAAACCGAGCGCAATTCACGCCACATGGCAATGGACATGGCGTTGAACTTGCCCGGATGACACAAGGTAACCCACGCCACATCCGCCTGCTGCTCCCACTGAACGACTCCAGCCATGCTTTTTGCCCTTTTTTCACTATATTTTTGATAGCTGCTCGCGCACACAGAACGTGCGCAAAAGCCTTATTTCTTTAGTAAAGTTTTTGCCAGTGGCGGCTGCCGACCAAACCACCACCAAAGCCCGAGCCCTACCACCATCATGGGCACACACAGCCATTGCCCCATGCTCATGCCCAGCGACAACAGCCCCAGGTGTGCATCGGGCTCCCGGAAAAATTCAGCGATAAAGCGAAACACGCCATAGCCCAGCAGGAACATGGCCGCCACCTGCCCCGGCCGCCGCTCATTGCGGGCGTAAAGCCACAACAGCGAAAACAGCAACAAACCTTCCAGCAAAAACTGGTAAACCTGCGAGGGATGGCGCGGCAAGTCACCGGCACCCCGGAACACCATACCCCAGGGCAGAGACGGGTCGGCCAGACGCCCCCACAATTCCCCGTTGATGAAGTTGCCCACGCGCCCCGCGGCCAGGCCAGTGGGCACGCAGGGTGCCACAAAATCGGCCACTTGCCAGAACGGCTTTTTACGCGACAGGGCAAACCAGACCATGGACCCAATCACGCCCAGCATGCCGCCGTGAAAGCTCATGCCGCCTTGCCAAACCGCAAAAACCTCCAGCGGGTGCGAAAAATAATAGCCTGGCTTGTAAAACAGGCAGTAGCCAATGCGCCCGCCCAGGATGACGCCCATCACCCCCAAGAACAAAATATCTTCAACATCTTGCCGGGTCCAGGCATAAGGTTCGGCAATCGAGACAAAAGGCTGGTGACGCAGACGCAGGTTGCCCAGCCACATGAACAGCGCAAAAGCGGCCAGATAAGTCAGACCGTACCAATGGATCGCCAAGGGGCCAACTTGCAGGGCGACGGGATTGATTTGAGGATGAATCAGCATGGACGGTATTGTGCACGCAGCTTGTACATGGGATGGGGTGCCGTTCAGTTCCGCGTTATTATTCCGGACATGGCATCTAACCCACTACTTCTCCCTTCAGTGCGCTGGTCACTTTGTACTGCACTGATCACCGGTTTTTTTGCACTTCAAGCTGCTGCTGCCGATAAGGCGGCCTGTGCGGGAGACAATGGCAAGACCCGTCCATCTCAAACGGCCTGCGCCAAACCCGACGGCAAAGAAAAATCACCCCCCCCGGCGCAAGGTCAGCAAGCAAAGCCCGGGCAGCTGACGCTTAAATTCAAAGTAAGCCGGGAAGAACCCAGCGACCTCGCTGAACCTGTGGAACGTGAGAACAGCCAAGCCCCGGCAAGCACGCAGACGCCGCAGCGGCAAGAGGACATGGATTCCTCCATGTTTCGCCGCTAGCTGACGGCTTGGCGAGCTGCCTGACGTTTTAACGCCGTTTCTTGCTTTTATTCAAGGTTCCGAGCGCCTCGCGGTTGGCATCAATACGTGCCTTGACGCGCGCATTTTCGCGCTCCATCGCCTTTCTTTTGGTGTAACCAGAAGCATCTGCCCAAGTCCACCAAACCACCGCCAAGGCAAATGGGGCCAACACAACCATCCAGTCCCATGTCGCCACCGGTGCGATTTCAAGATATTTCATGGCCAGCAAAATCAGCCCAAGTCCGAGGAAATACATCACACACTCCTGATAGTTTTCAACTAGGTTACATCAAATCGGTCACAAATATGTCACTAAATCAGCCACCAGCGATGCTTGTCAACCGCACTCATTACAATAGCGTTTGTTGACTGTAACCCAACCTTTAACCCAAACCACAAGGAAAATGATGAAACGTGCTCTCTTCGCTTTCGTAGCTGCTGCTTCCCTGACTGCTCCCGCATTTGCTGATGAAGCGCTTGCCAAAGCCAAAAACTGCATGGCTTGCCATTCAGTTGCCGCCAAATTGGTTGGCCCTTCGTTCAAAGACGTCGCCAAAAAATATGCTGGTCAAGCCGATGCAGCTGCCAAGCTGGAAGCCAAAGTCCTCAAAGGTGGCTCTGGCGTTTGGGGTGCTATTCCCATG
>OBLX010000133.1_pt1 | contig 11738 bp, 20 predicted proteins | sample 1519811 | NCBI WGS metagenome assembly OBLX01 (sample SAMEA3991476, study PRJEB22521) | metagenome | biome: anthropogenic terrestrial biome; feature: sewage plant; material: surface water | place: Sweden | collected 2012-09-26
TCGAAGGTCCCACTAATCAAACCATTGATTCTCTCATGCATCTTGAACTTCCAGCAGGAGTCGAGGTCGAGGTTAAGATGTAATCTTCTTCCCACGCAGCGCTTCACAACAGGCAGATCCTATAGTATAATACTGTGTTGATATATTCGTACCTTACGATATCGACCAATACTATGGGAGAACGCCAATCACCAAACGCAAAAATAGAAAAGAGCAATTCCACAGGGAGATTCACCGTTCTTTTTCCAGACATCGGGATCACTGCCACGGCATTTTTTCAGGAAGAGGCGATTCGTAGTCAAGATCCATTTCAGCGCGAAATGATTGTACAGAGATGTATAAATGAATATTCGGCAATTTTAAGATCCCTTTATGTAGCTTCGGAAGGTCAAATTACTCTTACGAAAACTCCAATCTTTGGTGTTAATTTAAGTCAAGGAAGCTTGACTTGGAAAGAGTTAGAGGTTCCTGCGTTAGATATAGATCTCCCTACCATCGATTTACAGAGTCGTAGCTATAATCCAGAAAAATCAGTAGTAAGAGATCTCTTTACCGATTTTTCGAATACGAACGGCGAACTCGTATTTATTGACTCAAGTATTGTTCCAAAACTTCGTGACACCGATACTTTGAGAAAATCACCACTTGGTGAAGGAGGAAAGGTGCTTCGAGCCGGATTGTCAGTGCTTATTTCAGAAGACCTGTGGAGTCGGAGAGACCTCGAGCCAGACTTAAGAAGGATTAAGCGACTTGGATATAAAGTCGCTCCCGTACCTTGGGTGAACCCTTCATGTCGTCCTGGGGTCGAAGAACAACTGGTTCCAGGACACATTGATGGGCACATTTCTCTCATCGAAGGAATTGATGGGAAAACATATATGCTATTTCTTGATAGCTATGAAAACCAAGATGAAAAAACGGAAGATCAACTCAGACAAGCCGCGGAGTTCCTCGGCGTTGTTCCAGTTCGAGTAGAAGATAAAGGTCTTCCTCCACTGCCACTTAACATATTGCAGCTACCAAATAACAACGTGGTGTTATCGCGAGGTTTTCAGTCTGAGTCTCATCTCGAACAAGTGCTCGCAACCATTGTTGGCGCTGATAGATTATTTATCACAAAAGTTCCTCTTCAGTTGATCCCGCATCATACAAAAGCTGGAATTCGATGTCTCACGAATGTCGCCAACCCCAAGATGATCGAAAGAATACATAGCTTGGTGTAGTGTAGGCTTGCTTTACCGCAATAGAATCCTATAATAACTCCATATGGCTACGCGTCTCATTGAATTTTGCGTGAATGGACCTGCAAATGCGGTGTATTCTGGAACAGACTATGTGCTCAAAAGAGCCAGGGAAAAGCGCGAAGAAGGCTCGAGTCCAGAAAGAATAATCGCGACAGTCCTTTTGCCTTATCTCGTAGCTCTTGAAATATCTCTTGGTCTCGGTGTAGACCTCACCGGAGGAAGATTGCCGATTCATTCACTCCGTGACGTTGTCAACCTCGCGTCACCCCGCAGACTATATACTCATTCTTGATCGCTTAGAGTTGAATTACATCCGAGCGTGCTATATAATTACGTTAATGACTATTCGTAGTGTCAGGACTGGTATTCAGTAATACTCCACAGATTGGTTCCACGGGATGGGCCTCAGTCTGGGGTCTTTTTTTATTAACTAAAGCACAATTATGTCAGGATATATTCTTGGCGAGAAAGCTCACCAATCTCAACAATTCACCTCTGATGGTGTTCGTGTTCCAACAACAACCATTAAGTCCGCTTCATGCTACTGCATTGGTCTGACAGATACCTCAATTAAGCTAGGCTTCGGTCGTGGTAAAAACGTCAAAAAACCACAGGTCGGAGAACTTAAAAAGGCGGGGATAGAGACCCCGCTTCGTTTTTTTAGAGAAATCAAGCTGAACAAATTGAAAGACGCTTCAATCGCTGATGAAAATGGTAAAAAAACCTTAACTCTCGGAGAATTCAAAATAGTTGTAGGAGATCAGATCAAGCCAAACGCAATCTTTAAAGAAGGAGAGCTTGTGACTGTTACCGGAATCTCAAAAGGTAAAGGATTTCAGGGCGTAGTTAAAAGGCATGGTTTTGCCGGAGGTCCGAAGACTCATGGTCAGTCAGATAGATGGAGAGCTCCTGGATCAATCGGACAGACCACTACTCCTGGACGAGTTTATAAAGGAAAAAGAATGGCTGGGAGAATGGGAAATGACCGAGTCAGTGTAAAGGGATTAATGGTGATGGGAGTTTCCGATGACCAAATAATTGTGAAAGGTCTGATTCCCGGAGCGAGAACTGCATTAATTAGTATTGTTTCAAACTCATAACTATGGCAACTATAGAAAAGACAAAAACAGCGACAACCAATTCAGCAAAAACCGCAGTGGCTAAAAAAACAACTGCGCCAAAGCCAGCATCATCTAGTCTGACTCTTGGCCTCATCGATAAGTTGGGAAAAGAGGTGGGATCGATGCAACTTCCTAAAGAGTTGTTTGGTGGTAAGGTAAATGACGCACTGATGCAGCAGTATGTGCACATCTATCTTACAAATCAACGTCAAGGGACGGTCTCCACAAAGACTAGAAGTGAGGTTAGAGGATCAACAAGAAAAATTTATCGACAGAAAGGAACCGGACGGGCAAGACATGGAGCGAAGAAGGCTCCTATTTTTGTTGGAGGAGGCATAACCTTTGGACCAAAACCAAGAATCTTCGCTCTTTCAATGAATAAGAAGCAGAAAAAGCTTGCCTTAGTAAGCGCACTTTCTTACTCTCTCAAGGAGAAAAAGATAAGTGGAGTTCTGGATACTGTTCTTGGAATGGAACCGAAGACCAAGAACTTTGCAAAGTTTCTTAAAGATTCAGGTTTAGCAGACAAAGGAGTTCTCTTTATTATGCCGGGAGAAAAAACTCAGGCATTTATGAGGGCCTCTCGAAACATTCAGTCTGCGTCCTCAATTGAGGCAAAGTCGCTCAATGCATACGAAATATTACGCGCTAGAAAGATCGTACTTTTCGAGTCGACAATAAAGACATTAGTTGATCATTTCTATCCACCCGTTCAGCAAGTTCAGGGTAAAAAAACAACATGAAACAAACCCTAATTCAGCCACTTATTACCGAAAAATCAACGCAGTTAACCAAATCAAAGGTTTATACGTTTGTTGTTGATTCTTACGCAAATAAGCACGCAGTAAAGCAAACAGTAGAATTGGTCTATGGAGTTAAGGTTTCTGCAGTTCGAGTCTCTGTCCGAAAAGGAAAAGAGCAACGAGTAGGAAAAAAAATGCAAACATTGAAGAAGCCAGATTACAAAATCGCATTAGTAACCTTAAAAGAAGGTGAAATTGATATATTTCCAAAAGCGTAATTTATATGAAACCAGCGAAACATCTAATAGAAATTCTTAAGAAGCACTCAGGAAGAGACTCGACCGGGTCGATCTCGGTACGTCATCAGGGTGGTAGACATAAACGTTACTATCGTATTATTGATTTTAAGAGAGATAAATTTGATGTTGTTGGTACTGTATTGACAGTAGAGTACGATCCAAATAGAAATTCCAGAATTAGTCTTGTTGAGTACGCGGACGGTGAAAAAAGATACATACTTCAACCTAAAGATCTTAAGGTTGGAGATAAGGTTATTTCATCAGATAATCCAGAAATGATGACTGGAAACGCCGCGCCTTTAAGGAACATCCCAATTGGTACCGGAGTCCACAATATCGAGCTTCGACCTGGACAGGGTGGAAAGATGGTGCGTGGTGCAGGAGGAACAGCAATCGTTGTTGCTAAGGATGAGAGCTACGCACAGATAAAGTTACCTTCCGGTTCAATCAGACTGTTTTTGCTGGACTGTAGAGCAACAGTAGGAATGGTAGGAAACATTGAGCATAAAGATGAGCTCATTGGAACAGCTGGAAGAAAGAGAAGAATGGGTATTAGACCAACGGTCCGAGGAGTTGCTCAAGATCCAAGAAGCCATCCACATGGTGGAGGAGAAGGTAAGTCTGGAGAAGGTATGCATCCAAAGACGCCTTGGGGTAAGTCAGCAAGAGGAACGAGAACTCGTCCAAAGGTTAAGTGGAGTAACCGTTATATTGTTAAAAGAAGAAGTATATAAACACATATGAGTGATTTTAAGGTCTATATAAAAAACGTTAAGATTTCACCAAAAAAATTGAGATTTTTAGTGAGTAACGTGAAGAAGCAGAGCCCAGTACAGGCTGTTCATACACTTATGTATACACAAAAAAAGGGCGCAACTTTCTTAAGAAAAGCAATTAGTTCAGCCCTTTCCAATGCTAAGAACACTATGAATATTGATTCAGGTTTGTTACAATTTAAGTCTGTCGCAATTGAGGAAGGACTTCGACTTAAGAGATTTAGAGCTGGCTCGAAAGGAATGGCCAAGCCTTTTAGGCATGAATATTCTCATATTAAGTTGGTTTTAACCACAGGGGATAATACTGACAAGTCAATAAAGTCCGTAAAGTCTATAAAGTCGGAGACAGAGCCCGTGGAGACTGAAGTAAAAAAGACGGAGCTAAAAGAAGTTAAAAGTACAAAGTTAAAAGTTAAAAATGCAACCAAAGAACCAAAAGCAGAAAAATAATTTTGAATTTTTCACTTTGAATTTTTAATTTAATACATGGGACAAAAAGTTAATCCAAAAGGTTTACGAACAGGGGTTATTTATAACTGGGATTCCAGATGGTTTTTTAGTAAAAGGAAACAGTTTAAAGACACCCTCATCTCTGACATAAAAATTAGAGAAACTATTTATGAGAAGTTTACTTTTGCTTCAGTTACCAGCGTCATTATTGAAAGAGCGATCAATAAAATTACTGTCATTATATATGCGGTCAAACCAGGAATGATAATCGGTCGTGGAGGTAAGGGACTTGAGGATGTAAAAAAGGTAATAATGCAGTACTTAAACGAATCTAAAACTAAGAAAAATAAGGAAACGAAAGTAGATCTAAGAATTGAACCGGTAAAGAAACCTTATCTTAGTTCTCGATATGTTGCGCAGACAATTGCAGAAAAATTAGTGAAAAACTTTCCTCATAGGGGTGTGGTTCACAACACGATGAGTAGAGTTATGGAGTCGGGAGCAAAGGGAATTAAGATTCAGTTAGGTGGAAGAATTCAGGGAGCCGAAATTTCTAGACGAGAGAAGTACTTCTTGGGAACCGTTCCCACCTCTACAATTCGAGAAGACGTTGACTTTATAGCATACCCAGCATTGACAAAATCAGGTTATATCGGAGTTAAGGTTTGGATCTGTAAATAACTATGTTAGCCCCAAAACGACAAAAATATCGAAAGCAGTTTAGAGGAACGTGGAGAAGAATCGCCGTCAAGGGTGGAGATCTTAACTTTGGTTCAACTGGTTTAAAGTCAATCGAGGCAGCGTGGATCAAAGATCGAGAGATAGAGTCTTGTAGAGTTGTATTGGCACGGGCAACACGAAAAGCAGGAAAATTTTGGGTTCGGATTTTTCCTGATAAGCCATTTACGAAAAAACCCCCAGAGGTAACGATGGGATCTGGAAAAGGAGACGTCTCACATTTTGTTGCATCCGTTACGCCGGGAAGAATGCTGTTTGAAATAGATGGGTTACCTGAAACAGAGGCTCGAGAAGTTTTTAGAGTTGTGTCATCAAAACTTTCAGTAAATACAAAGTTTATTGCAAAAGAATAATCCGCACATCAAGTTCAGGATAAAATATATGAAAAAAGAAGTTACAAAAATTACACAAAAGACGGAAATAGAGCTTCATAAAGAGCTAGCTCAGTTGCGTAAAGAAATTATTAAATCAGAACTTGAGAGCAAAATGGCTCCTCAAAAAGACACAAATACAAACATGAAAAAACGAAAACAGATAGCAGTTATTTTAACAGTTTTGAATCAAAAATCCTCCAATAGAGGATCGACCTCAGGTCAAAAATAATTATGGCACAGTCATTTACCGGTACCGTCACCTCAATAAAAATGAATAAAACGATCGTCATCAGGGTAGTAAGCAGAATGAGACACAGGATCTATAAAAAAGTTGTGACAACGCATCGGACATATAAAGCGCATAACGAGATAGCGGATTTGAAATTGGGGGATGTGGTTGAGATTACAGAAACAAGACCAATCTCAAAAACTGTTCATTTTAACGTAACTAAAAAAATATGATTCAACTAAGAACAATGTTGCATGTGGCCGATAACACCGGCGCAAAGTTGGTCCAGATGATCGGGTTACCCCGGAAGGGTAATTTGCTCATTGCCTCTATTGGCGATGTGATTATGGTTGTAATCAAGGCAGCAATTCCTTACGCACAGGTTAAAAAGGGAGAGGTTGTGCCAGCTGTAATTGTCAGAACAAGAAAAGAGAAGAGAAGAAAAGACGGAAGCTATATTAGATTTGACGATAATGCATGTGTGATTTTGGTAGCTAAAGAGACTCCTGATCCAAGAGGAACTCGTATATTTGGCCCGATTGCAAAAGAAATTAAGGATAGAGGTTTTAATAAAATTGCAAGTTTAGCAGAGGAGATTTACTAACCCACCGACGCATAAGTCTTTGGCGGGCAAGAATTAAATATAAAACATATGAAACTACGAAAAGGCGATAAAGTTAGGATAATGGCTGGTAAGGATAAAGGAAAGGATGGGGTCATTGATCGTGTCTATCCAAAACAGGAGAAGATCTTAATCCAAGGAATAAATTTAATTAAAAGACATATTAAAAAAAATCAAGAACTACCAGACGGTGGGATAATAGATATTCCAAAAGCTGTGCAGTCTTCGTCCGTAATGTTGATATGTCCCAAATGCGAGAAAACGACCAGAGTAGGATTTAAATTAGATAAAAGTAAGAAGGTTAGAAGTTGTAAAAAGTGTAAAGCGACATTTAAGTAATTTTTAATTTGAAGTATTTAATTTTTATTCAATTTTTAATGTTTAATTTTTAAACATTTTAAATTTTATATTGATTTCAAATTTTAAATTTCAAAATTCAAAATAACGATATGGAACTAAAAGATAGATATAACAAAGAACTAAAAAAGAAACTTCAGGAAGATCTGAAGATAGAGAATGTAATGGCTGTTCCAAAGATTACAAAGGTTGTAATTAATGTAGGAGCTGGTGAGGCAGTGCAAAATAAGAATGTTCTTGATAAAATACAAGAGCAAATAGGTTGGATAAGCGGTCAAAAGCCAATTATCACAAAAGCGCGTAAATCAGTTTCTGCCTTTAAGATTAGAAAAGGATTACCAATCGGAGCAAAGGTAACGCTTCGTGGTTTCGCAATGTATGAGTTTTTGCAGAAATTGATTAGTATTGTAATGCCACGAATGAGAGATTTTCGAGGTATTGACGACAGCGTTATTGATTCCTATGGGAATATGAATCTTGGTTTTACAGAGCAAACGCTTTTCCCAGAGATTGAGTTTGATCGAATTGATAAATCGCGAGGTTTACAGGTCACAATAGTTACGACCGCAACGACAAAAGAACAAGGAAAGAAATTATTTGAAGCGTTCGGTATTCCATTTAAGAAATAAATATGGCAAAAACATCATCAGTAGTTAAGTTTTTACATAAGCAGAAGTTCGATGTTCGTCATGTGAGCAGATGTGCATTGTGCGGTAGAGCTCGAGGCTATATGAGACGATTTGGGCTCTGTAGAATATGCTTCAGACAGAGAGCGTTAGCTGGCGAAATTCCAGGAGTTAAAAAAGTTTCTTGGTAAAAATATATGAGTAGATCATCAAAAAAAGGACCATACATCGACGAGAACGTAATGAAGAGAATTGCAACTCAGAAAAATACAGGAGAGAGAACTCCGATAAAGACATGGGCGAGACAGTCTGTAATCGCGCCAGATTTTGTAGGTCACAGAATCGCAATTCATAATGGACGTAAACATATTGAGGTTTTAATCTCAGAGTCGATGATTGGTCACCGTTTGGGTGAGTTCTCATTGACCAGAACATTCAGAAGCCATGGAAAAGTTACAAAGAAAGTGATTTCAGCAACCTAACATATGAACAACGGAATAATTGATTTAGTGATCAGAATAAAAAATGGATACCTCGCCAAAAGAGAGGAAATTTCTTCACCACACTCTAAACTAAAGGAGCAAGTGCTTAAAAAATTAAAGTCGCTCGGATTCATCCAGGACTACAGTGTTGAGACTGTCGGTGTAAAAAAAGAAATAAATATCGTGCTGAGATACAAGCATGGTGAAGCAGTCTTTACCAATGTGACGATTAGATCAAAACCAGGTCAGCGTTGGTATATAACGGTAAACGATATCAAGCCAGTTATGAGCGGGACAGGATACATGATCATCTCGACCTCAAGAGGATTGATGACCAATGTTGAGGCAAGAAAGTCGAAGTTAGGCGGAGAGTTATTATTTGAGATTTGGTAGTTCGATAAACTCACTATAAATAATATGTCAAAAATTGGAGAAAAAATAATTAAAGTAGAACCAGTAGTAACCGTAGATATCCAGAGTAGTTCCGTGCTTGTAAAAGGACCAAAGGGTGAGCTTAAAATTGAGGTACCAAATACCATTAAAGTGATTCAAGAGAACGGTGTTCTTACCGTAGGACGAACAAAAGATGATAAAAAGACCAAGTCATTACACGGGTTGTTTAGAAGTCTGATAGCAAATGCGGTTGAAGGTGTTCAAAAACCCTGGGAAAAAAAGTTGGAAATCGTTGGAACTGGATTTAATGTTAAGATGGAAGGTCAGAATCTAGCTTTAAAAACTGGGTTTTCACATCCAGTTGTCTTTAAGGCGAGACCGGGTGTTACCTTTAGTGTTGAAGGTACAAATCTGATCACTATATCAAGCGTCGATAAACAGTTAGCGGGAGAGGTAGCATATTTAGTTAAGTTAACAAGAAAACCGGATCCATACAAAGGAAAAGGAATTCGATATGCGGGCGAGTATCTAAAACTTAAGCCTGGAAAGAAGGCGAAGGCAGCAGGAGCGGCGTAATATTAACAACTAAGAAATGAAAATTAAGAACTAATATATATGTTAAACAGAATTCAAAGAAAGGTAAAAAGAGTCCGAGCAAAGCTTCAGGGCACTGAGGAAAGACCTCGCATAAGCGTTTTTCGATCTAATAAATTTATGTATGGCCAAGCAATAGATGATGTGAAGCGTGTTACAATCGCAGCAGCTAAAGGAACAGACCCAAAGGCTATTGGAGTCGAGTTGGCTGAGAAACTCAAAAAGGCTAAGGTGCAGAAAGCTTTGTTTGATCGAGGTAGATATCTATATCACGGTCGAGTGAAACAATTTGCAGAAAGTTTGAGGGAGAACGGAGTAGTAATTTAAGAAAAAATATGTTTAATAATACAAGAACACCAAATAATAGGAGATACGAGGAGCCAAAGGATAAAGAGTTTGAGGAGAGAGTCCTTCTTATCCGAAGAGTGGTTAAAAAGACAACTGGAGGTAACAAAGTCACTTTCTCCTCACTTGTTGTGATTGGTAATAAAAAAGGAAAGGTGGGAGTTGGTCTTGGAAGTTCTGCTGAGGTTCCAGCAGCAATTAAAAAGGCTATCACCGCAGCGCACAAAAACATTATTTTTGTTCCTTTGTATAAGTCCTCAATTCCACACATGATACTTCTCAAATACAAGGCAGCAAAGGTATTGCTAAAGCCCGCTCCACTTGGAACCGGTCTTAAGGTGGGAAGCGTTGCACGCGCAATACTAGAGCTTGCTGGAGTAGAGAATGCTTCAGGAAAAATAATCCGTTCTAGAAATCAAATAGCGAATACCTATGCAATAATTGAGGCGTTGAAAAAACTGAAACCTCGAATAACGGCAGGAGAAACAAAAACAGTAGTTGAAAAGACCGAGGAAGTTATGTCCACCGCAAGCGAATCCTCAGTCAAGGCTGCGGATGTCAAGAAAGTTAAGGGGACTAAGTAATATATATGGCATTTCTATCAAATCTAACCAGCATCGGAAGAAAGAAATCAAAACGATTGGGTCGTGGTTATGGTAGTGGAAAAGGAGCAAAATCTACCAGAGGAATCACAAGACACCAGAAAGCGAGAGTCGATACGCCACTTCATTTTGAGGGAGGTCAGGGTCGATTGGTCAAAAAATATCCTTTACTTCGTGGAAAAGGTAAAAACAACTCCCACAGAGCGGTTGTGTTCCCAGTTGCTGTAGAAAAGTTAGAGAGTTTGCGAGATAATGATGTTGTAACAGTTGCTGGGTTGCTTGAGGCAAAAATAATTACCAAAAGCGATACGAGATGCGTTATTAAGATTGTTGGCAAGGGTACTCTCAGCAAAAAACTGACAGTAAAATTACCAATTACTCAATCTGCAAAAGCGGTAATAGAAAAAGCAGGCGGAACTGTTGAAACTCATGCGTCAAATAACCGATAAACTTAAGCTCCTTGTAAAGGACCCTGAACTAAAAAGAAAAACTTACTTCACGCTATTCATTTTTTTTGTTTTTAGAGTCTTTGCTTTTTTACCGGTTCCTTCGATCGATCTCATCAAACTTAAGGCACTATTCAGCCAAAATCAATTTCTATCTCTTCTTGATATTTTCTCTGGAGGAACACTGGTTAATTTTTCGGTAATGGCTTTGGGACTAAACCCTTATATCAACGCATCGATTATTTTTCAGTTATTGACTGTGGTAGTACCTCGTTTCGAACAGCTTGCGAAAGAGGGTGAATACGGTAGGTTTAAGATAAATCAATATACTCGATTGCTTACTGTTCCATTAACCATTGTTCAGGCGGTGGGTATTTATTTTTTACTTAAGAATCAGAACATTATTTCCAATCTTAGCCCTGTGGAGTTTTTCTCATTCATTTTCACACTTGTGGCCGGAACATTTATTCTCGTATGGTTTGGCGAACTCCTGACAGAGTACGGTTTAGGGCAGGGCATATCTCTTCTTATTTTCGCCGGTATAGTGGGACGTGCACCGGTTATATTCCAACAAGTATTAGGTACCGTAACTCCTGAGACGGCTTTAAATCTAGTTATTTTCCTTAGTCTCTCGTTACTCGTTATTGCAGGAGTCGTGTTTGTAAACGAAGCGATACGAAAAATTCCGGTATATTATGCTAAGCGCGTAAAAGGCAATAAAATGTACCAGTCTGCAACTAACTTCCTACCTTTAAAGCTTAATCAGGCCGGTGTTATTCCAATAATCTTTGCTGTTTCATTCGTGTTGCTTCCTCAACTTTTGGGAAATTTTCTAGGGCAGGTAAGTAACAAAACGGTAGCGTCAGCAGCACTTGGCCTAGCCCAACTATTTAATCCAGCAGGAGCCGTATATAATCTCGTTTATTTTTTCTTAGTAGTTGGGTTTACATTTTTCTATACTTTGGTTGTGTTTAACCCTCAAAAAATTGCAGAAGAAATTCAAAAAGCCGGGGGTTTTATTCCAGGAATTAGACCCGGATCAGCCACGAGCAACTACCTATCTGGGGTAATTTATAAAATCACTAGTGTTGGAGCATTATTTTTAGGTATAATAGCTATCTTGCCTGCAATCCTTTCATCAATAACTGGGATAACTAGTTTGGTGATCGGAGGAACAGGGATTTTAATAGTTGTGTCAGTAATTTTGGAAACCTTCAAGACGGTTGAGTCACAGATGGTCATGAAAAATTACGATCGATACGCACGTTAATTTTTAATTTATAGTTTTAAATTTTTA
>OBLX010000134.1_pt1 | contig 11689 bp, 7 predicted proteins | sample 1519811 | NCBI WGS metagenome assembly OBLX01 (sample SAMEA3991476, study PRJEB22521) | metagenome | biome: anthropogenic terrestrial biome; feature: sewage plant; material: surface water | place: Sweden | collected 2012-09-26
CCATGAGCGTGAAAATGGCACCAGCAATCATGAGCGGGAACCAGCCACCTTCGAACAATTTGAGCAAATTGGAGGCCCAAAATGCAAAATCAACAATAAAGAAGAAGCCCGTGGCACCGATGCACAGCGCCAGCGGGTATTTCCAGCTGTAGCGAATCACGAAGAAGGTCAAAATGGTGGTGATCAACATGTCGGTACACACTGCAATGCCGTAAGCCGCCGCCAGGTTGCTGGACGACTTGAACAGCACCACCGCCACCACAATCGCCACAAACAAGCCCCAATTGACAAAAGGCAGGTAAATCTGCCCGGTGTCTTTCACGCTGGTGTGCATGATTTGCAGGCGGGGTAAATAACCCAGCTGAATGACCTGCTTGGTCACCGAAAAGGCACCGGTGATCAACGCCTGCGAAGCGATCACCGTCGCCATCGTGGCCAGGACCACCAGCGGCACCAGCGCCCAGCCCGGTGCCATCATGTAAAACGGATTTTTCACGGCCGCCGGGTTGTTCAGCAGCAAAGCGCCCTGACCAAAGTAGTTGAGGATGAGCGCTGGCATCACGATGAAAAACCAGGCCACCCGGATTGGTTTTTTGCCGAAATGCCCCATATCGGCGTACAGCGCTTCGCCACCCGTGACGCACAGCACCACCGCACCCAAAATGATGAAGGTGGTACCGGGGTTGTTCCACATGAAGCCCAGCGCGTAATGGGGGCTGATGGCCCACAAAATGGCCGGATTGGTGACAATGTGCGTCACCCCCAGTGCCGCAATGCTGGCAAACCACACCAGGGTGATCGGTCCGAAGAACTTGCCAATGCCGCTGGTGCCGTGTTTTTGCACCGCGAACAGTGCAAACAAAATGACCAGGGTCAGCGCAATAATGTATTTTTTGAAGGTGGGCGACACCACTTCCAAGCCTTCCACGGCAGAAAGCACCGAAATCGCCGGGGTGATCACACCATCGCCATAAAACAAACAGGTGCCAAATATGCCAACAATCAGCAATACACGGCGCAGCTTGGGCCGGTGTTTGACCGATTGCGAGGCCAGCGCGAGCATGGCCACCAGGCCGCCCTCGCCGTTATTGTCCGCACGCAGCACCAGGGCCACGTACTTGATGGACACGATCACCGTCAGGGTCCAGACAAAAATCGACAGAATGCCGTAAATGTTGTCAGGCGTCAGGGGCACGTGGCCGTGGGCGAAGACTTCTTTGACAGCGTACAAAACACTGGTGCCGATGTCGCCGTAAACAACGCCGATGGCACCCAGTGTGAGCGCGGAGAGGGATGATTTGGATGCTGACACAAGTTCACCCCGCGCTTAATGCCAGCCGGGGTTCCGTTTCATTTGGGAGCGCTATTTTGCGCCTATTCATAAACCTCGGCCTCGGGGTCGGTCGCCTCCAGCTCGTAACTGCACGCGAGCATCGCCAAACGGCCCAACACGCCGTACATGTAAAAACGGTTGGGCACACTGGCACCGGGCTTGACACCCGGCTGTGGCAGGTGGGTGCTTTGCTCAAAGGCCAGAGGCACAAAACGCTCACCTGCCACACTGAGGTCTTCATCCGCGCCGCGGCCTGCATGAATGCGGTAAAACCCGCCCACCACATACCGGTCCATCGTGTACACCACGGGCTCGGCCACTGCATCGTTCAAACGCTCCCGGGTCAGCACACCCTCCTGAATCAGCAGGTCCAGGTTTGAATTCGCCGCCGCTGTGTGAAGGGGAGACTGCCGGATCAATGCAGCCAGGTCATTGGCATCACGCACGGTGACCGAGCCCATGCCCGCATGGTCAGACTTGAGCACCACAAAAGGCTTCTCCTTGATGCCGTACTCCTTGTACTTGCGCCGAATTTTGGCCAGCACCGAATCCACATGGCTGCGCAAGCGTGCCAGGCCCTCGTCGTCACCCACATTGACCTGCGAACAGGACTCAAACAGAGGGTTGATCAGCCATGGGTCCACCCCCAGCAATTTGCCCATGCGTTTGGCGACTTCCTCGTAGCACTTGAAATACCGGCTCCTGCGCCGTGTGGTCCAGCCCGCGTGCAGGGGGGGCAACAGGTACTGCTCGTGGATTTCTTCCAGAATGCCGGGCACACCTGAAGTCAAATCGTTGTTCAGCAAAATGGTGCAGGGGTCAAAGTCCTTGACGCCCAGACGGCGTTTGCCGCGAATGACCGGCTCCAGCGTGACGCTTTCACCATGGGGCAACTCAATCGTGGTCGTCTTCTTGATTGCGGGGTCAATCGAACCAATGCGCACATTCAGACCGGCCATGTGAAAAATGCGCCGCAATTGGGCCAGACTGGACAGATAAAACGTGTTTTTGGACGCGTTTTCGGGAATCAGGAGCAGATTGCGCGCTTCGGGGCAGATTTTTTCAATCGCAGCCATGGCGGCCTGCACCGCCAGCGGCAACATCTCGGGGGTGAGATTGTTCCAGCCACCGGGGAATAAATTGGCCTCAATCGGGGCCAGCTTGAACCCGGCGTTGCGAATGTCCACCGCGCTGTAAAACGGCGGCGTGTGCTCCATCCACTCCAGCCGGAACCAGCGTTCAATCGCCGGCATGGAGTCCAAAATGCGCTGTTCAAGCTCGCTGACCGGGCCGGTCAGGGCCGTGACAAGATGGGGAACCATTTTTTTAACTCCTTACTTCACCATCACCCAGCACAACGTACTTCAGCGAGGTCAGGCCCTCGATGCCGACCGGGCCACGGGCGTGAAATTTGTCGGTGCTGATACCAATTTCAGCACCCAGACCGTACTCAAAGCCATCGGCAAAGCGGGTGCTGGTGTTGACCATGACGCTGCTGGAGTCCACCTCACGCAAAAAGGCCTGGGCGTGCAGGTGGTCGCGCGTGAGGATGGCGTCGGTGTGGTGGGATGAATAGCGGTTGATGTGGGCAATGGCCTCGTCCACGCCTTGCACCACCTTGATGCTGATGACGGGGGCCAGGTACTCCTCGTACCAGTCGCTCTCTTGGGCTGGCACCAGTTTGGGGGCAAGCACCGGGGCGTCATTTGCTACAGAATTAGTAGCTACTCGCGCAGGTTCTACGTGCGCAAGAGGCGAATTTGACTGCAAAATTTCGAGCGCTTGCGGGTCGCAGCGCATCTCCACGCCCTTGGCGGCAAAAACCTTGCCAATCAAGGGCAGGAACTCGGCCGCCACACCGCGCGCCACCAGCAGGCTTTCGGCGGCGTTGCAGGGGCTGTACTTGTTGGTCTTGGCGTTGTCCACCACCTTGAGCGCCATGGCCAGGTCGCAGGGGTCATCCACGTACACATGGCAGTTGCCGTCCAGGTGCTTGATGACGGGCACCTTGGCCCCCGCGCTGATGCGCTCGATCAGCCCCTTGCCGCCGCGCGGAATGATCACATCCACATACTGCGGCATGGCGATCAGCTGGCCCACCACCTCGCGGTCGGTGGTTTGCACCATTTGAACGGCATCGACCGGCAAACCGCTCTCCTGGAGCGCCTGCTGCACCAGTTTGGCCAGTGCCTTGTTGGATTCAATCGCCTCCGAACCGCCGCGCAAAATACAGGCGTTGCCGCTTTTGATAGACAAACTGGCGGCCTCGATCGTCACATTCGGGCGACTCTCGAAAATCATGCCGAACACGCCAATCGGCACGCGCATCTGCCCTACCCGGATGCCGCTGGGCTGTTGGCGCAAGCCGATGAGTTCACCAATCACATCCGCCATGCTGGCCAGTTGCTCGCAGCCCTGCGCGCAGGTTTCCAGCACCTTGGGAGTCAGTTTGAGCCGGTCCACCATCGGCGCGGCCAGCCCGGCGGCCACGGCGCGCTCGATGTCCCGTGCGTTGTCCACCTGCAAAGCTTGCACGTTCTCGCGCAAGAGGCGGGCCAGATGGCGAAGCGCTATGTTTTTAGTAGCTGCTTGCGCACGTGCCATAAGCGCAGAAGCCACTTTTGCCTGCAACCCTAAGGTGTTGGTGTAATCTGTGATGTTGATTGCGTTCATGGTGGGATGCGGACTCTGAAGAGTTCAAGCCATTCAATTAGTGGTTGCGCTGATTGGGTTGCACATCGTTCAGGATGTGGCAAGGAACAAGGCCTCAGGGGGGGCCAAGGGAGTTGGGATGCGCTGCGATGCACCAGGTTTACACCCGACTACCAGCGCCCGCCTGTTCCTATTCTATGTTTGCACGCTTGCTTGACCTGAAAATACAAACTTTCATGATGCCAGGTGCTGCGCATTGGGAATCATGAAAGTCAGGCTGCATTGCGCTTGCCCCGTGTTAAATCGACGCCCAATTGCTTTAATTTGCGATAAAGATGTGTTCTCTCAAGGCCGGTTTTTTCCGCCACTCGGGTCATGGAGCCATTTTCTCTGGCAAGGTGGTATTCAAAGTAGGCTTTCTCGAACTCATCACGCGACTCACGCAAGGGCTTGTCAAGCATGAAGCTTTGCTGGGATTGGGGCCCCGCGTCTGCAACACTCGACACCCCGGCATGAACAGGAGACACACCGGAATCGACCACCTGCAACAACGGTTGTGGCATCAAGGGCATTGAAAGCTTGCGAACCGTGCCACGGGCCAAACCCTGTTCGACCGCTTTGAGCAGCTTTTGCATGGTGATGGGCTTCTCCAGAAATGCCATCGCACCGATCTTGGTGGCCTCGACGGCAGTGTCAATGGTGGCATGGCCACTCATCATGATCACCGGCATCGTCAGAACGCCGGTGGAGGACCACTCCTTGAGCAGGGTCACGCCGTCGGTATCGGGCATCCAGATGTCAAGCAGAACCAAATCAGGTCGATCACGCAACCGGGCGGCTCGCGCTTGCGCTGCATTTTCTGCAACTTCAACACTGTGCCCCTCATCGTTCAGGATTTCCGACAACAGATCGCGGATACCCAGCTCATCATCTACCACCAATATGTTTGCCATGATTTGTCTTGCCTCTTGAATGTTCTTGTATCGCCCAGCTATTTTTCACGTTAAACCGGAACGACATTTTCAATGGCGAATGATAACGACACTTGAGCGCCTACCACCTTCCCATCGGCGACGCGGTTGGCAATATCGACGCGGGAGCCGTGCTCATCGGCAATTTTTTTGACCACAGCCAGCCCCAATCCGGTGCCTTTGGCCTTGGTGGTGACATAGGGCTCAAACGCCCGTTTAAGAATATGCTCTGGAAACCCGGTGCCGCCATCCAGAACAGTGAGCCGAACCCGCCGGGCACTGTCGGTGCAATGCGTCTTGATGAGCACCCCCGATCCTTCCACGCCGGGGCCTGCGGATTCGGTTGAGTCCTGCGCATTTTGAAGCAGGTTATGCATCACCTGCCGCAGTTGTTGCGCATCGCCAAGCACCCGGGGGCAGTTTGGATCAAGCTCCATTCGCACCGGGACCCGTGCATTTTCACTGGCATACATTTGCAACACTTCCGCCACCAGGGCATTCAAATCAATCGATTTGAGTTCTGCCGCAGGAAGCCGGGCATAGTCCCGAAATTCATTCACCAGCCGCTTCATGGCGTCAACCTGGTCCACAATGGTTTTGACGGACTTGGTCAGCAGGGCCAGTTCTGTTGGGGCCAGTTTGTCCGCCAGCTTCATTTCCAAACGCTCGGCCGACAACTGTATGGGAGTCAGGGGGTTCTTGATTTCGTGTGCCAAGCGTCTGGCAACTTCCCCCCAAGCCTGCGAACGCTGTGCCGACACGATTTCAGAAATATCATCAAAGACCAATAACCTGTTTGCGCCCGGTAGTTCTGCGCCACGAGCTACCAAAACAATAGCATTCTGAATTTCCCGGCCCAGTTGTTCGGCGCTTGACCTGCCGATTTCAAAAGATTTCTGCCAGTGGTCCTGGCCATGTTCGAGGCGAGCACTCTGGAACGAGTCAAACTGGGCTTGAACATTTTCACCAAACGCCTGCAACCCTTCAATATCGACCAGACGGTGCCCCTCAAAGGACGCCGCTGGTACCTTGAGAATGCGTGAAGCCCCCGGATTGGATGACTGGATGATTCCGCGCGCGTCAAGCACCATGACCCCTGCCGTCAAATTGTCCAATATGGTTTGCAAATTGGCTCGTGCGGCATTGACCTGCTCCATGCTGGCCTGAACCGCCTGCCTTGCATCAGCGAGTTGCTGGGTCATTTGGGAGAATGACCTCGTCAAGCCACCGAGTTCGTCCGTGCCGTGCAAAAAGGCTTTGGGCGTTAAATCGCCCGCCGCAACTTGCCGCACACCATCGGCGAGCAGCAGCAAAGGGCGCGCAATCTGATTGCCCAGCAAAACGGCCAGCAAAACAGCACCGAACACCGCCAAAAACAGGCTCAGCGTCAGGGTTCCGATGTACATGCGGCGCAGGCCTTCGCGCGCAAGCGCCCGCTCCTGGTACTCCCGGTTTGCCTCTGTAACCGCCAACGCGTTTGCCACCAGCGTAGGCGGCAAACGCTGGGTAACCAGAAGAAAACGGGACTCACCCAAAATGGAGACACTGGTGCTGGCAACGAGCACCAGAGCCTTGATGCGTGCATCTGGAGCCACCCCCGCAACAACATCATCCAGCCCTTCAATCCAGGAGAAGGCACGCTGTGACCGGGCCTGGCGAAACTGCTGCGCACTCGGACGATCCGGACTGAGTTGGTACCTTGAATCTCCTGCCGCCGCAATCAGTTGCCCTGAAGCACTCCACAGCAACAAGTCATTGGCACCGAGTTGCTCGCGCGCGCGCTCCAGTGACAAGACCGGGTTGACATCCCGTGCGTCTGCCAGCTGCTGCGCCGACGCCCGCGCTTTGCCCACCAAATCAGCGGCCAATGTTTCGAGCGTCACCCGGCCCAGACTCACACCGGCATCGAGCGCCCCCTCCACCTTGACGTCAAACCAGCTTTCAATGGAGCGCGACACAAACTGGTAGGAAACCACGTAAATCAAAACACCGGGGGCAAACCCAGCAAGCGCAAAAACGGCTGCCAGCCTGACCAGCAACCGGCTGCCAAACTTGCCCTGGCGCAATCGCTTCATCAGGCGATAGGCCATCCACACGATCACGATCAACAAAAAACTTGCCACCACCACATTCAACGCAAAAAGCCGCGCGTAATTGGCTTCGTACATTTCCCGGTTGGAGGTTGCTTGCGTAAGAAGAAACAAAAGTACAAGCCCGACAGCCACCATGGCGGCCATGGCCACACCAATCGTCCAGCGAACAGCATTTGAATGCTTCACGGTGACCCGGGACGTTGCTGTGGCCATCTTGCCGACAACCATCACGGGCTGGATTCCAGGACAAGCGGCTGGACGTGGGACATCGAGATATTCCACTCTGACTGCCCCAGCGTACCGATCTGCAAGGGTCGCGGCAACTGCGAGGCATCCAAGCGGAATCTGAAGTCAACCCAATGGCGGCGCTCCAGCTCCATCCCGGTAACGTCTGCAATCTTCCAGCGCGACAGTCTCTGGACCGCAGCCAGCGCATCGGTCAGCGAGTCAAAGGTCTGGTTCAGGGCAACTCCCAAACCGGTATTGGTCATGAGACCCGAAGCCACATTGAGTCGCCACCGACGCGTCAGAGGTTGAAAGGTCAGGCGCATGTGTCGCTCTGTACTGACGATTTTTTTATTCATCCAGTACCAACGCTCCCGTGTAACCTCCGCTTCGGCCACGAACACGACCGCCACACCCTTCATGAGGGCTTCTTCCACGGCGGTCGGCAACTCAAATTGAAGTTCTGTGGAAAGCAAGATGGCGTCACCTGCCCTCTCGAGTCGAAACCGGGAGATTTCCGGTGCCGTGGCCTGGGCCCACGTGACTCCAGCCGCGCCGAACATCAGACACGCAAACGCCAGCAACCCGATGAACTTAGTCCAGGTGTTTTTCAAGCAATGCGTAATAGAAGCCGTCTTGGTCACCCAAAGGATTGTCCGGGACAGCGTCGCTGTTGTGAGCAGCAGGAGGTACTAAATGGCCGGGTGAAGGCAGTAATGTGGCTTGGGTGTTGTGCGCAAGAAACGTTTGTATCTGCATCTCCCCTTCATCCTTGAACACAGAACAGGTGCAATAAAGCAAACGTCCGCCGGGTTTGAGCAAGGCCCACAAGCTTGTAAGCAAGCTAGCCTGGATGGCGGCAAGCTGGGAGATATCCGATTCCCTGCGCAACCAGCGAATATCCGGGTGCCGCCTGACAATGCCGGAGGCAGAGCAAGGAGCATCCAGCAAAATGGCGTCAAACAGCTGCCCATCCCACCAAGTCGCTACATTGGCGGCATCTGCCACCACAATACGGGCTTGCAGGTGCAATCGATGCAAGGTCTGGTGAATTCGCTCGCAACGGGCTGAATCGACATCCAAAGCCGTGACAGCGCAGTCTGCTATTTCCAGCAAGTGCGCGGTTTTACCACCTGGCGCAGCACAGGCATCCAATACGCGAAGTGGATGCTCCGACCGCAAGCCGGTTAACAGCAATGGGGCTGCCAGTTGGGCGGCTGCATCCTGCACCGACACAACACCCTCTGAAAAGCCGGGTAACTTTTGAACGGGCTTGGGCTGGTCCAACGTGACACCACTGACGCCAACACCTGCTGCCGTCATTCCCGCTTCTTGCAGTTTTTGCAAATAGGCCGGCACAGTTGAGCGCCGTGCATTGACGCGCAGCGTCATTGGGGCATGGCGGTTATTGGCCATCAAAATGGCCTGCCAGCTTTGGGGCCATTCATTTCTGAGTCGGTCAATCCACCATTTTGGATGATTCCATACAGCCACCGGGTCTTTTTCAGTCATGGCAATCAGCGTGTCGCGTTCCCGAAGAAAGCGTCGCAAACAAGCATTGACAAAATTGGCTTGCATTCGGGTCGCCGGGCTCTTCTTGGCGGCGTCCACCGCCTGATTAACCAATGTGAACGCATCGTAGGGAGCATCATCCTCCCGCCATACCAGTGCCAAGGCGGCACACAGCAAAGCATCAACCGGTGGTGGTGCCGCGCGACCAACCAGTTGCTGGCGCAGAGCCTGTGCCCGCCCCAATGAACGTAAAACATGAAATACCAAGGCTTGCACACCGGGTCGCAAGTCGGTATGAACCTCATCCAACGCGGCAGTTCCTGACTTACCAGAACGAATTGCCACCAAGACGGCAGCGACTGCTTGTAACTGGCGCCACAAGGGAATTTGTTGTTCGTTCATGTGAGTCCGCTTTGCTAAATGGACTGCGCCGGTTTGAAATCGAAAATCCATGCCAATAACAAAGCTGGAAATTGGCCTATGGCCTCGTTGTAATCCAAAACAAGCCGGTTAAATTCTGACTGGGCCATTTCCACCTGAATGGTAATGTGCGCCCATTGCGCCAGAAAGTCATCGGGCAGCGTAGGCCCCGCCAGATCATCCGGCAAACACCGAAGGCGCTCCCACGACAAACCCAAGGTTCCGTGCGCCGTACTCAAAGCACTCATGGCCGGACCATCCAGAGGCTGAAGATGAACTGCCCGCAAGGAGGCACCAAATTGCTCAACCGCTGCCGACAACCCCTGCCATGCAATCAAAAAACCATCATTTTGGGTCGCACAATCATCCAACAATTGTTGGCTGCCCAAGCCCAGACCGTGCGCCCTCACCGCCACGATGTACTGGTCAAACAAACCCTCCAGCAGCGCAAATGAGGCAATTGCTTTGGCGCGCAGACGTACCAGACGGTTGTAGGCACCTACAAACCAAAATACCAACACGGCGCAAACAATCCAGAGCAAGACAGAATCATTCATGTGGGAAAAGCCCAAATTTGACCCAGATAACAAGCGAAAAACGCCTCAAGCCCCTAATAAATGGGACTTGAGGCGTATGCCTTGAGCAACAGCAAATTGCAAACTACTCGGTTTGTGCACCTTCGCTGGCAGATTCAGTCTCGGCGGTTCCCGCAAGCTCCAATGCCTCAGCATCAGCAATGGCACGACGCTCGGCATCATCCATGCTCTCGCGTACTTTGCGAGCCTCGTGATAGGCCAAGCCAGTGCCAGCCGGAATCAGTCGGCCGACAATCACGTTTTCCTTCAAGCCGCGCAATTCATCCCGTTTGCCCATAATGGCAGCTTCGGTCAGCACACGCGTTGTTTCCTGGAAGGACGCCGCGCTGATGAAACTGTCAGTCGACAGTGACGCTTTGGTAATACCGAGCAACAAATTGGTGTAGGTCGCTGGAATTTTTCCTTCGCCACGCAATGCGTCGTTTGTGTTGAGCATTTCGGAGCGCTCGACTTGTTCGCCATTGATGTACCTGGAATCTCCCGCGCTCTCGACCACCACCCGGCGCAACATCTGGCGAACAATCACTTCAATGTGCTTGTCGTTGATCTTCACACCCTGCAAGCGGTAGACATCTTGTACCTCGTCCACAATGTAGCGAGCCAGTTCTTCCGAGCCGAGCAGCCGCAAGATGTCCTGTGGATCAGCGGGACCGTCCACAACACTTTCGCCCTTGTTAACGACCTGGCCTTCATGCACCAAGATGTTCTTTTCCTTGGGCACGAGTTCTTCCCAGACGGAGCCTTCAGGATCCGTGATTTGCAAACGAATTTTGCCTTTGGTCTCTTTACCGAAGGACACGGTACCCGTCATTTCGGCCAAAACGCCTTTGTCTTTCGGCGAACGCGCCTCAAACAGCTCGGCAACCCGCGGCAAACCACCGGTAATGTCGCGCGTTTTCTGACCTTCAATCGGGATACGGGCCAGCACCTCACCGGGACCCACATCCTGACCGTCACGCACCTGAACCAGCGCACCCACCGGGAACCCGATGGTCACTGAATGGTCGGTGCCCGGAATCTTCACCTCGTTGCCGGAGGCGTCAATCAACTTGACCTGCGGACGGATGACTTTGGCCGAACCACGGCGCTTCGGATCAATCACAACCAAAGTGGAAAGCCCTGTCACTTCATCGACCTGTTTCGCAACTGTCAGGCCTTCTTCGACATTTTCAAACTGGGCTTTGCCTGCAAACTCGGTAATGATCGGGCGCGTCAGTGGATCCCAATTAGCAAGAATAGTGCCCGACTTGATGGTTTGATCTGCTTTCACCGCCAGCACCGCACCATACGGCACCTTATGGCGTTCACGTTCACGGCCATGCTCATCATGAATGACGATTTCACCCGAACGGGAAATCACCACCAGTTCTTTCTTGCCATTCGTCACATAGCGCATGGTGGCATTGAAGCCGATGCTGCCGTTTGATTTGGCCTCCACGCTAGACGCAATGGCGGCACGCGAAGCGGCACCACCAATGTGGAAAGTGCGCATGGTTAACTGCGTGCCCGGCTCACCGATGGACTGCGCAGCAATGACACCCACTGCCTCACCGCCATTGACCAAGCCACCCCTACCGAGATCGCGACCGTAACATTTGGCACAAATACCAAAACGAGTTTCGCAAGTCAGCGCGGTACGCACTTTGACTTCATCGACGCCAGCGACTTCAAGCTCATCAATCAAATCTTCGTCCAGCATGGTGCCGGCAACGGCCAGAACGGAACGATTCTCTGGGTGAAGAACATCATCTGCGGTGGTGCGACCCAAAATACGATCACGCAAGGACTCAATAACTTCACCGCCTTCAACGATGGCTCGCATCAGGTAGCCACCATGGGTGCCGCAGTCTTGCTCGGTCACAGATCGGAAGAGCGTCGTGTAGGGAA
>OBLX010000135.1_pt1 | contig 11688 bp, 12 predicted proteins | sample 1519811 | NCBI WGS metagenome assembly OBLX01 (sample SAMEA3991476, study PRJEB22521) | metagenome | biome: anthropogenic terrestrial biome; feature: sewage plant; material: surface water | place: Sweden | collected 2012-09-26
GTGCAGCCAACAACCCGACGATAGCCAGTACGACCACCATTTCGACGAGAGTATAGCCCCTTTGTTTGTGTATTTTCATAGCGCCACCAACGGTGCAAGTATACCGCACTTCAGGCACGCGGCACTACGGCGAGCTATACTGGATTTATGTCTGCCACGAGAAATTTTTGCATCATCGCGCACATCGATCATGGTAAGTCGACGCTTGCCGATAGACTGCTTGAAGTTACCGGAACGATTGAGAAGCGTCAGATGCAGGAGCAACTACTCGACACGATGGATCTTGAGCGTGAGCGTGGCATTACCATCAAGCTCCAGCCGGTGACGATGAGCTGGAAAGGTGTGACGCTTAATCTTATCGATACGCCCGGCCATGTAGACTTCTCCTACGAAGTATCCCGCAGTCTGGCGGCCTGTGAAGGCGCGCTGTTACTTGTTGATTCTTCGCAGGGCATTGAAGCGCAGACGCTTGCAAACGTGCAACTCGCACTGGCGCACGGATTGAAAATCATCCCCATTGCCAACAAGGTGGATCTCCCAGCAGCCGATCCGGACGGAACTGCGCAGCAGATAGAAGATATCCTGGCTTTGCCGGCGGAAGATGTCTTGCCGGCTTCCGGAAAGACCGGCGAAGGAGTTGAAGCGATTCTCGATGCGATCATTGATCGTGTACCAGCGCCGCGGGGCACCCTGGATGCGCCACTGCGTGCGCTGATCTTTGATTCGGTGTTTGATACGTACCGTGGTGTCATCGCCTACGCGCGGGTTGTTGATGGTGCCGTAAAGAAAGGCGACAAGCTGAGGTTGATGGCCTCAACAAAAGAGACCGAAACGACCGAAGTTGGCGTCTTGAAGCCAGGGTATACTCCCAAAGACGGTCTCGAGGCTGGAGATGTCGGATATATCGTCACAGGCCTCAAAGAGGTGGCGGATGCACGTGTCGGCGATACGATTACACTTGCTAATCAACCGGTAGAAACGGCGCTCGAGGGATATGATGAGGCGAAACCGATGGTGTTTGCCGGAATCTACACCGTCTCTGGTGATCAGTTTGAAAAACTCCGCGATGCGCTCGAAAAGCTTGCTTTGAACGATGCGAGTTTGTCGTACGAGGCGCATAAGTCCCCATCGCTCGGCCTTGGATTCCGCTGCGGTTTCTTGGGACTACTTCATCTCGACATCGTTCGCGAACGACTTGAACGGGAATACGATCTCGACCTAGTCGTCACTGCACCGAGTGTTTCCTATGAAGTCGTCACGACCGACGGAGATGAACGGGTGATTGCCAATCCTTCCGAGCTTCCCGATCCGACGAAAATTGCCGAATTGCGGGAGCCATGGGTTGCCGTAGAAATACTTTCTTCATCGGATTATGTTGGACCGATTATGCAGTTGATTGATGAGCGGCGAGGCGTCTTTAAGAACATGGAGTACGTCGAGACGACACGCGTCTTGATTGAGGCAGAGGTGCCGCTGGCGAGTCTCGTGATCGACTTTTACGATGTGCTCAAGAACGTCTCTTCGGGCTATGCGTCGCTGGCGTATACGTTCATCGAGTACCGCCCGGGCGATCTCGTGAAGCTCGACTTCCTCGTGGCAAGCGAGCCGGTCGAGAGCTTGTCGATCATTGTTCACCGCAGCGAGGCGCAGACGCGCGGCCAGGCAATCCTGCTGAAGTTGAAAGATATCATTCCGAGACAACTCTTCAAGATTGCGCTACAGGCAGCGATTGGCGGCAAGATTATTGCTCGCGAGGACATCTCGGCGATGGGCAAGAACGTTACGGCTAAGCTCTATGGCGGTGATGTAACGCGTAAGCGCAAACTGCTGGAAAAGCAGAAAAAGGGGAAGGCACGCATGAAGCAGTTTGGTTCCGTGCAGATCCCCTCAGATGCTTTCCTGGCAGTGCTCCAGAAGTAGCTACTGCTAATCAGGCCGCAACATGTTCATCGGGAGATGATTGATGCTCTCGGAGTGATGCTTACGACTCAGCAACGACCACAACAAGAAAACCCCGCCTCAGGCGGGGTTTTTACGTCTCGAGGGAATCCTCAGAAGGTGACGGCCGGGCTGCTCGTTGGGGAGAAGCTAGGCTTCACTGAAGGTGATGCCTTCGGAGATGCCTGCTTTTCTTTGTTGACGACTGCGTTTTCTGGCTCGACATTCGTGTCGTCAGCCATTGACCAGGCCCAAACGATTGCCCCGGCGACGAGTGCACCGATAACGAATCCACCGATGAAGACGGTGAACGGGTGGGCGTGTTCTTTTCCGATTTGGAAGACAGTGCGATGTGGCATGCGCTCCTCTTAAGTTAGTTCTAGAACCATAGTGCTTGCCTGTGTTGTGCGTGTCAATGCCTGAAGGAGCAAAGAAATTAGCACTGTCCCGGGGAGAGTGCTTGACAAAGTGCCGAGTATTCGAGATACTATTAGCACTCTCAATGTAAGAGTGCCAAAGAAAACACCATGCTTTCACCACGCGAACAACAAGTGCTCAGGGTCGTTATTAACGAATATAGCAATTCTGCCCATCCGGTTGGCTCTCATCTGGTGTGGCAGCGCTATGGGCTTGGTATTTCGCCAGCAACGATTCGTAGCGTCATGTCCGCCCTAACACGCGAAGGGTACCTTTCGCAGCCGCACGTCTCCGCTGGACGCGTCCCGACCGAACGAGCCTTCCGAATGTTTGTCGAAGGAGCAGAGAATGCCTCCCCGACACCAGGAGAACTTGAAAAACTCCAGTCGCGCATCAAAAAGGCCGACTCAGTCGTCGGCGCCCAAAACGCCTTCGCTCGTCTGCTAGCTGAGGTTTCTGGAGGCGTGAGTCTGGTTCAGGATGCGCACGGCACTCGAGTCTTTGGTCTTGCTAATGCATTTGGGCAAGCCGAATTCCAAGATCCTCGCGTGGCTTCGTATTTGGCAGAAGTGATAGACCAGACCGAAATCTGGCTTCCGAAACTCGCGCAGGAAAAGAGCAAAGTTGCAATGCGCATCGGCGAAGAGAATCACGACTTCCGAGCACGCCAAGTATCGGTCTTGGCAATTGGCAATGGCTCCGAATACGTTGCGGTCATTGGCTCAAGTCGGCTTCCCTATCAGAAAGTACTGACACTGCTCGAGGCAGGGTTTAACCAGGTGGCTGGCCGTGGCTAAGCATACTCATCATGCAGATGATCACGACCAGACCACGCAAGATGGTCCGGTCGAGGAAGTGAAAGACACCGCACAGCCCACGGTTGGCGAATCCTCGGAGCTGGCTGAAGTGCGCGAGCAGGTGTTGCGGATACGTTCAGACTTCGAAAACTTCAAACGTCGTGCCGAGGGAGAGCAGCTACGGGTTGCCTCAACCGCGCGCATCGATGTCGTCTTGGAGTTGCTTCCCGTTGTCGATAACTTTGATCGGGCATTCAAAGACACACCAGAAGAGGTGCAGAAAAGTGCCTGGTACGGAGGCATCGCCGCAATCAAAGCGCAATTTGAGAAGATTCTCGGCGATCTCGGAATCGAACGGTTAGAGACAGTCGGCCAACCGTTTGACCCCGAGGTTCATGAGGCAATCGCACATGAGCCAAGCGAGGACTACGACAAGGATGTTGTCTCAGAGGAATTTGAGGCCGGATACAAATTCGGCGACATGATCGTCCGACACGCCCGTGTCAAAGTCTCGAGTGGAAAGACTAAGTAAGGAGGTTGTATGGGAAAGATTATCGGAATTGATCTCGGCACGACAAACTCTGTCGTTGCTGTACTCGAAGGTGGGGAGGCAAAGATTATCCCCAACAAAGAAGGTGCTCGACTGACGCCGTCTGTCGTGGCCGTGTCGAAGACCGGCGAGCGACTTGTCGGACAAATCGCCCGGCGCCAACAGGTTACCAACCCAGAGAACACTATCTTCTCGGTGAAGCGATTCATGGGTCGCAAAATGGATGACTCAATCCTCAAGAAGGACCAAGAGCTCATTCCGTATGAGATGAAAGCCGGTAAGCACGGCGAGGTGACCGTGAAGATGAGCGACAAGTTCTACACACCGCCAGAAGTTTCGGCGATGATTCTGCAGAAGCTGAAGGCAGATGCAGAATCGTATCTCGGCGAAACGGTTACGGATGCGGTTATTACCGTTCCGGCCTACTTTAATGACTCACAGCGCAACGCCACGAAGGATGCCGGTAAGATCGCCGGATTGAATGTGCAGCGCATTATCAATGAGCCGACGGCCAGTTCGCTCGCCTACGGACTTGATAAAAAGAAGGACGAAAAGATTGCCGTCTTCGACCTTGGTGGTGGTACGTTTGACGTCACGATTCTTGAACTCGGCGACGGGGTCTTCGAGGTTAAGTCGACCAATGGCGATACGCATCTTGGTGGAGACGATTTCGACCAAGCGGTTATTGACCATCTGGTAGCTGAATTTAAGAAGGATCAGGGTGTCGATTTGTCTAAAGATCGCCAAGCCCTGCAGCGCCTTAAGGAAGCAGCAGAGAAGGCCAAGCAAGAGCTGTCATCGACTGGCGAGACGGAGATTAATATCCCGTTCGTTACCGCCGACGACTCAGGCCCCAAGCACTTGCAGCTCACCTTGACCCGCGCCAAGCTCGAACAACTCACCGAAGACTTGGTGAAGAGGACGATTCAGCCATGCCAAAAAGCGCTTGATGACGCTGGTTTCAAGACGAGTGACATCGATGAGGTTATCCTGGTCGGTGGACAGACGCGCATGCCGGCGGTGCAGAAGGCAGTCAAAGACTTCTTTGGCAAAGAGCCGAACCAGAATGTTAACCCAGACGAGGCCGTGGCTCTCGGCGCGGCTATCCAGGGAGGAGTTCTCTCTGGTGATGTCAAAGACTTGCTGCTGCTTGATGTAACACCGCTGTCACTCGGCATCGAGACGCTCGGTGGGGTTTTCACGAAGCTGATTGATCGCAATACGACTATTCCGACCAGTAAATCACAGGTGTTCTCAACTGCTGCGGATAACCAACCCTCGGTGGATGTTCATGTGCTTCAAGGAGAACGTCCGATGGCAGGAGACAACAAATCACTTGGACGGTTCGTGCTTGACGGCATCCCACCCGCACCGCGGGGTGTTCCCCAAATCGAGGTCACATTCGACATTGATGCAAACGGTATCTTGAACGTCTCAGCGAAAGATAAGGGAACCGGCAAGGAGCAGAAGATTACGATCCAAGGTAGCTCAGGGCTCTCCGACGAAGAAGTAGAGAAGATGCGCAAGGAAGCAGAGGCGCATGCTGACGAAGACTCGAAAAAGCAGGAGTCGATCGAGCTACGGAACTCTGCCGACACGCTTATCTACAGCTCGGAGAAGACGCTCAAAGATGCCGGCGACAAAGTCTCCTCTGAAGACAAGACTGCCGTCGAGGATGCCATTCGCGAGCTGCGCGAAGCGCTTAACGGCGATGACACCGACGCCATCAAGGCTAAGTCAGACGCCCTGTCCGAACACATTCAGAAAGTCGGTGCAGCGATGTATCAGTCAGCTTCTGCAGATTCCAGCGACGGATCCGCAGCGGAAGAGACGGCAGAGCAAGCACCAGAATCTGATGCTTCAGAAAGCGACTCTGCAGACCAGAGCAAGGCCGAAGAGGACGCAAAGGAAACTCCCGACGGTAAGAAGTAACCTCAGCTAGAGGTACGGCACAAAACGGCGGCGCTCAGCGTCGCCGTTTTAGATTTTCAGCGTATGATACGAATAATGAAACACTTTCTTGTTGTCGTTGTTTTACTCATAGCCGTAGTCGGAATTGGTGCAACAGGCTGCAATCAAAAGAAGGAAGCTGCCCCACAGCCAACCGCTAGCGCCGACCCGGCAGCAGAGTTCAAGGCTGAGTATAAGAAAGCAAAAGAGACGGCTAAGAAGTGGCAAGACAATGCCACGCTGGAACGTGTCTACCGCGTCTACAATGGAACAATTAGTTCCGAGGAGCCTCAGCCAGTGATCTTTGCCTTTTCGTCACTTGCTGAAGCAACGAAGGTGTATCAGGTTACAGTTCCGCGCGATGGTGAACCGCGGACTGAAAAAAAGCAGAAGCAAGATTTTGAAATCCTCTTTAACCCGCTGAGCGATGATGTCTTGGCGATCACGCCCGACGATGCGCTACAGAAGGCGGAGGATGCCGGCGGTAAGACATTCCGTGAGCAACATTTAGCTGGGTATCGCGTCTTGCAGCAGCTTGCGAGCAGCGGGAAATATCCCGCGCAGTGGCTCGTGCGATACGATACCGGCGACGCTTCGAAACTACGGCTTGAGATCTACCTAAACGCGAAGACCGGCGAAGTCGAGACTAAGCGAGAGAAACGGCTCTGAGCATGTTCGTACGTCTCCAATGCCGTTAAGCTGGTCGTATGGCTAAGCAAACATACTACGACGTTCTCGGTGTTTCTCGTACTGCGACGGAAGACGAGATTAAGTCAGCATATCGTTCGCTCGCACGGCAGTTTCATCCTGATGTCTCCACCGAGACAGGCGCTGAAGAAAAATTCAAACGAATTAACCTTGCCTACGATACGCTTTCAGACTCGCTAAAGCGCGCCGACTACGATCAGACGATTGGTCAGAGTGGTGTTCGTGGGGAGCCGACTCAGTCTGGCGCTACGGCTGGGTCGCAAAGCACCGAGTATGCCAGACCATACCGACAAACGCAGATTCGTGCCGCACTAGCACGAACAGGACTCAGCGCTTTCATTGGTGGAGTTATTGGACTGCTGCTGTTTGTGGCTGTTTCCTACGCCGTGGAGCGCCCCATTGGCGGACTGGCTCCATTGGCAGGACTTCCCGGCTTGGTCTTGGGAGCACTCTGGGGGGCCGACCTCAATTTCAAAGTAGAGACGTTTCTTGGATCTGGCTGGGTAGGGAGGACCTACACATTCCTGCGAACAGTGCTCTTTAGCATCGCGCTCGCTTACTATTTTGGTCTCATTGGAGTTGCAATTGATCAAATAATTGGGGAGGGACGCATCTTTGTTGCTCCAGTCGCCATTTTGCTGGGAGTATTGATCGGCGCAGTCATCGGTTCAGACGGAGATACACCTGAAAAGCTTCAAACATCGGGTGGACGATTCAATCTCTTTTACACGTTGCTCCGCGGAGCCGAGATTGGTGCTATCGGTGCGCTGATCGGAGGCGCGCTGGGACTTGTGCTCTACACAGCGAGAATCACCGATGTTATCGGCTGGAGTCTCTTTCTCGGTTTTGCGCTGGGTATGATTGTCGGATCAATCAAACCCCCAAACCTGGCGGCATATGCAAGTTATGCCTCAGCCTCGGTCAAAAACATCCTGATTATCCTGATGGTTCTAGTGGCGCTACTCGTCGGCCTCGCGGCAGGTGCCTATCTTGGCCCAACCCTGGGCCTTACTACGTCCTAGCTGCTGGATTCAGCAGGCGTAGCCAAGTAGAATTGATACGCTATGTCCGCAGATCCCTATGCAGTTCTTGGAGTTTCGCGCGACGCTTCTACCGATGAGATCAAGAAGGCGTATCGCAAGCTTGCCCATAAACACCATCCAGACAAGGGTGGTACGAAGGAAGATGAAGCGAAGTTTCGCGAGGTAAATGCTGCCTATCAAATCCTGTCTGATCCACAGAAGCGTCAGCAGTTTGATCAGTTTGGTGCTGCCGGTGATGCTGCTGGTGCTGGCGGTCCGGGAGGTCCCGGCTTTGAAGGCTTCCAGGGCTTCGGGGGTATGAACTTTGACAGCGTCGCCGATATCTTCGAGCAATTTTTTTCCGGAGGAGTCGGCGCAACACAGCGTGGCCCACAGCGCGGATCTGATTTAGAAATTCGTGTGGCGATTACGTTTGAAGAGGCTGTTCGGGGTACCTCGAAAGCGGTTAAGGTGAGTCGTCGGGTTGAGTGTCATACGTGTCATGGCAGCGGTGCCGAACCCGGATCAAAGGTAGTCACCTGCGATCGCTGTAAGGGTGCCGGGGAAATTCGCATGACCAGACAGACCATTCTTGGAACAATGCAGCAAGTTACCACCTGCCCTGCTTGTCAGGGCGAAGGGAAAGTGCCAGAGAAGAAATGCCATCATTGCGGCGGCGAAGGCAGGGTCCAACAAGACGATATGCTCGAAGTGGAAATCCCTGCCGGAATCGATGATGGGCAAACAATCAGACTACAAGGAAAGGGTGAGGCTGGTCAGCGTGGCGCAGCGGCTGGTCATCTCTACGTTACCGTCGCAGTGGCGCCTTCGAAGGTCTTTGAGCGTTCTGGTGCGGATGTTGGGGTGACGGTGCCGATTAGCTACGCTCAGGCTGTTCTTGGTGCTGAGATCAGTGTTCCGACACTGACGGGGAGCAGCGAACTGAAAGTTCCTGCTGGCACGGCAAGCGGTAAGGTCTTCCGGCTACGTGGCCATGGCATGAAGAAGCTACAAGGCAGTGGCCATGGCGACCTCTTTGTAACCGTCGATGTGGAAATACCCGAAAAACCATCTGCGGAAGAACGTCGACTGATTGAGGAGCTGGCAAAGGTTCAGGGTGTACCGACTGCCAAGAAATCGTGGAAAGATAAGCTCGGACTGTAGCACTAGGTTGCATGTCTCCTGACTCGGCGTTACCCTGGCACTGTTATAATGCTCTACACACAACTAAGGTTCTTCACTACACTGAAGACGTAGCAAACAAACATGTACGCAGAAGTTTTAACCGGTCTCGATGTAAATAGTCCCAGCTGGGATCTGTTTATCTATTTGTTCTTTATCCTGGCAATCTTTCTCTATGGATTCACGCTTGGGCGGACACGCATTATGTTGCTCATTGTCGCGACCTACATGGCGCTTGCGGCGGTGCGTACTGCCCCGTTTATTTTTCCGCAGGATGTGACCGTTGGCTCCTCACCATTCTTTATCGTACAAATTACCGCCTTTGTTGGTACGATGCTCGTCATTTTCTTCCTCCTTTCGTCGACAGCGCTTAAGCGGGCGCTCTATGCAGAAGATGTTCAGGGAGGATTCTGGCAAGTCGTCCTCTTCTCGATTGCCCATGTCGGACTGTTGGTCTCTTCGGTGCTTTCATTCCTGCCGCCAGACCGCCAGGCAGCGCTGCTTTTGAGCACGCGTGAAGTTTTCACGACCCAGTGGTCGCTCTTCATCTGGACAGTGCTTCCGATTGCCCTGATGATGTTCGTCAAGCCAAAAGAAGAATAGATTCTAGAAAGATTAGATTCTTCCTGGCTCGTCGGATTTTTCGTATACTGGACTACGCCCCGCCCCGATAGCTCAGTTGGCAGAGCAGTGGGCTTTTAACCCATGTGTCGCAGGTTCGAGCCCTGCTCGGGGCACAGTTCAAAGTAGACATGCCGAAAGAAGAGAACATCTACCTTGTAGAAGCTGATCCTGGATGGCCAGATAAGTTTAAAGCTGAAAAGGATCTCGTTGAACAAACGCTCGGCGATTGGATTGATGGAGGCATACACCACGTTGGCAGTACGGCAGTGCTTGGCCTTACTGCCAAACCGATAATAGACATCATGGTAGGAGTAGGAAACTTGGCTAAGTCCAGGGAGGCCATCCCCCTACTGGAGGAAGTTGGTTACTGTTACTTCCCTTATCGGCCCGAAATCATGCACTGGTTTTGTAAGCCCTCCCCAGCGCATCGCGAGTTTCATCTGTATCTAATGGAACCAGGCACTTCGGATTGGTGGGCTCGTCTAGCTTTCCGCGACTACCTTCGCAATCACCCGGAAGTGGCAGCCGAGTACGTGGCCTTGAAAGAAGCCCTGGCTAGACAATATTCACGAGATAGGGAGGCGTACACTGAGGCGAAATCTGAGTTCATTCGGGCCGTATTGAATAGAGCGCCGGAAAATATTTGAGTCAATATCTGCTCATGCTGCAGGAATTCACGAATTGTAGTTCTAGCTTTGTCTATCATGGGGAACATGTTTGATTACCGCATGATCTTACGGTATATTTCCCCGTTACCTATAGGAGATGAATCGCTATGCCAGACCATGCACATGATCCAGAGCTTCCGCTAGCTATTTTCCTAGAGAATCGTGAGTGGTTCGATACGATGGATCCGGAAGCACAAAGGGCGTTTTTGGAAGATGAGCAGCGCCGCGCCGTTGCAATGAGCGCGGAGGGTATCGAACCGCTGGAACCGGTCGACTTCCGTTAGGATGAATCGTTACTACGCTACCGCTCGAAAGGCGGCTGCGTAATCTGAAGTATGGGATAGGTCGATGACCTGCATGCCGCATGTGCGGCCTTCTTCAAGATGGTGAGACTTTCTGGCTACCAACCAGCAGTCGTCCTGTCTGGCCTGGAGCCGTGCCGCGGCTGTTCCGAGCAGGGCACCGTAGGTCTTGTTTGCTTCAAGATCGGAGTCAATCACACTGACCCTAAAGAGTCGATCAAGTTCGAGGTCCTTCCTGAACTGGCCGACATAGTCGGGGGTAGCGTCAGAAACCAGCCCTAGTTTCCAGTTTTGCTGCCCGCGGATCCAGCCAAGGAGCTCGTGGTCGACGACGGCTGTATGGGCGGCGTAGGTGCCAAATAGTTCAACATCGTCGAGGCCAAGACGCGAAGCAACGTCTTCCCAGTGTTGCCATTGTGTAATCTGGCCGCTCTGATATCGCTTATGCGTCGCCACGAAAGCCTGCTCGACTTCGTACTCGCCACGCCCAAGAGAGGTGGAAATTTCCTCAAGCGAAGAAGTCAGATCATCCTCAACGATAGCGCTGAGCTCGTACAGCACAGTGGGCATAGTGCCAGCATAGTCAGCCGATGTGTCTCTGTCTAGCGGCGCTATGCGAAACTGCGGCCTCCGTTTGAAATCTTGACATATGTGGCATTTTTCGCTATAATTACACAATTTTCCACACAAGAATGAAACGCTTTTCGCTCATATCAGCCTTGGTCGTCGTCGCTGCGGCACTTGTGACGCAGTTCGCTCTTCCGCAGGCGAGACCACCCGATAGAGAAATGGCCAAGCCATCTCGAGAAGCTCTAGGAGACGCGAAAAACGTCGATGGAAAACCCACAGAATGGGTCGAAACAGTCCAGTCAAGAACAAAGGCAGTTTCTGGCGAGGTGCTCGTGCGCGTTTCGTCTGACTCTGATGCGGCGACGTTTGGCGAGAAAGCTCAGAAGCTGCCGGGAGATAGGCTTTATCGAGTCTCTCTTGAAAGTGACGAATCGGTACAAGCTGGTACGGCTCGAATTGCCGCTACTCCAGGAGTTGAGGCAGCGAATCCAAACTATGTCGTGGTGCCCAGCGCGACGCCAAATGACTCTCTCTATGCCTCCTACCAATGGAACCTTCCGAAGATAGCTGCACCGTCAGCGTGGGACAAGGCGACAGGGAGTCCAACAGTCGTTGTGGCAATTCTCGATACTGGTGTGAACTACAACCACGAAGATTTTTCGGGGAAAATATGGTCTAATCCCAGCGAAGTAGCCGGAAACAACATCGACGATGATGGCGATGGCTACGTCGATGACGTTAATGGTTTCGACTTCATTCATGACTCAATCGTCGGTGGGTTGCCGGCAAATGATGCCAATGGTCCGCTTGACGATCATGGACACGGCAGCCTAACAGCATCGGTTGTGGCTGCGACGACAAACAATTCAAAAGGTATCGCCGGTATTGGCTGGCAAACGAAAATTATGCCAGTTAAGGTGCTTGGCACCGATGGATTCGGTTCAATGTCGGATGTTGCCG
>OBLX010000136.1_pt1 | contig 11638 bp, 10 predicted proteins | sample 1519811 | NCBI WGS metagenome assembly OBLX01 (sample SAMEA3991476, study PRJEB22521) | metagenome | biome: anthropogenic terrestrial biome; feature: sewage plant; material: surface water | place: Sweden | collected 2012-09-26
TCTCCCAACAAGATAAAATTTAAAAATTTATCTTGTTATCAAGCCTTAGATTATAGCTTTAATTTTACCGTTTTGAACAATCAGCCAGAAACTTGATGAAGAATCCATCCGGCCGCACATTGACCAAAGGTTGCCGTCACGCTGACCACGGAACCATAACCATGACAGTTGAGCGATCCATCGCCCACAACTTCACAGGATGCATCCGGTGATTTGACCGCTTCACGGCTAAAGACACAGGAAATATCCATTTTTTTCCCTTCACGAGGAGCGCTGTGTTCCTTGCGCAAGCGGTAGCGAACTTGCGCTAGCAAAGGATCATGGGTTACATGAGCAAGATCGTCTATTTCAACCAGATGAGCATGTCTTTTGCCTCCCGCAGCACCGACCGATATAAAAACTTTTTTAGTGTTTCGGGCCCAAACCGCCATGGACGTCTTTGCATTCACCTGATCGCAAGCATCTATCACAGCACTGACATCAGTGGCCAACAGGGAGGTCCAATTCGTCGGACTCACAAATTCTTCGATACAAGTCACATGACAGTTTGGATTGATGGACTTTATGCGGTCTCGCATGGCGAGAACCTTGGCCTGACCCAAGCTTGTTTCAACGGCATGAATTTGGCGATTGATATTGGACTCGGCAATATGGTCCATATCAATCAGTGTCAGATGTCCAACTCCGCTTCGGGCCAATGCCTCAACGGACCAAGATCCGACACCACCTATGCCAACGACTACAACATGTGCGTCCTTGATGCGCTGGGCACCTGAAACACCATAGAGCCGACTCAAGCCAGAAAATCGCCGATCAATGCTCACAAAAATCTGCTATTTGAGACGCAACAGCCGCTCCTTGGCGGTGACTGCAGCTTCTGATTGAGGGTAGGCTTTGATCAAGTCTTCCAAAGTTTTTCGTGCGCCTCGCGAGTCTTTGAGTTCAATTAGACAATTTGCAATTGACAACTCAGCCTCAGGGGCACGCAAATGCGCAGGATCACGCGCAATCAAATCACGAAAATTGATGATGGCTTCTTTGTAGTCACGGGTTGCGTATTGCGCATTGCCAAGCCAAAACAACGCGGAAGGCCCAAAAGCAGTTTTTGGATAACGTTTGATGAAGTCGACGAATGCCGGCTGTGCCTCAGCAAAATCACCTTTTCTAAAAATTGCCAATGCTGCATCGTAGTCCCGTTTTTCCGCAGGTTCGGCGATGATCTCGCGGCCATCAACGATCACTTTGATTGGTTCAAATTGACGCAAACGTTCATCTACGCCTTGGGCAATGTCTTTCTGACGCCGCTGGAGTTCCGCCACGTCACGCACCAACTGCTCATTTAATCCACGCACCTTTGACACTTCCGAGCGCAAGGTTTCAATCTGATTTTGCAATTCAAGAAGACTTCGGCGCAATGAAGCATTTTCCTCAGTGGCCCGCTCTATGGCTTGACTTACACCTTGCTCGGAACTCAAGCGGACTGCATCAACTCGCTGGCGAAGATCGAGTATGGCTCGACGAGCCTCTTCATCGTCAAAAAGTCCTGCCATTGATGCCGTAGCAACCATGCCAAACAGCATGGAAGTGGCCATTAAACGAATATTTTTGAAGCGAATGTTTTTCACAGTACGCACAGACCCAATTACCGGTAACTGATTTCAGCTCGCCGGTTTTTCGCCATTGCAGCCTCATCGGAACCTAGAGCTGCGGGCTTTTCCTTGCCAAAACTGACCGCCTCGAGTTGGTTATCGATGACACCAAGAAGCCCCAACGCACTGCGTACTGCCTCCGCCCTCTTTTGACCGAGAGCCAAGTTGTACTCCCTTCCCCCACGCTCATCGGTGTGCCCCTCAATCACTACTTTGCGACTCTTATCAGCCTTGATGTAACGCGCATGAGACTCGACGACAGACTGAAACTCTGGTTTGATGACAAAACTATCGTAATCAAAATAAACAATCCGCAAACCAGTTGGCATCACTACTTGCTGAGTGGACTTAGCGATTTCTACGGGCGCTACGGTTCCTGTGCTCGTTGAACTCACTGTACTTACTGAACTCACAACGTCGGGCTTCTGCACCGTTGTTGCACCTTTGTCCACGACAGGCACATCGTTAAGTTTTACAGGCGAACCACAGCCTGCTATAAAAAAAGATACACCCATGGCCAATAAAAAGCGTTTCATCAAATTTCCTCCTTAAACTTCATTGAATTTGGTATGGACCCCAGTCGGGTTCACGAATATCACCACTTTGCCCGGCTAACCGTGCTTTCAGTTTACCGTCAAGGGTCGTCGTCATAAGCGCTTCTCGGCCTTGTTGGTGGGTTGCATAAACAATTAGACGACTATTGGGTGCAAAACTCGGACTTTCGTCAGACGAGGTTTCTGTAATTGCACTTGCCACGCCGCTTACAAGATCCATCACATGCAGTTTGAAGGCACCACTTACCCGTGAAATGTAAGCCAGCCAACGCCCATCTGAACTGATGGCGGGAGAAATGTTGTAACTGCCTGTGAAAGTAACTCTCTCTGCACCTCCTCCCGTTGCAGGCATCTTGTAAATCTGGGGAGATCCTCCACGATCGCTGACAAAATAAATACTCTTTCCATCGGGCGTGTATACGGGTTCTGTGTCGATATTGCTTGACTGTGCCAGTCTGCGCGGCTCGCCACCACCCGCATCAATAGAATAAAGTTGCGAGCCTCCATCACGGCTCAAGGTCACCGCCAGTGTGCGCCCATCGGGTGACCATGCCGGAGCGCTGTTGGAACCTTTGAAATTTGCAATCAGACGTCGCTTGCCCGTAACCACATCATGCGTGTACACCACCGGCTTGCGAGACTCAAAAGAAACATAGGCCAATTGACTTCCGTTAGGTGACCACGCCGGAGAAATTATGGGTTCGGGACTTGCCAAAGCCGACTGGGCGTTTTCACCGTCAGCATCAGATACCCACAACTGATAGCGCTGAGCTGCCTTGGTGACATAGGCTATTCGCGTTGAAAAAGCACCTTTATCCCCTGTTAATTTTTCATAGACAAAATCTGCAATTCGATGTGAAGCGAGTCGCAAATCTCCTTGGGTCACAGCGTAACTCTGACCACCTAGGTCTTGACCTCGCACCACATCCCAAAGTCGAAACCGTACATCGTAACGACCGTCGGCCAAACGATTGACACTACCCGAAACCAACGAGTCTGCCCCTTTTTGACGCCAAGCACCAACATCCGGGCGAGTGGTCTCATCCAATACCGCACCACTGGCATCCACATTGCGAAATTGACCGCTTCGCTCGAGGTCTGCAAGCACAATTGAAGAGATTTTTTGCGATGACTCATCTTCTCCACGAAAGATTGAGACGGCAATAGGTAATTGGTTCAAGCCAATGCCGGAAACATCGACACGAAATTGAGCAAATGCGATTGGCCAAGGTCCAAGCAATAAAAACAAAAAGAAAATTCTCAAACCAGATTTAATCATTGTGCTTACAAATTTTTTCAAGTTGAATTTAGTTGAGCCGCGTCACCGTGACGTCGCCTGCCGTGATCAAATCACGCACACCCCTGTCGGCAAGTATCACGCTGGTTTGGATGCGTTGCATGACCAAAGTCCGGTTTTTTTCTTCATTCACACGACTATTTTCCTTGTGCCACAGATGATAAACCTCTGTGGCACAAAAACCGTTCCTGCGCCTTAAACCAGCATTGTGAAGTCGTAACACCAAATCAGCATCTTCATGACCCCATCCTTGAAATGTTTCATCAAAACCATTCACATTGAAAAAGTCTCTCCGCCATACACCGAAATTACAACTTCTGATCTTCTTCCAGCGAAATTTCCTTTCTTCACGAAATGGCGCACTTGGCCATTGCAATAAATGAATTAACTTATTTGCATCACCGGTGACACGCCAACGCAACCAATCGTGCCAATTGGCAGTATGAATATCAACTTCATTGGCAAGAATTTTTTTGGTCAACAACTCGTTTAACAAAACACGACTGCCGTTGACAAAATATCCCTCACTACGCAAAGAGGCATGACCCTCAACAAAGCAAGGATTGGGAATGCAATCTCCATCCATAAAAACGAAGTAGTCAGCAGTGCTTAACCCGCCTGCCAAGTTCCGCGCACGTGAGGCGGTAAAGCCAACATCAGGATGCCATACGTGACGGACCGAACATTTAAATGGCGGCAGCCCAGCTTGCATGGACTCAATCGATGCTTGAGATGAGCCGTCATCGGCAATGATGATTTCATGCCGATCATCACACTGAACAGACAAGCCCCGCAATGTCTGTAACAAACTGTCAGGCCTGTTGTAGGTCAAAACAATGAAAGCAGTTCTTAGGTTGGCGTTCTCATTCATTTGCTGACTTGGTTCCGCAAAATAAGCCAACGTTTCGCATACCGGTAGTAGGTTCCCTCAGCATTGGATATGGCAAGGGCAAGACCTAGCTGACCATCCAAAAAACCTCGCCGTAAAAAATAGGTCCGAAAAAAAGCCCAAACTCCATGCCCTATGGCCCCCCACAAACTGGCACCCTTGCCTGCCTCGACCATGCCTTGCGCGCCTGCTGAAGAATAGCGATTCACTTTTTCTAGCACGGACTCAAAATCTGGAAAGCTCAAGTGAAGCAAATGTGATTTAAGTTTGACCGCAGGCTCTTTCGCAACTAATTTTTCATGCACTAAATCATCAGAAAACCGAGCACAACCACGGCGAAACAACCGGGCCACAAAATCAGGATTCCATCCAGAATGCATCATGTACTGCCCACAATAACTGGACAAACGTGGAATGCTGTAGACACTTTGAGATGGCGAACCAGAAATGATCGATAAGATTTCATTCTGAAGTTCTGGCGTCACTCGCTCGTCCGCATCAATGGAAAATATCCATTCCCCCCCTGCAAGGTCAAGCGCTCTGTTTTTTTGGCGTCCGAATCCGGGCCAATCAAGACTTTGCGACACCTTCGCGCCAAGGCTGCGAGCAATATCAGCCGTGCCATCGGTACTGCCGTTGTCCAGCACGACGACCTCATCCGCAAAACCAAGACTCAAAAGACAATCGGCGATATTTGCACGCTCGTTGCGAGTAATGACAATGGCTGATAGACGCATAGGATGGCCAGGAGTGTAGCAAGTTGCCGTCATAATATCCGCCGTACCCGCCTGTAACGGGTCGTCCCTAGGTGCATAAATTTAGGCATCTTTGCCTGCAAACCCATAGCCGCACTCCCCTTCATGTTGTCTACTACCGATCAACACAAATCAGTTTGGAGCTTTCGCCTGATTATTGTCTGTCTGGCTGCTGTGTCTGTCAGTCTTCCCATGGCATGGATCAGTCTAGCCAAGCTACTGGTTTTTGTTTTTGGACTGGTCTATCTAATCGCCAGTCACATCGAAAAAAGAATTGACACAAGACTACAAGAGCTTTGGTCAGCACCAACGGTGCTACTGATTTTGCTATTTTTCTCTCTGAGCATGCTTTGGTCGACAAGCGAGCAAGAAGTTGCATGGCTGGCGTTTGTGAAGCACGCTAGGATTCTAGAAATTTTATTGCTGGTAAGCTTGATACGCTCGGCACGTGAGGCTCGTGTCGCAATGGCTGCTTTTGCATTAGGTCAATGCTTGCTGTTGCTCAGTTCGTGGTTGCTTGTGGCAGGAGTTGCAATTCCTTGGAAGACAGCTCACATGATTCACCCACTTCAAGGACGATATGTCGTTTTTTCAACCTACCTTGATCAATCCATTATTTTTAGCGCCACTGCTGGGGTTTTATGGCACCTTCGATCCAACCATATCTGGCCACGCTGGACTGGCGGCCTGTTCGCCGCTGCGGCTTTAATTAACGTATTATTTTTACTGGAGGGACGTACCGGTTACGCCGTGGCAGTAGCCGTTCTTTCGCTGGCAGTCATGTGGCAGATGCCAAAACGATTGCAGCTTGCAACATTGGTTGTGACACCAATCGTCGTTTTGGCAGCAATCTATCTTGGATCAAGTCAAGTTCAGTCAAGAATTTCGCAAATTATCCAGGAGAGTCAAACCCATGCAAACCAAGCGGCAAGCGTAAGCTCATCCGGGTGGCGCCTGAATTCATGGCATCGATCACTGCAAGCAATGCAGGCAGAACCATGGCTAGGTTACGGTGTCGGAAGCTGGACCATGACCGTGAAAAAAATTGAAGGAAAAGCTGCGGCGCAGGTTTTTGGCGAAGGCAAGGCCGGCAATCCGCATCAGGAGTATCTTTTATGGGGTGTAGAACTGGGCATTGGCGGCACCTTGCTTCTGCTGGCTTTCATGGGCAGTCTGGTACGAGATGCCTTGCGTTTTGAACGATCCATCGCGCAAGCCACAATGTCGGTGGTGGCCGCCATGGCAGTCGCTTGCATGTTTAACTCAAGCTTGTACGACGCTTTGATTGGTGATTATTTTTGTGTGGCACTTGGTCTTTTGATGGCTCTGGGAGTGAGAACCAAGACAGAAACATCATTTCAGACCAGCACATTGATCCATCCGAAGCATGAGAAAGCTAGCGCGTGACAACTGAATCAAACAAGGACGAACGATCCAGTCCAAATACCAGCTTGTTTAAGCGACTACAACGCTTGAAGCCGTACTTTGGACGTCTTCCTGGCATCTGGTTACTCGTTGGATTGGCCGCAGTCGTTGGATCCGCCACTGAGCCCTTAATTCCTGCGCTGCTTAAACAACTGCTGGATCGGGGATTTCAACAAGGTTCACTGGCAATCTGGACAGTTCCCGTTTCGCTACTTTCCTTATTTGGTGTGCGCGGATTGGCAGGATACATATCGCAAATTGGATTGACAAAAATCACCAACCATGGCTTGTCTCTCATGCGCCAAGCCATGTTCACAAAAATTCTTGAAGCAGATCTGAAACTTTTTACCAATCAAAGCTCAAGCGCTCTTTCCAATACTGTCGTCTATGAGGTTCAAAACGGATCCATCATGCTGGTCAACTCGATTTTGAGCCTGACTCGCAATGGCTTGACTCTGTTGGCGCTGACAGGTTATTTGCTGTATCTCAACTGGAAGCTCACGCTGATCGTTACAGTGATGTTTCCTTCAGTCGCATGGGTCATGCGCGTATTGACCAAACGATTGCACAAGATCACAAAGGCCAGTCAATCCGCAACAGACAGCCTAGCCTATGTGGTTGAAGAAAACGTATTGGCTCATCGAGATATTCGCTTGTATGCGGCTCAAAATTCCCAAGCCGAACGCTTTTCTCATTTAAGTGATTCACTTCGTCATTTAGCGATGAAGTCTACTGTGGCAGGTGCCGCTATGACTCCTATGACTCAGATGCTGGCGGCCATAGCCCTTTCTGCAGTTATCTCGGTGGCATTGGTTCAAAGCGCAAGCAGTGGCACTTCGGTCGGTGGCTTTGTGGCATTTGTAAGCGCCATGCTGATGATCATTGCACCGATTCGCCAGCTGTCCGAAGTGTCCAGTCCGATTACCCGTGGACTCGTAGCACTGGAACGCGGCTTGGATCTGATCGAGTCCACTGCAAGTGAAACCGAAGGATCCTTTTCAAAACAACGAGCCTGCGGTGATATCGAATTTTCACAAGTTACCGTCAGCTATTCACCTGAATCTGCACCAGCACTCAAAGACCTCAGTTTGTCCATAAAATCCGGCGAAACCGTAGCGCTGGTGGGTGCATCTGGTTCTGGAAAGACGACTTTGGTGAACCTGCTTTGTCGCTTTGTTGACAACAGCGCCGGTCACGTTTTACTTGACGGTCAAAATATAAAAGATTGGTCACTCCAATCCCTGCGGGCACAACTGGCATTTGTGAGTCAGCATGTGGTGATGCTCAATGACAGCGTTGCAGCAAATGTCGCGCTTGGCATGCCTATCGACGCTGAAAAAATAAAACATTGCTTAAAGGCAGCTAATTTGACACGGTTTGTTGACGAATTGCCCCAGGGTATCAACACAGTGGTGGGACATAACGCGACGCAACTCTCGGGTGGTCAACGCCAACGTTTGGCAATTGCAAGAGCTTTGTACAAGGACGCACCTATTTTGATTCTTGACGAAGCCACCTCGGCTTTAGATACGGAATCAGAGCGAACAGTACAAGATGCACTGGAGCAGTTGATGAAAAACAGAACCACGCTGGTCATTGCGCACAGACTTTCAACCGTACACCACGCCGATCGCATCGTGGTCATGGATACAGGTCGGATTATTGAAACTGGAAGTCATACCGAATTAATTCAGCGTAATGGACAGTACGCTAGGCTTTACAAGATTGGCTTACATGACGGAACCCTAGAGTCCGCAACCATTTAGTGATCGATTTCAAAACCGTTAAGCTTTGATACCGGTTGTATCTTTGAAGGTAGCCTGAATCTGGGGAACGGACTTGCCTGACGGATCACTGAACAAGATGTGATCTTCTCGATCGATCGAAAAAATGCCTGCATTAAATTCTCTGCGCAAACGCGTCATCACGCTACCAAATGACAGATTCACTGAGCCTGCCACACCAACGCCAACAATAACCTTAGCGGTTCGCGCGAGTTCAATTTCCTTATCAAGTTCACTTCGCTCTACCAAGGATTGACCCCAAACCTGCAGCGCATGCTGCTTCGACGCCTTGACCCGCTCCAGCAAGCCCTTGGGGTCACCTACAGCTGTTAATTGCTTGATGATTTTTTCAAAATTTTCCTCGACAGCTTTTTCTTCTTCAATGCGTTTTTGCAACGCTTCATACTTTTCCAACAACTCTGAGTTCGCACCCATTACCACCGTGGTCGTTCCACCTGTTACCGAACCGAGCATAGGCACACTCAGCAACAGCATTACTTTCACTGTTCCACCAATCAAACGCCCCCGCTTAGGTGACTCGGAACCAATAACGATTTGATTCAGTGCCTCCAGTTCACATTCCAAAGCCATATCACCCAACATGATGATGGTGCCTGCGTAAATTTTTGCCGCTTCGGCAAACCGGGCTGTAACCGATCCAGCCGCACGCAGTTTGGCATGGGCAATGACGCCACCTGCAACCAAAATATTTCCACCTGCTTCGAGTTGCCCACCGTCCACCATGCCGTCCACCAAAATGTCACCGCTTGCCTGAACCTTCATATTCTGGACGACTTCTCCTTTCACATGCACAGTGCCGTCAAAGTGAATATTGCCGGTCTTCATATTGACTTCATCAACCATAAGAATCGGCTCAACCATGACGCCGCACTTGACCCTTACAGGCTGACCACTCACAGTTGCCTTGAGCAGATTGGGATCATCACTTGACACATGCGCCCCGGGAAGTGGGGAGGCAAAATGTGCGTCGTGCCCAGGCTGTGCTGGCAGAACACGGCCCCGAACAGTATGACCATCCACACCTTGAGTGGCAGGAATACGGCGCATCAGCGGTGCATCCGCTGGAACCACCAAAATCTCGCCATGCTCCCGATAGTCTATGAGCCCGTTTTCATCTAACTTTGGTTCCCTGTCTACTGCTTGTGGAATTAACTCTTCAAAAACAGCATCACATCCATTTTCGAAGCTAACACCTGTAGCCACAAGAACCCGGTCGCAACTTCCCAAATTGCATGCTTTCGTCACGGCAAGCTCATCGACGCCGAACATTACACCGGCGGTTGCCAAAGCCAACATAACGCTTTCTTTGGATGCTGCCTTGCCACCCTGCGGGGGCGTGATGCTGATTTCAGCAGTCATTTCATCAGCTGCAACTTGAACCTGCACCGTGGCATCACAGCGCCTTGCCACCAGCAATGCAAAAGGCTCCTGCTGGCCATTGCATCTGCTTGCTGCAATTGCAATGGCATCTTCAATCAGCAAACACTGTCCATACCCCTCTTGTAGCAACAGAGCATGTAAAGCAGCGCTGTCCATTACCACACGATCAGGCATCGGCTGAGAAAGCAAGAGAATCTGCCCATCCGCTTCGTTGAAAGAAATACCAGGGAAGTTCATTGGCAAAGTCTCCACCACATGTCTATTTTCATGCTGCTACTGTGACATATATTTCGGCTGATACCAAACACTTCATGAGTTATTCCTTCACTTTGTGATCAACCAGCCAAACAACATCAGACTCGAAATCATCAGCGGCTGATGCAGCATGTAGTATGTCAGGCTCCAGCGCCCAAGTGTTGCCAAAGATTGAAGCGATGCAGACAATGGCTTGATCCAACCGCTGGTATGCTGGCGTGAAAGCCAGCCCCCCGCCGCCACGCCCCACCACATGACGCCCATCCACGGCAACAGCGGTACGTAGTCCTCGGTGATGGGTTTGCGGGTGATCAAGCCGAGCCAATTGAGCCAAGGAGCGTTGAAATTATCAAGAAAACAAGCTGTACCGCACGTATATAAAGCGTAGACAGCTATATATTTTGTAGCAATCAGCAAACCACCCAAGAACCACAGCCAAGCCCCCCAGTGGGCCGTCAAGCGCGCAATAACCAGCATCACGGCCATGCCTTGCAAAACACCAAAGTAAATGAATGTTTTGGGGTACATCAGCCAGGATCCGGCGGTCACCAAGAGTGCGCAGCCCAAAATCTGCGCCCAGCGCCGCCAAAACCGCGGCCAGCTCTGCCCCAGCGCCACCGCAATGGCCTGCCCCATGCCAGCACAAAACAAAAACAAACTCAAAATCAAGGTGCGCTGCCAAAGCCAAAACGGATCGCCATAAAAGTCTTGGTGCCAAAAACCGAAGTGATTGAGGTCAAAGCAAAAATGGAATACTGTCATCCAGACCATGGCCAGACCGCGCAAAGCGTCCACCCCGTCAAATCTGGACATGACCACGGGCATGGGGTGGGGTGACAAAGGGCGCATCATGGTGCAACGATACCGCAAACCAAACGGGGATAATTAAAACCATGTCACTGCTTGAACATCAACTTGAACTCCTTTCCCCTGCGCGCGATGCCGATATCGGCATTGAAGCGGTCAACCATGGGGCTGATGCTGTGTACATTGGTGGCCCGTCGTATGGCGCACGGTCCGGCGCGCACAACAGCGTCGCCGACATCCGGCGCTTGGTGCGCCATGCACATCGTTTTAACAGCCGGGTTTTTGTCACTCTGAACACCATCTTGCGCGATGATGAGCTTGAGCCGGTTCGCAAACTAACCTGGCAGTTATATGACGCCGGGGTGGACGCCCTCATCATTCAGGACATGGGCTTGCTGCAGATTGATCTGCCACCGATTCAATTGCACGCCAGCACCCAGACCGACATTCGTACCCCAGAAAAAGCGCTTTTTCTGCAAAATGCCGGACTGTCGCAAATTGTGCTGGCCCGAGAACTTGACCTGCAGCAGATAAAGGCTATTCGAAAGCAGACTCACTGCGCACTTGAATTTTTTGTGCATGGTGCGTTGTGCGTTGCCTACAGTGGCCAGTGCTATATCAGTCACGCCCACACCGGGCGCAGTGCCAACCGCGGCGATTGCAGCCAAGCCTGTCGACTACCCTACCAAGTGACAGACTCGTCAGGACGATTCGTGGCGCATGACAAACACGTTCTGTCAATGAAGGACAACAACCAAAGCGACAACCTGAATGCGCTGGTTGACGCTGGCATTCGAAGTTTCAAAATTGAGGGTCGCTACA
>OBLX010000137.1_pt1 | contig 11554 bp, 11 predicted proteins | sample 1519811 | NCBI WGS metagenome assembly OBLX01 (sample SAMEA3991476, study PRJEB22521) | metagenome | biome: anthropogenic terrestrial biome; feature: sewage plant; material: surface water | place: Sweden | collected 2012-09-26
GACTGGAGTTCAGACGTGTGCTCTTCCGATCTTGCCTGCTGCGCTCCCTGCAAAGGGGGGCACCCCGCACCGACTCCGAAAACAGAGTCAGGCACCCGACTCGGGTTCGCGGCGGATTGTAGCCCACACACCAAAACAATCAGGGCCTGTCAAGCCCATTTCTCAAGAATCGCGTGGATTTTTTTTGCGCTGGTTCAAGGTTTCGCGCATTTGCGCGAGCGAAAGCACGGTTTCAGGCCGCATATCCAGCCTAGGTGCCGGCTTGAAAGCATGGCCGTAGATGACTTCAAAGGTGAGCTGCAAAGGCGCGCCAGCCAGCGCTTGCTGCAATTGTCCGTGCCAGCCACGCCCACGCAAGCCCGCAAAACGCTGGGGATGCAAGTTGCGTCCCAAACCGCGCAATTCCTGCAGCAGGCGCTGCGGGGTCTCAAAAGTCAGGGTAATGCGTTCCATATCCATCACCGGCTCGGCAAAACCAGCCCCCGCCAGCATGTCGCCCCAGTCATGCATGTCGGTGAACTCATGTGAAGGCGCAGGCCAGCCCAGGCGCTGGTAAAGCCCGCGCAACTCCATCAAGGTGTCCGGCCCCAGACAGGAAAACATCAAAAACCCATCCACCGCCAGCGCGCGGTGCCACTGCCCCATCAAAGCCTGCGGGTCTGCCGCCATGTGCAAGGCCATGTTGGCCCACAGCATTTGAACGCTGCCCTCGCCCGGCATCTCACAACGGGGGGCTTTAGCCGTCCAGCGGGCTGGTTTCCACCACGATTTTGCTATATTTTTAATAGCTGCTTGCGCACGTTCTGCCTGCGCCGCAGCCATAAAACACTGTGCATCCGGGTAGCGCCGAGCCAGCAGCTCATGCGCCTGCAGGCCACCACGCACCGGCTCCCAGTGCGCCCAGCTTGCAGGCTGGCGTTTGATCCAGTCCAGCCGCTCCTGCATGCGCCGCGCCACTTCTTCATGCAGCCACGGCGACGCGCTGGTGGGCAAATGCTGCCAGCGTTGGGCAGCCTGGGGGTCAATGGTGGGGGGGCGCTGGGTGGACATGGTGTGGGAGGGGTGAACGGGCGAGTGCTTGGTTGCAGAAGTCCGCGTCACATCGAAAAGTGCTTTGCGCCTTGCACTCGCAGATGCAAAGCACTTTGAATGTCGCGAGATTTCTGCAACCAGGCACTAGTATATTGACCTGATGTTCAGCCGCCTTTTCAAACGCCTGTCGCACGCCCTGCCCAGCCAGTGCCTGGTGTGCCGCGCCTGGCCCGCCCAGACGGTTTGCGAAGCCTGCGTGAACCGCTTTGCCCAGCCCCAAGCGCGCTGCCAGACCTGCGCCCTGCCCGTTCCCACCGGCGTTGGCCAGTGCGGTGCCTGCATCATCCACCCGCCACCGCTGGACGCCTGCCTGGCCGCAGTCTCTTACGACTACCCTTGGTCAGACCTGATCGTGGGCTATAAATTCCACGGCCAGCCAGGGCGCTCAAGTGCCTTTGCCCTGTTGCTGCGCAGCACGCCATGGGTAGAGCCCGCGCTGGACGCTGCCGATGCGGTGGTGCCCATGCCACTGTCAAACCAGCGCCTGCAAACACGCGGCTTCAACCAGGCGCTGCTGCTGGCACGGCAACTTGCGCCCACAAAAACAAACCACCGCCTGCTGCTGCGCATTTTGGACACGCCTGCGCAAAGCTCACTCAAACGCGCCGAAAGATTGGCCAGTGTGCAGCACGCCTTTGCCACCGAACCCCTGCTACACCACCAGATTCAAGGTGCACGGCTGGTGCTGGTGGACGATGTGATGACCAGCGGAGCCTCGCTGTTCGCTGCCGCAAAAACCCTCAAAGCGGCAGGTGCTACGCACGTCACCGCCGTCGTGATAGCCAGAACTGAATAGACCCTCACTTTCTGCACTGCAGGCCGACGCAGAGGACAATACACACCATGTTTCATATCGTCCTGGTCGAACCCGAAATCCCGCCCAACACAGGCAACATCATCCGCCTGGCGGCCAACACCGGCTGCACGCTGCATTTGATTGAGCCGCTCGGCTTTTCCATGGACGACAAACACATGCGCCGCGCCGGGCTGGACTACCACGAGTACGCCCAGCTCAAGCGCCATGTCAGCTGGCCAGCGTTTTTAGCCACCGAACAGCCAGCCCCGCAGCGCATGTTCGCCCTGACCACCCGCGCCACCCGGCTCGTGCATGAGGTGGGGTTTGCCCCGGGCGACTGGCTGGTGTTTGGCGCAGAAACACGTGGACTTTCCGAAACAGTGCGCCAGTCCTTCAGCCCGGAGCAAGGCCTGAAACTGCCCATGCTGCCCGGCCAGCGCAGCCTGAACCTGTCCAACGCCGTGGCGGTGACGGTGTTTGAGGCCTGGCGGCAAAACGGCTTTGGCGCGGCAGGCCGGTAACAGCCATCAACGAAGCCACTATGGAAAAACTCCAGCTAACTTCCATGATTCGCACCCATGAACTGGACAAGCTTCTGCGCCCGCTGGGCAGCCCAGTTTTGTCTTAACGCCGCTGCCCCAGCGTCCAGCGCACGATGTCGGCCGCGCCCATGGCACCGGCTTGGCGGGCGACTTCTTTGCCATTGGAGAACAGGGCCAGTGTGGGAATGCTGCGGATATTGAAGCGGCCCCCCAAACCCGGCACCGCTTCGGTATCGACCTTGACCAGCCGCACCTTGGGCTCCAGCTGGGCCGCGGCTTGTTCAAAGGCCGGTGCCATCTGGCGGCACGGCGCGCACCAAGGGGCCCAGAAGTCAACCAGCACGGGAATCTGGCTGCGGCTGATGTGACGGTCAAAGTTGGCCTCGTTCAGGGCCAAGGAATGCGCCACAAACAGCGCCTGGTGGCAGCTGCCGCAATCGGGCGCGTTGGCCAGATCACTCTGGCGCACCCGGTTGGTGGTATGGCAATGGGGGCAAACAATGTGCAAAGAATCATTCATGGCAGTTACCTTTCTTGGCAACAGATGACGGCCAAAACACCTGAGTTCAAGCCCTGCAGCCCGGCCATACCCTACAAAGTATGGGTGCGGTCGCCGTGAGTGAAGCCCATGGCATCCCACGCCTCACCCTTGCACAGGCCAATCACTTTGAACAGCTCACCCATTTCATGCTCCATGATCAGCTTTTGCGCCATGGTGCGCTCTGGCAGCGTGGCGTTTTCCAGCCGTTGCAGCAAACCGCAATTCATCAAAAAGCGCGCTTGCGTGCAGTAACCCAGCACGCTCAAGCCCGCATCTTGCGCGGCCAAGGCAATGCCGGTGAAATTGACGTGGGCGGTGATGTCTTTAAGGCCCACGCTTTGCAGCGGGTCGGTATCCGATTGATGGCCCTGGTGGCACATCACAGTGCCCATGTGGCGCTGGGGGTGGTAGTACTCGTGCTCGGGAAATCCGTAGTCGATCAAAAAAACTGCGCCAGCGCTGAGCTTGTCGGCCAGCGTGCGCACAAAAGACTCGCCCTGCGGGTGAATTTCGGTCAGGTAGTCGTGTTCGCCTTCTATCGCCAGCGGCGGCCGCAAATCAGTTGCATGGTCGTGCCAGACGAAGGCGGCTGCGTCGTCACCCTGCGCTGCATCCGGTGCCTGGGTCACGCCGCGCTCATACCAGTGGCCCTTGATACGCGCCAACAGTTTGACCGGCATGGCGTCGAGCACCTCATTGCCAATCACCACGCCTTGCAGCGTGGCGGGCAGCTCGCTCACCCACTGCACGTGATCAAGATAGTTGGCCAGCTTTAATTGCTGACGCGCGCGCAAAGTTCCCGACAAATCCACGATGCGGTACTGTGGTAACGGCAGGCCCAGGCTCTGGAACGTTTGCAGCAGCTGCAGCGCCAGCGCGCCCGAGCCTGCGCCAAACTCCCAGACCTCACTTGTTTGAGTGACCTGCAGTGCCTGCGCCACCTGCGCGGCCAAGGTCTGGCCAAACAGCGGCGTCATCTCGGGGGCGGTGACAAAGTCACTGCCCCCCGCTGCGTCCTGTGACTTCGCCGCAGACGGCATGGTGCCGAATTTGACACTGTCGTTGGCGTAGTAGCCCAGGCCCGGCGTGTACAGGGCCAGCGCCATGAATTCGTCAAAGCCGATCCAGCCGCCCGCGTGTTCAATGGTCTGCGCTATTCGGGCTAATAGGGGGCTCGGTAAAATGTCGGGTTTTGTCATACCCTGCGAATTGTCCCCGAATGTCCACCCCCTGCCTTGATCGCACGGTTCTTGTCACCGGCTCTGCCAAACGGCTGGGGCGCGAGATTGCTTTGGCGCTGGCCAAAGACGGCTGGCAGGTGGCGGTGCACTACCGTGATTCGGCTGAAGATGCTATTAAAACAGTAGCTTATTGCGCAGCATTGGCGGGCGCAAGCGCCTTATTTCGTGCTGATTTAGCGGATGAGGCCGCCGTCAGGCATTTGCTGCCACAGGTCATCGAACGCTTTGGTCAGGTGGACGCGGTGGTCAACAGCGCCTCCACCTTCGAGCACGACAGCGCCGCCAGTTTCACTTTTGACGCCATGGACAAACATTTGCGCGGCAACACCGGGGCTGCGATTCTTCTGGCGCAGGCGCTGCACGCACATGTGACTGCACGCCAAGGTACAGACAATGGCCCGTCCGGCGTGGTGGTGAACCTGCTGGACCAGAAGCTGTGGAACCAGAACCCTGATTTTTTCAGCTACACCCTCTCGAAAGCCGCGCTGGAAGCGGCCAACACCATGCTGGCCATGGCGCTGGCACCGCAGATTCGCGTGGTGGGCGTGGCCCCCGGCCTGACGCTGACCAGCCACATGCTGACCCCCGAGAAATTTGCGGCGCTGCACAAGCTCTCGCCGCTGGGGCGTTCGTCCACCCCCGCCGATGTGGCCGCCACGGTGAAGTTCGCCATCGACAACCAGTCCATCACCGGGACCACGCTGCTGGTCGATGGTGGCCAGCACCTGATGAAGTTCGAGCGCGATTTTTCACTGCTGTGAAACCCACAGCGAACCTGCCCCTGCCCATGCCCCACACCCTTGGTACCCAAACCCTCACCCTCACCGGCTTGCGCTTTGACGCCAACCTGGGGATTCTGGAAACTGAAAAGGCCGCCCCGCAGCCCATTCAGGTGGACGCTGAGCTCAGCCTGGGCCCGCAGCCACTTCTGCCTCGTGATGACGACATTGGCCACGTGCTGGACTACCGCAAGGTGCGCAAAATCATCATTGACGAATGCACGGCCGAACACGTCAACCTGCTGGAGAGCCTGATTGGCAAGCTGGCCAACCGGCTGATGAAGCTGCCCGGCGTGCTGGGTGTGCGCGTGAAGATCGCCAAGCTGGAAATTTTTGACGACTGTGAAGTCGCCATCCGCATTGAAACCGGGCAGTGGTAAGACGCCATTGCATCGCCATTGCCATTGCCCATAGAAACTGAAAACCAAGGAAAAGTATGAGTGCCGTCTGGACAGAAAATGAAGCCGTTACGCCGCCGCAAGAGGTCAGAATAGACGCCAAAATCGAGCGCGAAACCCACAAGCTGGAAAAGCGCCTGTGCCGCCAGGTGGGCCAAGCCATCATCGACTACAACATGATCGAAGAAGGCGACCGCGTGATGGTGTGCCTGTCGGGCGGCAAGGACAGTTATGGGCTGCTGGACATTTTGCTCAAGCTGCAGGCCCGGGCGCCCATCAGTTTCGAGCTGATTGCCGTCAACCTGGACCAAAAACAGCCTGGCTTTCCAGACCACATCCTGCCCGACTACCTGAAAAAACTGGGCGTGCAGTTTCACATTGAAACGCAGGACACCTACAGCATCGTCAAAAAAGTGGTGCCCGAAGGCAAGACCATGTGCAGCCTGTGCAGCCGCTTGCGCCGGGGCATTTTGTACCGCGTGGCCGATGAACTCAAGATCACCAAAATTGCACTGGGCCACCACCGCGACGACATGTTGCAAACGTTTTTTCTGAACATGTTTTTTGGCGGCAAACTCAAAGGCATGCCACCCAAACTGGTGAGCGACGACGGCGGCCACATCGTGATCCGACCGCTGGCCAATGTGGCCGAAAAAGACCTGATCCGCTGGGCCGCGCACCGCCAGTTCCCCATCATCCCGTGCAATCTGTGCGGCAGCCAGGAGCACCTGCAGCGCAAGCAGATCGGCAACATGCTGCGCGATTGGGAAAAGCAGTACCCGGGCCGCACCGAAACCATGCTCACCTCCTTGCAAAACGTGGTGCCCTCGCACCTGATGGACCACAAACATTACGATTTCAAGAACATCAAGGTCACCGGCGTACCGGATGCAGATGGCGACAAGGTGTTTGACGAGGAAGAGTTTCCAACTGCCACCCTGCCCGGTTTGCAGGTGCTTAATTTCGCAGCTTGAGTCTTTTTGCGCCACAACACACAGCCATGCAGGCCACCCGCATCATTGCCATTCGCCACGGAGAAACTGCCTGGAACGTGGACACACGCATCCAGGGCCAGCTCAATGTTGAACTGAACGAAACCGGTCGCTGGCAGGCGGGCCGGGTCGCCAAAGCGCTGGTGGGTGAGCGCATTGCGGCCATTTACGCCAGTGACCTGCTGCGCGCGTGGGAAACAGCCCGCTCGATTGCCGACGCAACAGCAGGGCCGCTGCACGCCCACGAAGGCTTGCGCGAACGCGGTTTTGGTGTTTTTCAGGGGAAGACATTTTCCGAGATCGAAGCCACCTGGCCCGATCAGGCCCTGCGCTGGCGCAAGCGAGACCCGCACTGGGCACCCGAGGGGGGGGAGTCGCTGCTGGACGTGCGCCAACGCATTTTGCAAACCCTGGGTGAGGTGGCCAGCCGGCACATGGGCGATCAAATTGTGCTGGTTGCGCACGGCGGCGTGATGGATGTGCTGTACCGCGCCGCCACCGGCCAGGATGTGCAGGCAGCGCGCACCTGGAACCTGGGCAACACGGCCATCAACCGGCTGCTGTGGACTCCCCAAGGCTTGAGCTTGGTGGGCTGGGCTGACACGCGCCACCTCGAAGCAGCCGGGCTGGACGAATCCAGCACCTGATTGCTTTTCAGATCAATTAAACCCGGTCAGATAAAACGCCGCCCAAAACGCAGGATGGGCGAACTTGGCACGGGTTTCGATCTGCGCCTTGCGCAGGGCATCACGACGCCCCCCTTTTTGAATGTGCTCGTACATACGCAACATCAAAAACGCCGTCGCATCGTCATCGACCTCCCACAAGGAGGCAATCACGGTGCTCGCACCGGCATACAAAAAGCCCCGGGTCAGACCCACCACATCGTCACCACTGGCCACCGAGCCCAAGCCGGTCTCGCAGGCAGACAGGGTGACCAATTCAGCGTCGAGCTGGAGTTGGTACAAATCTGATACCGTCAGGCGCCCGTCGTTCTGGCCATCTGGCGACAGGATCAAACCCGAGTGCAGCGGCTTGGCGGCGTCAAACTGGCCGTGCGAGGCCACGTGGATAAAAGTGGCATCCCCGGCCAAGGCTCTGAACGCGGTTTTGGAGGCCTGTTTGCGCAGCAACAAGGTTTGCGCGGAGAAAGTTTTGGCCAGCGCCTGCGCCTCCTGCTGGGCTCCCGGCAGGTCATAAGCGGGGTTGTTGAGGTCCGGGTTGCCCAAAATCAGCATGCGGGTGAGTTTGTCGGTTTCCGAGGGGCGCAAATATTTGAGCACGCTGGAACTGGGCAACATGCGCAAACTGTAACGGTCCAACAGGTCTTGCTTGCCGTCGTTCAAGGCGGCAAACGGCAGGTAATGCAAGGCACCGTGCGCTACCACCGTCAGCCGTTTGATCCCCGTACCAATCTTCAGGGGGGCGATCAGGCGGCTGTACAGGGATCGCAAGGGGGCGCTCACCTCATCCTGGTTTTGCAGTTCCTTGCGTAGTTTTCGAATTTCGTCGTCCATGCCTTGCGCGTTAATCTCGGTGCCGCTCACCGCACCGCGCTGCACCAGGCTGGCATACAGGCGCGGGCCATGGGCAAAGTAGACCAACAAGGCTTCGTCAGCACCCAAAATCTTTTGCACCTCGGCCACGTCCAGCGAGGACACGCTGACCAGCGACGCCATGGCGGGCGGCAACTCCTTGGCCAGCACGCGTGAAGAAGTGGCGCTGCGCGATGTCACCGCAGCCGATGTTTGCTGGCGCGCATCCAGGTCAGCCTTGCCAAGCCGGTCCAGCACATCCTGAATTTGGGCAGCATTTAAGTGCGCGCGCTTGGGCGCTGCAATGCTGGTGCGGCTGGCCAGCATGTCCACCAAGGCGCGTGATTTGGCGCGCTCCATGGTTTCAAAAGCGGCACCGTGGCGACCGAGCTTGTACTGAACTTCCACCAGACCCGCATAAATGGCTTGTTTATCGCCCACAAAACCGATTTTGTTGGCCTCAGTGCTGATGGAGGCGCGTTGCTGCTCAACCACATCTGCCGCCCGGCCCAACAAGTCTGCAGCAAGTGCCAGCTGATTTTCCTGCACCGCAATGCGCGCCCGGTCCAGCAAAACCAGCCAATAAATTTCGCCGTTGGCGGCAATTTGGGGCACGCTGAGCATGCGGTCATAACCGGCTTTGGCTTCCTCCATGCGGCCCAACTCATAGAGTGCCTTGTTTTGCATAAAGCCGCGCGGCAGTTCAATCCACACCCAGTTGTTGATGCCGCGCAAAAAGGCACCGCTGGCCAGGTTGTCCAAAAACGAGCGCAGCCCCAGTGTTTTGTCCAGCGCCAGTGCATCCAGCGTTTTTTGCCAGCGCCCCAGCGCCATGTTGACCCGCGCCATGGCCAGTGATTTGGCACCGATCTGATCCCCGCCGAGCATTCCCAGGGGCAAGGCCTCCAGTTCTGCGGCGTATTTTTCGGCATCGGCGCGCTTGCCCAAAAGGCCCGAGGCGAGTGAGCGCGCAGCCAGGGCGTTGATGAGAATGTCGACGTCGTCGCTGTCCTCGCTGCGGTACCAGGCCAGCACCCGCTCGGTCTGTGCCATGGCCTGCTCATATTCGCCCAGCTCAATCAAGGCCTCCGCCCGCATCTGGTAGGCTGTGGCCGTGGCGTCGTCCAGCCCAAACAGGCGGCTGCGTTTGTCGGATGCGGACAATGCTTTTTCAAAGCTGTCCAGGCAGTCCATGATGCGGCTGTAGCGCTTGATGCGCGAGTAGGCAAAACACAGCGCATGCCAGTCCGCCACCTTCATGGGTTCGCGCCCGACCATCTGTTCGATGCCCTGCGCCAGTTCGTCAAATTTTCCGGCGCCGGCCAGGCTGATCTGGGCATTGCCGGACAAGGCCAAGGCTGGCAGGGAGAACCATACCATCAGCCCCCCCATCACCAAGGCCCGCCACGTGCGCCCGCAGATCACTCCAAGACGCAACATGGTGAACGCTCCTGAAAAAGTCGTCAGAACCAGTAGCCGAGGTTCAGACGAATGCCATGCACATCATTTTGACCCTGCAGGTAAGTCAGCCCGGCACGGAAGTAACTGCGCGCCGTGTTGGCACCTTTGTTGGTTCCCAAAGTCACTCCGATTTCGTTGTATTGGTTCGAATACAAATCGGTGCCGGTGTAGAGGGTGTTGACGAATGAGAACTCCAAGGCCATTTTTTTGCCCATTACTGTGGTCGGCACGGAGGCCATCACGCCGTTGCGAAATACGGTGTTGCTGATTTTCGGGTCAAAGGAATAGTCACTGACAGTGAATTTGCTCGACTGGTAAACACCCACCATGTTGCCAAAGGCCAAGTCATAACCTTGCATGCGCAGGGTGTACTGGCTGGTCAGCGACACAGCCATCATGGCCGATGCAGAACCCAAATCCACACTGCCCGCAATGCCGTAGCCCGCAGCAGGCACCAAAGCCCACTCGTCGTTCATTGGCACGCGATAAGACGCGCCCAAATTGATGCCGTAAGACTTGGCACCAGACACTTCAGTCACCGTGATAGGTGCATAAATGGTCAGTTGGCGGCGGGGGTCCATATCGCGGCGGAAGGTGTAGGACAGAGGCAAGGTGGTCACATTGCTGGTCAGCCCGGCTTGGGTAAAGCTGCCAAAGCCCAAGCCAATCCCAATCAAATTATTGGTAGGCTCGCTGCCAGTGGATTCTGCTGACTTGACGTTGGAAGCAAAATTTGTGAAGTTGCGGTCAAAATCGTCAGACACCATGCGCGACTGCATGGAGCTTGGGTTGCCCGCAACCGGGTCGATAGGCGACGTTTTGGCCAGCAGTTGTTGCAACCGGTTCAAAATATCACCACCGGAGTTTTTCAGATAGGCTTCAACGTCGTCCAAGTTGGCGTCACGCGTGCCTTTCAGGTTAAAAACTTCCTTCACATTCAATCCGGGAATATCCAGCGTAATCGCCGTCGTGTTGGTGGTAGTGAGTACCAGCGGCAGTCCTCGATAGCCAAAGCGGATCACGGCCGGGCTGGTGTTGGTATAAGCGGCGTCAACTGCGGACAGGCCGCCATTTTGGGTCTTGTCAAACAGCTCCGTCACGGTCGAAAAACTCGCCGATGACGCCGCACCGGTGATGGTGTCGGTTGCCGGGTTGTAACTGCCCCCGGTGGCGACCGTCAAATCGAATGCCTTGTCACTCAAAAACGGGCCGGCCATAGCACTGTGCTGAACGGCCCACAGGCCAGCCGCCACCGCCGTCAAACGCAAACCATGAGTCACTTTAGAACGAATTGCAATCATGTTGATTCCAAAAAATGTGATTAAAAAGGCATTTTTACACACCGCCAGTTGAAATTTTGACATTTCCCATGCCGATCTTACCCCTACAGCAGGTCACCGGGCATTTTTGACCAGCCGCGAAAAACGCAGTTTGCCCGATACAAGTTAACCCCGAACACGTCAAAATTTCTGCTCATTGCCTCTGCAAAGCATCAAAATAGGCAGCTTCGTCCGCAACCAGGCGCTCCACCTTGTCGCCAGCCTCTTCTACATCGCACAAAGCAGCAAAACCATGCGTCACCAGATTGTGAAAACTGCCCAAACCGGCCAGATGTGTCGGCAGTTTGGCCAGCTTGATGACGTGCCAGGCATTTCTGTCGTGCAACAAGCCCAGCAGCAAGCGGGTGAAACTCAGTAGCAACTCGCCTTGTTGCTTGCGTTCGATCAAACGGTTTTGCTGGCGAACGGCATTGGCGTAGGCCACATCGTCAATGACGGCACAGCGCATTGACATCAGTATTCGGGTGAGTTCATCGTCCAGCGATGACGTGATGGCCGTAAAAGACACGGCCACTTGCACCAGTTCAAAATCATCGAACAAAGTGCCCAGAACGCGTTCGGCCGACGCCAATTTCCCCTTGAGCGGGGTCAGGTCAATGCCGCGATAGACCTCATCGACAATGAAGTCGAGCAGGTTTCCATCCGCAAAGTTAAGGTACCAGCTCTGGTGGGTGCAACGCATGCGCGCACTTTGAAAGGCTTGCAAAGATGACAGGCCCTGCATAAAACCGGGGTTCGCCGCGTAGCGCGGCAGCAGCAGGGTTGCCTGCACGTCATTCGTCATCTGGCGCAGCACAGCCTTGCCAGCGCAGGTGTTCACATCAGCCACCACTAGAT
>OBLX010000138.1_pt1 | contig 11486 bp, 10 predicted proteins | sample 1519811 | NCBI WGS metagenome assembly OBLX01 (sample SAMEA3991476, study PRJEB22521) | metagenome | biome: anthropogenic terrestrial biome; feature: sewage plant; material: surface water | place: Sweden | collected 2012-09-26
ACCACCGAGATCTACACTCTTTCCCTACACGACGCTCTTCCGATCTCCCTTGCGCACGCAGCTGCTCGGCCAATTGGCTGGCAAAGGCATCACCGAGTTTTTTGAGCGCCTTGGGCGGCAGCTCTTCCACAAACAGTTCAACCAAAAGATTTTGTGTCGTCATAGTCTTTAACCTGGATTCATCAGTTGAGCGGAGCCATTTGCTCGACCCATTCGCGCGGTGCCATCGGGAAACCCAAGCGTGCGCGACTCTCAAAATAACTCTGCGCCACAGCACGCGCGAGGTTGCGGATACGGCCAATGTAGGCAGCGCGCTCGGTGACGCTGATGGCCCCGCGCGCATCGAGCAGGTTGAAGCTGTGCGCGCACTTGAGCACCTGCTCGTAGGCGGGCAGGGCCAGCTGCTGCTCCATCAAGTGTTTGGCCTGTTTTTCATGCGCTGCGAATGCGGTGAACAGGAAGTCGGCATCGCTGTGTTCAAAGTTGTAGGCCGACTGCTCTTTTTCGTTTTGCAGGTAGACGTCGCCATAGCTCATGTTTTGGGTCCACTTCAGGTTGTAGACGTTGTCCACCCCCTGCAGGTACATGGCCAGGCGCTCCAGGCCGTAGGTGATTTCACCGGTGATGGGTTTGCAGTCGATGCCGCCCACCTGCTGGAAGTAGGTGAACTGGGTCACCTCCATTCCGTTGAGCCAGACCTCCCAGCCCAGGCCCCAGGCCCCCAGCGTGGGGTTTTCCCAGTCGTCTTCCACAAAGCGGATGTCGTTTTTCTTCAGATCGAAGCCCAGCGCCTCCAGCGAACCCAGGTACAACTCCAGGATGTTGCTGGGCGCGGGCTTGAGCACCACCTGGTACTGGTAGTAGTGCTGCAAACGGTTGGGGTTTTCGCCATAACGTCCGTCTTTCGGGCGGCGGCTGGGCTGCACATAGGCGGCCTTCCAGGGTTCAGGCCCGAGCGCTCTCAAAAATGTAGCGGTGTGCGATGTGCCTGCACCCACTTCCATGTCATAGGGCTGTAACAGTGCGCAGCCCTGGGCATCCCAGTAGGACTGCAGTTTCAAAATGATTTGCTGAAAGGTCAACATGAATGGGAAGCCTGGAGGCTCGGTGCCTTGGGTTGGTGAACACACGGGGTTGCCGTGCCAAACGCGGATTTTACGGGGGTTGCGGGCTGTCTTTTCGGAAACGCCGTCGCGCCGACCACCCGACGATGGCCACGGCCAGCAACCACCACGGCCACAGACCCAGCCGCGCCACCCACCAGGCATAAGGGGTGACGCCGCTGCGGCCCTCGATCTCGCCCACCAGCACCGTCCGGCCAGCGCGTGGCAAGCTGGCCACCACCCGGCCTTGATGGTCCACGATGGCGGTCACACCCGTGTTGGTGGCCAGTGCAAAGGGGCGCGCAAATTCAAGCGCCCGCAGGCGGGAAATCTGCAGGTGCTGGTCCAGCGCCAGCCCGTTGCCAAACCAGCCCAGGTTACTCACATTGACAAAAATCGTGGGGGCCAGGGTGGGGTCCAAAAAGTTGGGCGCAAGTTCTTCGCCAAACAGGTTCTCATAACAAATATTGGGTGCCAGCCGCTGGCCCTGCCACTCAAACGAGGGTTGCACCAGCGCGCCACGGTTGAAGTCCCCCAGCGGAATGTTCATCATGGCCGTGAACCATTTGAACAACGGGGGAATGAACTCGCCAAACGGCACCAGATGGTGCTTGTCATAACGCCAGGGCTGCGCCTGCCCCGGCTTGAGGCCGACCACCGAGTTGGTGTAGCCCAGCCGCTCATCGCCCAGTGGCGTGCCGACCAGGGCCGCTTGCTGGCCGCTGGCAAAACGCTGCTGCAAGCCACCCCAATACTCGGCGGGCAACTGCTGCGGCAGCAGGGGAATGGCGGTTTCCGGCGCAATCACCAGCGTGCTGGTACTGGCCTGCAACTGTTCGCCATACCACTGCAAGGCTTGCGGCACTCCCGAGCCGATCTCAAACTTTTCATCCTGGGGAATATTGCCCTGCAGCAAGGTGACACTCAAGCGCCCGGTGGAAATGGACCACGGCGAGGCCAGCTTGTCGTACAGACTGGGTGTGACCAGCACTGCCAGCACTGCGGTCAGCGCCGCCACACGTGCTGCCCAAGACCCGCCGCGCCTCGATCGCCACTGGTGAGCCAGCGTGAGCGCCAGCCACGCCGAGAGCGCGCACAAGCCATAAGCGCCAAGCCAGGGGGCATAAGCCGCCAGCGGACCGTCCACATGGGCGTAAGCACTGGCTCCCCAGCCAAAACCGGTCAGCCAAGTGCCACGCACCAGCTCAGCCATCAACCAAAGCGCTGCAAAAACAATAGCTGCCCACGCCCTTTTGACAGGCGCAAGCAGCACAAAACACCCACAAGCTGCCGCGTAGCACAAAGCCAGGGAACCGGCCAGGGCAAAGACTGCCGCGCCAGCCAAGAGCGCGGGCAACCCGCCATAGGTGTGCATGGCCACGAAGGTCCAGCCAAAGCTGCCGACCAGCCAGGCCGTGGCAAACAGCCAGCCCCACAGCATGGCCTGGCGCGCCGGGCTGCGGCTTGGGCCGGTGCTGTGGCAGCCGTCAAGCCCATACGCCAGTATGCCCAAGGCCAAGAGCTGGAGCCACCACACCGGTTGCCCCTGCACCACACCCAGCCAAGCGGGCGTCAAAGGAGCCAGAAAACCCGGCCACGCCATGCTGGCCGCATGGGCAGCCCCGGCCAGCAAGACCATGGTTGCTGACTGCCAAGCACCTTGGCGTCGCGGCGAATCGGTCACCTTGGACCAGCCAGCGTGTTCTTCATTCCGTTTCCAAATCATTTGTGTCTAGGCGCGAAGCCGCAGACAGTGCTCCAGCGTGTCCCGGAGCATCTGCCGATGCTCCGGGAGGACAAGGCGAAGCAACAACGACACGGATGATTTAGAAATGGAATCACCTTGATTCATGGGTTACCGGGGACACCTTGAACCATTTCACAGCACCACCTTTGGTGTGCAGCACCACAAAATTGAGCCCCTGCAGGGTGTGGCGCTCGCCGCGTTTGGGCACATGACCCATTTCGTGGGCAATCAAACCGCCTATGGTGTCGAATTCATCGTCCGGGTCACGGCCCGCGAGTTTCACGCCAAATGCGTCTTCCACCCGCTCAACCGGGGTGTCGCCACTGACCCGGTAGGTACGGTCGGCCAGGCCAAAAATATCGCCTTCGTCTTCGGGAATATCGAACTCATCTTCGATCTCTCCCACAATTTGTTCCAGCACATCCTCGATGGTGACCAGACCGGCCACGCGGCCAAATTCATCGATCACGATGGCCTGGTGGTTGCGGTTGCCCCGGAACTCGCGCAGCAAGTCGTTGAGGCCCTTGGTTTCCGGGATAAACACCGCCGGGCGCAAGAGAGCGCGTATGTTGAGCTCGGGTGCGCGCTGGAGTTTGAGCAAATCCTTGGCCATCAGGATGCCAATGATGTTCTCGCGTTGCCCGTCAAACACCGGAAAACGCGAGTGTGCGGTGTCAATCACGCCATGCAGGATGACATCGTAGGCGTCGTCGATGTTGACCAAATCCATCCGGGTGGCGGGCACCATCACATCGCCGGCGGTCATGTCGGCCATGCGGATCACGCGCTCCAGCATCACGCGCGACTCGGCACCAATAATGTTGTTTTCTTCGGCCTCGGCCAGCGTTTCGATCAGCTCGGACGTAGAGTCGGGCCCGGGGTGAATGAACTCGGCCAGTTTTTGCAAGAAAGAGCGCTTGTCTTCCCTCTCAGGAAGGCGCGCGGGATGGGGGTCTGACACAGCCAAAGGCGCAGGACATGCAGTTGTTAACGGACTGCAAGCATAGCGGATTGATGTGACAACGCAAAAAAACGCAGCGCAGCCGGTTTATTTGGGCGTGATTTTTTGCGATTCCTGTACGTCGCGGCGCAGCGCCTGAACATCGGCCAGCACGTCCCAAAACTGCTTGACCTGAACCTTGATGCGGTAATCTGCCTGCGCCATCTGCTCATTGACCATCTCGCTCACGCGGGTGTCCAGCGTGGCCGGGTCAAGGTAGACATGGGCCTGGGACTCCGGGCCATCACGCTCAACCAAAGCACCCGCATTGCTGGCAATTTTCAGCATGGCCGTGTTTTCGCTGAGCACATGAATGAACAGGCAGCTCACGCCGTCATTGCGGGCATGCATGACAGCCCGGTCAAACAGGCGCGCGCCATAACCGCGCCCACGACTTGCTTTCGAAACCGACACGCCAAACTCGGCGCAGGATTTGAGTTCGTCATCACACGCGCGCGCCAGATGCGCCATGGCAATGAGTTCAAGGCGGCGGTTGTAAATGCCAAAAATTTCATCACGTTCGAAATTCAGACTGTCAACATAGCGCTGAACCTGGGCATCGCTTGCCGTAAACCCAAAGCGCAGATACCGGTCTTGGCTTTCAAGCGCCAGCAGATGGGTAGCAATACGTGCCCGGTGGTTTTCACCCAGCGAGCGAATAGGCACCAGCACCGGCGGTGCGCGCGGCACCTCGGGCTCTGCGCCTCCCTCATGCGACGGGCACAAGAAGTCCTTGCCCGCTTGCAACGAAGCTTTGAGGATGTTTATTGTTTCAACCATGTGTGAACTATAGGGATTTCCCCTAGTGCAACCACCCCAAAGTCAAATGGGCCGAATGTCAGCTTGATGTCAGGCCAAGGTCAGATTTTTCCCGATCAAGCGTTTGATCAAGCCCTGGGTCAGGCGATTGGTGATGCCGTAAATGGACAGCTGCGGGTTGGCCCCAATGCTGGTCGGAAAGATCGAACCATCGTGAATCGACAGATTGTTCAGCTGCCAGTGAACTCCGTCCGGACGGGTTACCCCCATGTTTTCGCTGCCTGCCATGCCACAACCGCCCATCACGTGAGCGCTCACTACCTTGGTGAGCAAGGTTTTCATGGGGAACTCCTGGACCGCCCGCTGGGCCTGTGCCCATGTGGTGTAGGGCCGGGCCATTTCGTGCATGGGGAGCACCTGCTGGGCACCGGCGGCAAACTGAATTTCCATCATGCTCAGCAGGGCGCGGCGGGCACCGTCCATGACGAAATCGGTCAGCGGGTAGTCCAGCACCGCCGATCCGTCCGCGCGCAGCGTCACCTGCCCGCCGGGGGATTGTTCATGAAACCCGTCGCGCAGCAAGGCCAGCAAGAGATGGGAATGGGGAAACTTTTTCAGCAGTTCCGCCTGGGCTTGGCCATAGCCCACCAGCGCCGAAGTAAAAAGCATGGGGTGCAGCGGTGACGCCTCCAGTTTGAAGCCCATGGGCCCGTCAATGGCCTGGATGTCCATGAAGTGGTCGGTGTAAATGGTTTGAGGCGCTCCCGCCCAGGCCTGCACTTTTTGATCCATGATGGCACCCGACATCACCACCGGGTGCAAAAAAGTGCGCCGCCCCAGCCGCTCATACGGGTCGGGGGCCTGCGAGCGCAACAGCAATGCGGCTGAATTGATGGCTCCAGCTGCCAAAACAATATGTCTTGCTATTATTTTGGTAGCTTTTGACCCATATTCAACGGGCGCAGAGTTCGGTTTGACTGCTATGCAGCGAACCGACTGCACGCGCCCCTCGGCAATTTCAAATTGCTCCGCCCGCGTCTCCACCAGCAAGATGGCCCCTTTTTCCAGCGCGGCCGGCAAGGTGGTGACCAGCATCGACTGCTTGGCATTGGTCGGGCAGCCCATGCCACAGGAGCCCAGGTTCCAGCACCCTTTGACATTGCGCAAAATGGCCGCTGCGGGAATACCCAGTTTGGCTGCACCACGGCGCAGCACGTCGTTGTTTTCATTGGGCGGCGTGAGCCAGGGGGTGATGCTCAAACGGGTTTCGGCCTGCTGAAAATAAGGTGCCAGCCCGTCGTTGGTGTAATCCATCAGCCCATAGTGTTCCTGCCAATAAGCCAGCGTGCCGGCGGGTGTGCGAAACGAGCTGGTCCAGTTGACGGTTGTGCTGCCTCCCACGCAGCGCCCTTGCAAAATATTGATGCCTTTGTCTTTGGTTTTTCGCACGCCCCCCTCTTGGTACAGCGAGGCGTAGGCTTCGACTTCTTTCTGGTTGAAGTCAGCACTGCTCTGGAGCGGCCCTTCCTCCACAATGACCACTTTCAAACCGGCCCTGGTCAGCAACTCGGCGCTGATGCCTGCGCCCGCACCGGAGCCAATGATGGCCACGTCGCAAACCATTTTTTCGGGCCTTGTGCCGTAAGCGCCGCCAAGCACCTGCCAGCCACGCTTCAAACCTTCCTGGATGGGGTCACGCAAACTGCTCATCAGTGAAAAATACCTTGAAAATCAAATGTAAACAGGGCCTGGGTAGCCCATGGCCTCCCAGGTGCTGGCATCGGAAAAATAGGATGCCCCCACGATGTCGTGCAGCCCATGGTAGATCTGCTGGCGCGGTGCCAGGCGGGAAAAGCGCATGGACTGCAAGGCTTGCTGCACCTGCGCCACGCTGGCGTCTGGCCAATCGGGGGCCAGGCCGGCCAGCAGACGGCGCCCGGCTCCCAGGCACAGCAGGCTGACCAACTGGGACAACTCGGCCTGCACATGCACCGGCAAGCCTTTCACCAGTGTTTCAAACCGGGGGAGCATGGCCTCCAGCGCCGCATCCCTGGCCTTGGGTTCTGGCGGCAGCGTGCCATCGAGCATGGCGCGCGCCACGCTGGCCAACATTTGGCGTGCGCCAGCGCTCAATCGGCCCTGGCGCAGGCCTGGCTCCACCAGCCCTGCGCCAAGGCCGGCTACGAGCAAAATGGCAGCGGATACGCCGCCGAGCTTGAGCAGTGTTCGTCTTTTCATGCGTTTAATACTTCATACTTCACAAATCAGGCAAATGCTGCAAGAGAACCCGACACTGGATAGACTAAAGGCTCAGGGAGGGCACATGCAACTTATCGATTCCATCGTAACCCAGGCCAGCGCAATGGCAGCCATTCGGCGCGATCTTCACGCGCACCCCGAATTGTGCTTTGAAGAGGTCCGCACGGCCGACCTGGTGGCGCGCAAGCTGACCGAGTGGGGCATTCCCATGCACCGTGGTTTGGGCAAAACCGGCGTGGTGGGCATTGTGCAAAACGGCACGTCAACGCGCGCCATTGGCCTGCGCGCCGACATGGATGCGCTGCCCATGCAAGAGTTCAACACTTTTGAGCACGCCAGCAAACACCCCGGCAAGATGCACGCCTGCGGCCACGACGGCCACACCGCCACCCTGCTGGCAGCCGCCCAGCACCTGGCAACCCAGCGCAATTTTGACGGCACGGTCTACCTGATTTTTCAACCCGCCGAAGAAGGCGGCGGCGGCGCGCGCGAAATGATTCAAGGCGGCTTGTTTGACAAATTCCCTATGGAAGCGGTGTTTGGCATGCACAACTGGCCCGGTGCCCACGTGGGGCACTTTGCCGTCAGCGCCGGGCCGGTCATGGCGTCGAGCAACGAATTCAAAATCACCATCCGTGGCAAGGGTGGCCATGCTGCCATGCCACACAACGCGCTGGACCCGGTGCCAGTGGCCTGCCAGCTGGTGCAGGCTTTCCAGACCATCATCAGCCGCAATGTCAAACCGATTGATGCCGGGGTCATTTCAGTCACCATGATTCACGCGGGCGAAGCCACCAACGTCATCCCCAACCGCTGTGAACTGCAGGGCACGGTACGCACCTTCACACTGGAGGTGCTGGACCTGATTGAGCAGCGCATGCGCCAGATTGCCGAAAGCGTCTGCGCCGCATTTGAGATGGATTGTTCGTTTGAGTTTTCGCGCAATTACCCGCCTACCATCAACTCCGCGCCAGAAGCCGAGTTTGCACGCAAGGTGATGGCCAGCATTGTGGGTGATGCGCGGGTGCTGGTGCAGGAGCCGACCATGGGGGCGGAAGACTTTTCCTACATGCTGCAGGCCAGGCCGGGTTGTTACTGCTTCATCTCAAACGGCGATGGCGCGCACCGTGCCCTGGGGCACGGCGAAGGGCCTTGCATGCTGCACAACCCCAGCTACGACTTCAATGATGCGCTGATTCCGCTGGGTGCCACCTACTGGGTGCGGCTGGCCGAAGCGTGGCTGCAGGCCAAATAGGCTTTCAAAGCAGCCATTTTGCTATTCAATTAATAGCTGCTCGCGCACGTTCTATATGCGCAAAGTGCCAATTTCTTCTTTAAACCGGCGGCTCGCCATTTCCAGCAGGCCGTCAAAAATCAGGTTGTCCACCAGTTCGAACTCGCGCGACATGTTGGGTGCCATTTTCCAGCCCGCACCGCCGGTCATGATGCATTTGGGCTCGGCCCCGCAGTGGGTACGCACATGCTGCACCATGAGTTCCACAGCCCCGGCAATGGCGAAGGTGCCGCCGCTGGTGAGTGCGTCACTGGTGTTGGTGGGAAACTCGCGCACTTCGCCGGTGGGCACATGCAAGCCAGCGGTACCGGACTCCAGTGCGCGCAACATGATGCCGTGGCCAGGCAGGATGAGGCCGCCCAAAAAGCGGCCGCTGGCGTCAATCGCCTCGACCGTGACGGCGGTCCCCACCATGACCACCACCATCGGGCGCGCCGGGCCTTGGGCCAGCGAACGATGCCAGGCACCGATCATCGCCACCCAGCGGTCAGCGCCCAGCCGCGAGGGGTAGTCGTAGCCATTGGTCAGCCCGGCCTCCGTGGCACGGGAAACCACCCAATGGGGCTCCACCTCCCAGATTTCAAGCTGCTCCTGAATCCGGCGCTTGAGGGCGTCGCCCGCCACGATGCAGCCCATCATGCAGGTGGGCGGTGCCAGCGTGGCCCAAGCGCCATCGGCCAGCTTGTCAATGTTTTCCAGGAACTCGGCCCCTTGGGCCAAAAGCGCTGCCTTGGGATGTGGGTTTTGGTAAAGCGCCCACTTGAGACGGGTGTTGCCAACGTCAATTGCCAGAAATGTCATGCGCGGATTATCGTCAAAGCGGTCAAATCGCCAAATTGGACACACTAGCCTTGACGCCAGGGCAGGCCATGCCAGCGCCAGCCACCCTGCTTGCCGCGCTGGGCGTGCTGGTCGGGGTCGCCCTCAAAGCCTTCGAGCACGTTGTAGGCCACCAGCCCCAGCTCGGTCGCTCGTTTGGCTGCAGCCACCGAGCGCACGCCGCTGCGGCACAGCAGCAGCAGTTTTTGCCCGCCCGCTGACGCAGCCTTGAGGCCCTCGTCGAAATGGGCATTCATCACCATGCCCGGCCACTGCTTCCAGGCCAGCGCCACGGCACCGGGGACAAAACCCACCCATTCGCGCTCGGCATCGGTTCGCACATCCACCAGCACGGCCTGCCCGGCCTGCCACCACTGGCAAGCCAGCTGGGGCGACACATCGCCGGCATAGCCCGGTGCCGGACGCGGGCGGTGCAGCGCCTGGGCCACCGCATCGTGCCGCAAGCCTGAACTCAGGTTGACGGGGTTGGCCTGGTCGGCGCTCTGGGGGCTGGGCAAATGCAGCGCCGCCATGTTGGCACCAAACTCGGCCAGCGTTTTGCCAGCCACAAGAGGATTGCCAGCTTTTTCTGCCCCGATGGTGGAATGGCTGCGCCCCTGGTAGTCGTGGCCCGGCCACACCTGGGTGGCGTCGGGCAGCTTGAACAAAATGTGCGTCAGACTGTGGAACATTGCCTCGGTGCTGCCGGAAGCCAGGTCGGTGCGGCCACAGCCATGGATGAGCAAGGTATCGCCAGTGAACACGTGCTCGCGCCACACATAACTCATGGCACCCGAGGTATGCCCCGGCGTGTGCAGCGCCCGAATACTCTCCTGGCCAAACGTCAGCGTGTCGCCATCACCGAGTTGCACAGCGGCGGTCCCGATGCCGCAGCCCTGGGGCGCAGCAGTCTTGGCACCGGCCAGCTCGGCCAACTGCCCGGCGCTGGTGATGTGGTCCGAGTGGGCGTGGGTTTCCACCGACCACAGCAGCTTGAGGCCATATTGGCGCAGCACGGCCAGGTCGCGCTCCAGTTGCGCCTGGACCGGGTCAATGATGAGCGCATCACGCGTGGTTTCATCAAACAGCACATAGCTGTAGCTGCAGGTGGCGGGGTCAAAAAGCTGGATGGGTTGCATGGATGTTTCGCTCAGGATGTTTCGCTCAATGGGGCACGAGCATGCGACTTTAAAAGAATTCGGCTGCCTGCTGTTTCAGTGGCACCTTTGACGAGTTGGTTTTTTGACACGCGCCAGCAGCCTCCTTGGGGCTAAACTGATTTTTCACCCTCCCTTGAACCCACTGGAACACATCATGCGCATCAACCAGCCTGCCCTCTCGCTCGCAGTCGCCGCTCTGTTGGCAACCTTCACCCTGACAACGCCCGCAGGCGAATCCAAGGGCCATGCAGCCCATCACCCAGCCCACTGGGGCTACAGCGGCGAACAAGGTGCCAACCATTGGGGGTCCATGGAGCCTGGCTTTGCGCTTTGCAAGAACGGCAAAGAGCAGTCACCGATCGACATCAAGATGGCAGGGTCGGGCAAACCTTCGGCCATCGACTTTGGCTACGCACAAAGTGGTGCCGAGGTGATCAACAACGGCCACACCATTCAGGTGAATGTGGCGAACGGCGGCTCCATCAAGCTCGATGGAACAGACTACACCTTGCTGCAATTTCACTTTCACACACCGAGCGAAGAAAAAATCGGCGGCAAAGCCTACCCGTTGGTGGCCCATTTGGTTCACAAAAGTGCCGCCGGCCAACTGGCAGTGGTCGCTGTTTTGTTTGAAGTGGGCGATGAAAACCAGGCACTGAAGCCCGTTTTTTCGGCCCTGCCCGCCAAGGAAGGTGAAGCCACAAAGTTGACGTCCGGGTTCAATGCTTCGGCCATTTTGCCGGCCTACAAGGGCCACTACAAATTCATGGGCTCTTTGACCACACCCCCGTGCAGCGAAGGCGTGCGCTGGCAAGTCATGAAGCAGCGGGTGGAACTGTCCAAGCAACAGCTGGACGCCTTTCGCAAGCTCTTCCCGATGAATGCCCGTCCTGTGCAGCCTTTGAACGGGCGCAAGATCGAGGAAAGTTGAGCTAGGGCTGCAAATGGTTTACAGTTGACGTTTACGTAAACGTCAACCAAGAAGCCGCCAATGCCCGACCTTTCCGCCGAATTCAAAGCCCTGGCCACCTACCGTCCCAGCCACAAAGTACGTTTTGTCACGGCGGCCAGCCTGTTTGACGGGCACGATGCGGCCATCAACATCATGCGCCGCATACTGCAAAGCATGGGCGCCGAGGTGATCCACCTGGGCCACAACCGCAGTGTGGACGAGGTGGTGACCGCCGCGCTTCAAGAGGATGTGCAGGGCATTGCCATCAGCTCTTACCAGGGCGGGCACGTCGAATACTTCAAGTACATGGTGGATTTGCTGAGAAGCAGGGGCGGTGCCCACATCAAGGTGTTTGGCGGGGGCGGCGGCGTCATCGTTCCCCGTGAGATTGCC
>OBLX010000139.1_pt1 | contig 11449 bp, 10 predicted proteins | sample 1519811 | NCBI WGS metagenome assembly OBLX01 (sample SAMEA3991476, study PRJEB22521) | metagenome | biome: anthropogenic terrestrial biome; feature: sewage plant; material: surface water | place: Sweden | collected 2012-09-26
CGACTTTGCGTGTGCCGGGGAAAATCTCGCTCACCGGCGCGCTCATGGGAAAAGTTTCCATTTTTTCAATCTGCGTGAAGATTCTTGCCGCGATGGAATCGGCAACATGCCTGTCTGCTTCCACTTCGTACCAGATGATGATGTCTTCCAGACTTTGGAGCGCAAAGTCAGACCATTGAATTGCCATGCGTGGGCTCGAATTACACAGGTAAATTCATTTTGCTGCGACGTGCCTCAAGACGGGCATGCAGCACGGCCTTTGCGGTCTCACTCGAATAGCTCTTCATTTCTCCGCTGTCCAGCGCCTGGATGGTTTTTTGAAGACGCGCGCGCAGCCACTCGTTGTAGCCCGCTTCGGGCACAGGGTCTGAGTCTTGCGCGTCAGCGGCAATCACCAGCGGGAGCGTGCGGGTTCTGTAGACCTGTGTGATGAAGACGCGCATCGCCTCCGAGGGGCTGATGCCCATTTCACGCAGCACAGCAAAAGCACCATCCTTGATGGTGGAATTCATCCTGAACTGGACTGTTGCATCCGCGTCTTGCGCCATAAAAGTATCCCTGGAAAATGATGTGTTTGTAGTGCCAGTGTATTGACAACAAGCAAAAAGTCAAACCGACCTGGCGTAAGTTTTTTCCTTGCCCTCCCAAAACAACTGCAGTTGTTGGGGGCAAGCTTGTGTAGCTTCGAAACTCATTGCGGATCACTGGTTTCGATGTGCGATGTTTTGATGATTCTGAGCTGCAGCGCTTTTATTACCTGCATAAGCAGCTACATTATTTGTAGCGTGCGCGGTGGATGGTTGTATGGACGGGGGTGGCCAGGGAGTGCCTTGGGCAAGCTGCCGAAACAAGCATGCGGTAAAATTACATCTTTTTACATATGGTCAAGATAATGCTTGGGTACATGGCTGTATGAGTGCTCGTAAGCTTTTTTTGTTGATATGTGTCACCTTGCTGGGCCTTGGTGCAGGCGCGGCGCATGCAAAACGCATTGCTTTGGTGATCGGCAATGACAATTACCTGCAAGTGACTCGGCTGGAGAAGGCGGGTAATGATGCCGACACCATGGCGCGCGAGCTTGAAGCCGCGGGTTTCGAAGTCAAAAAATACCGGGATCTGACCTTCAAGCAAACGGTGGTGGCGTTTGAAGGCTTTTTTGACAAGATCAAGGGTGGCGATGCGGTGGCCGTGTTTTATGCCGGCCACGGCGTGCAGACCGATCGGGGCAGCTATTTGCTGCCGACCGATATTGAAGGTGAAACCACCTCCCAGATCGAGAAAATATCCTACTCTGTGAATGGTTTGCTGGAGGAGCTGGACAGACTCAAGCCCCAGTTCAGCTTGGTCATTGTGGATGCCTGCCGTGACAACCCGCTGCGTTCGCGCGGTCGCACCATCGGAATTTCTCGCGGCCTGAGTGCGCCCGATCTGGCCAAAGGCCAGATGGTGATTTTTTCGGCCGGCAAAAACCAGAAAGCACTCGATTCGCTGGACGAAAGAGACATCAACCCGAATGGCGTTTTTACCCGTGAGTTCGCGGCGCGCATGCGCAAGCCGGGTTTGAGTGTTGAAGGCTTGGCGATTGAGGTTAAAAACTCGGTCGAACGGCTGGCGCGCACCGTTGAGCATGACCAGCGGCCCCTGATCGTCAATGACTACACCGGGGATTTTTACTTTTTTGCACCAAGCTCCGCCAGCGCGCCCAACACGGCGGGTTCGGCCGCCGCCACGCCTGCACCTAACGGACATTACGAAGCCACACGCGAAGATCAGTTTTGGCAAGATACCAAAGCACCGGACAACCTGGAAGGCTACGAGGCGTACCTGAGTGTCTACCCCACAGGCCGTTATGCTGGCTTGGCGCGTGCCAATATGTCCCGCCTCAAGATGCGGGGGGCGACAGCGCAGCCCACGGCCAGACCTGCGCCCCCCGTTGACCCTGCGGTTGCGGCCAGCACACGGGAGGAGGCAGCAAAAGAGGCACCAAAAGAGGTGCCGAAAGAGGCGATTAAGCCATCTGTTTCGGAGTCACCAACACCCGTGGCGGCGTCAGAGTCCGAAGCATCGGGTGCAACCGCCGCAGACTCCGCGCCTGCGCAGGCTGCCCCCAGCATTGTGGTGGCCAGTTACACCTTGGCCAATGGTGACAAGTATGACGGTGAGGTGATGGGTGAAGTGCGAACTGGTCAGGGGAAATACCGGTTTGCCAATGGTGATTTTTACCAGGGAGGGCTCGCGGACAATGCCTTCTCCGGCAAGGGGGTCATGACGTTTGCTTCCGGCGAGCGCTATGAGGGAGACTATGTGCGCGGTGCCAAGCACGGCAAAGGAGTTTACCTATTTGCCAACAAGGATCGCTACGAGGGCGAGTTTTCGGACAACCTGTTCAGCGGCAAGGGTGCCTTTATTTATGCCAGCGGTGATCGTTATGACGGTGACTATGTTCGCGGCATCAAACAAGGTCATGGCGTTTATCGTTTTGCCAATGGCGAACGTTACGAAGGCCCGTTTGTAAACAATGTGTTTGAAGGCAAGGGCACGTACCTGCATGCGGGCGGTGACCGCTATGAAGGAGAGTACAAGCGCGGTGTCAAGCAGGGCCAGGGCATCTACCATTTTGCGAACGGTTCGCGCTACGAAGGCAGTTTTTCCAACAACGCTTTTAACGGCCCCGGCAAAATGTTGATGCCCAATGGCGACCGTCTTGAGGGCACTTTCAAGGACGGGGCCATGGTGGGGCCGGGGACGCATTTTTATGCCAACGGGGATAAATATGTGGGTGGGTATGAAGCCAACCTCAGGCACGGCAAGGGGGCTTTCCATTTTGCGAGTGGTCAAATAACCGAGATGGAGTTTGTTCGCGGCCAGGCCAAAGGCGATTAAGGGATGCAGAAGTAACCAATATCCCGCCTTGGGCGGCACTGCCGGGCGCATTGCTTCGTTGCCCTTCGCTTATTTGGCTAGCCAAACCGCGCTCAGGACGCCTTGCACTGCATCCCACCTGCACCGCCCAAGGCGGGATATTGGCTACTTCCGCACCCCTGACTTGCGCGTGCACAAAAACTTTTTTCGTAGCACGCTTTTTTTCGCCAAAGTTTGAAAGATACTAGCGTGCCGATTTTTGTCATTCTGTCCATGGCGAATACACCCTGTTTTTGCCTTGCAGTTTTTCGGCGACAGCGATTTTTTTGATGGACCTGTTCGCTGTTTTTTAAATACAAAACTCCAAATGACAGGGGACTGATTCCGGCCAGATAAACCGAAATCAGGCAGCATCAAAATTCGCGCGATCGACAGGTCGCCAAAGTCAGGAGAATCACATGGTCACAGCTAAGAAAGCAGCACCGAAAAAAGTCGAGGCAGCAAAAAAGACAAGCAGCCCCAAGCCCCCGGCAGATGCTGCCAAAGTAGCGGCTCCCAAGCCACTGGCAGCCAAAAAAGTTGCTGCAAAAAAGGTCGCCATTGCAGCCCCCGCCACAACACCTGTCAAGGCACCTGCCAAAACATCTGCCAAAGCCCCTGCAAAAGCACCCGCCGCCAAAAAAGCGGCCGCTGCCAAACCAACAGCGAGTCAGCCCGTGTCGCACGTGACCCTTGTGAGCCCCGAGCAGCGAGCCAACTATGTTCAGATAGCCGCGTTTTACATCGCCGAGCGGCGTGGCTTTGCCCAAGGCAATCCGACCGACGATTGGCTGGCGGCCGAGGCTGAGGTGGACCGCCTGATCGCCACCGGCCAATTGGGCCGCTAGGAGCATCCCGCCATGAGCGCCCCGGCTGAACCACGCCTGACCAGTTTGTCGCACGGTGGCGGCTGCGGCTGCAAGATTGCGCCGGGCGTTTTGGCCGATATTCTCAAGGGCATCACCGCCATGCCGATGCCCAGGGAGTTGATGGTGGGCATCGAGACGGCAGACGATGCCGCCGTTTACAAGCTCAATGACGAGCAGGCCCTGATTGCCACCACCGACTTTTTCATGCCCATCGTGGACGATCCGTTTGACTTTGGCCGCATTGCTGCGACCAACGCCATCTCGGACGTCTACGCCATGGGCGGCAAACCCATTTTGGCGCTGGCGCTGGTGGGCATGCCGATCAACGTGCTCTCCACCGAGACGATAGGCAAAATCCTTGAAGGCGGTGCCAGTGTGTGCCGTGCAGCGGGTATTCCGATAGCCGGCGGCCACACCATTGACTCGGTCGAGCCAATTTACGGTTTGGTGGCCCTGGGGCTGGTACACCCCAGCCGCGTCAAGCGCAATGCCGATGCACGGGTGGGCGACCGGCTGATTTTGGGTAAACCACTCGGTGTGGGGGTTTTGTCTGCTGCACTCAAAAAAGAGAAGCTGGATGCAGCAGGCTACGCGCAGATGATCGCCGTGACCACCCAGCTCAACACCCCCGGGCCAGAGTTGGCGGCGTTAGATGGCGTGCATGCCCTGACCGATGTGACCGGATTCGGGCTGGCCGGGCACGCGCTGGAACTGGCGCGGGGTGCCCGCTGCACCGTACACATTGACTGGGCGCGGGTGCCTTTGCTGCCCGGCGTGCGCGAACTGGCGCTGCAAGGGCTGGTGACCGGGGCGTCCGGGCGCAACTGGGCCGGTTATGGTCACGACATCTCGTTGCCGGCCGGCTTTGCCGCAGCAGACCAAGCCTTGCTCAGCGACCCGCAAACCAGTGGTGGTTTGCTGGTGTCTTGCACACCCGAGGCGGTGAGCGCTGTGCTGGAGCTGTTCAGGCAGCACGGCTTTGCGGCGGCTGCCGAGGTGGGCAACATCACCGATGGCGGCTCACAAGCCAAACTTGTCGTGCGCTCAATACTATAAAATTAATAGCTGCTCGCGCAGGTTTTATATGCGCTACAGCCGTATTTGATGCCAAACTTGGCGGGTTTCAAACCTGAACCGGCACGCGCCCTGGTGCCTCCAGACTGGTCCACAGCGGTGCCAGGGCTTGGTTCTCGGGCTCGCTTAATTCCTTTTCTGGCCATAAACACTCGCGGCGGATGAAGCGCAGACGGTAGGCCAGCTCGCGTCCGGCCATGCGCACTTCAAAAGCGGTTTCCGGCGAGATGTCGCTCCCCTCATCAACGGCCCACAAGCCCATTTCATTCCAGCCGGTACGCAGCCGGCTCAATAAACGGATGGCGCGCTCGGCCATGCCCTTGACTGCAGGGGTTGTGGCGGTGTCCCTGATTTGCACGGCCACGGCCAGTGCGGCGGCAAGCTGGCCATCCACCAGGCTCAGGTCGGCATGCGAGGCATCCCCGGCCGAGGCCAAATCTTCCTTTGCATTGCGCGCTGCGGCAGTCACAAAACTCACGCCCGCCCCGTCAAACTCGCCTGGAATCATGCGCAGCGCAAAGCTGGCATGCGCCCAGGGCACTTTGGATGTGGCGGCAATCCCCAGCGTGACCTCGACCACTGCCAGCAAACGCCCCAGCGGCGAAATAGCGGCGCCCATTAAACGACCCGGATAACCAGTGCCATCGAGCCGTTCATGGTGCTCGCCAATGGCGCGTACCAGCGGTTCCGGGTAATTGGCCATCTTGCCCAGCACCATGGCACCTGTGCGCGGGTGTACCGCCACATTGCGGTAACCCGCGGTGTCCAGCGGCTGCTTGGCATCGAGGTATTCGGGGTTGACATACATTTCACCCAAATCGTGCAACAAGCCCCCGAGCAGGGCCAATTGCAGCTGGGAGCGGTCGCCGCCGCCTTTGATCCACATGGCACCGGCCAGCCCCATCCCGCGCACGGCATGGAAATAAGCCGTGGGGCGGGCTGCCTGGGCTGCGGTGAGCAGCAGTTGAACCACCGAGTGAATTTTGAGCTTGGTAACTTCTTGCGCCAACTCTGATTGCCAGGGCATCAAGGCCCGCGCCAGAGGGTTGTCGGTCGACATGAACGTTTCCAGCGCTGTTTTCAACTCCGTGGGGTTCACACCGTCGGTGGCTTCCAGGTTGGATTCCAGCGGTTTTTTGAGCTTTCGCTCCAGCAGTTTTTGTTGCAAGCTCGCTGATACCGGCTGGCCGCGCGCCAGCAGTTTGGTGCCTCGCTCGTCAAAGATGTCCTCGGAGGCCACAATGCTGCGCTTGGCGCTGGCCTGGACGATGGTTTCCAAGGCGTGGGGGTTGGCATTCGTCAGGCCGTCATCAGTAACGCTCATGGATGTTGAGGTGTTTTGTAGATTGAATGGGTTTACATGGCATTGTGCCGCAAGCGCGTCGTCTGTATCAACTGTGCGGACAAGCAGCCATTTTGTTGGTTGAAGATGCCCGTAGCTGTGACGAAACGGTGAAACCTGTGGCCCAAGACGGTTTTCGCATGCTTTTATGTGACGCCTATGCGACACCTTAGCCCTGCATTAGACCTGTATGCTAATTTTTAGCTGTTGTTAGCTCCTAAACTTTGTGATAGTCGTTAAGTTTTTATTCGTATCGAAGGAGTCGGATTCATGTCTCGTCGCCCCGTCGTTCGTCATACCCATGTCGGTCCGCCGACTGCTCTGAGCTCACTGCTGGAGGCCCGTTTCCTGCTGGAAACCGCGCTCTTGCCCGTTACATTGCCGCTCTTGGTAGAGGCACCCCGTGGTGACGGGCATCCGGTGCTGCTGTTGCCCGGCTTTATGGCCGGTGAAGCCACGTTGATTGCACTCAAGCTTTTCCTGCAAAGCAAAGGCTATGACGTTCACACCTGGGGGCTTGGGCGCAACATGGGCTTTCGCAGCAAACATGCCAATGCCTTGCAGCAGAAAATTCGTTACCTGCACCACACCACGGGGCGCAAAGTCAGTCTGGTTGGCTGGAGTTTGGGCGGCGTGTTCTCGATTTTCGGTGCCCAAAGCACGCAGGAGTGTGTGCGCTCCATCATCACACTGGGCAGCCCCGTGAGCGTGGACGCGGTGGGTCATCAGTCTCCCCCCACCTTGAAGGCGCTTTACCGGCTGGTGTCGCACCGCTTGGGTACCTCTGCCCACATGATGCAGCCACGTGTCAAAGCCGTGCGGGAGAAACTTCGCTTGGCTTTGCCCATGAGTTGCCTGTACTCGCTGACCGATGGTGTGGTGCCACCGCAAGAGGCCACCATGGATGGCGACCCCGCCCTGCACGAAAACATTCAGGTGCCGGGGAGCCATGTTGGCCTGGTTTTCAACGGCATTGTGCTGTCCATCATCGCCAATCGGCTGGCCGAGCCCGAGAACGACTGGAAACCGTTCAAACCCCAGGGCATGTTGGGGTGCGTGTGGCACCACACAACCGACGCTACGCCTGAACCAACCCTTTCCCACTCGACCTGAAACCTGCCAGAGGCCTAGCGCATGCGACAACTCAGCGAACACGATGCCGCGTTTATTTATTCCGACACAGGGCATGCCAACTCCAATGTGACACTGCTCCATATTTACGACCAGTCCACTGCACCCGGCGGGGTTGTGCGCTTCAAGCAAATCCTGGCGCAGTTCGAAAGCCGCATGCACCGGCTGCCCAACTTCCGCGAAAAAATTCTGCGCGTACCGCTTGACCTGGACTATCCGTACTGGATTGAAGACGAGCACTTCAACCTGGAGTATCACGTTCGCCACATTGCCCTGCCCAAGCCGGGCGATTGGCGGCAGTTTTGCATTTTGTCATCACGCATTCACGCGCGCCCGCTTGATCTGAATCGCCCCTTGTGGGAGATGTACGTCATTGAAGGGCTGGACAGTTTTGTCGGCTTGCCGGTGGGCAGTTTTGCCGTGCTGCTCAAGGTTCACCATGCGGCAATGGACATTGCGCACGGCAACGAAATCACAGCGCTTTTGCATGATCTTTCACCCACTTCTCCCCCGCCAGCCCCTGCTGCGCCCTGGTTTCCCGAGTCGGCCCCCGGCAATCTGATTTTGCTGGGCCGGGCAGGGATCAATTTCGCAACCTTCCCGCTGCGCATGGCCCAGATGGTGAGCAGCCATTGGACAGCGCTCAAGTCCACGGTGGACACTTTTGTGGGGGAATTCATGGGGCGAGCACACCCTTTTCCCATGACGCGATTCAACACCGAGGTATCGTCCCAGCGGGTGTTTGATATGCGCCGGTTTGTGCTGGCGGACTTCAAGGCCATTCGCACCCTGGCACCCAAGGCCACGGTGAACGACGTCGTGCTGGCAGTGTGCGCCGGTGGCTTGCGGCGTTATCTGGCCGTGCAGCACGAGTTGCCTGACGAGAGCATGGTTGCTGCCGCCCCGATTGCCGTGCACACCGGGGCTGACACCGACAACAGGGCCAATTTTTCCTGGGCACGCATCACACTGGGCACCCACATCGCCGATCCGATCAAGCGCTTGATCGCCATCCAGACCGCCAGCTCGTCTTCGTCCGCCATGGAGCAAGCCATCAGTGTGCGTGAATTGACAGAGCTGGCGCAAAACGCCCCCTCGGTTGCGATCACCGCCACCAGCCGGATGCTGCGCTCTGCCTCGGCCCTGATGGGCAACTGGGTTCCGCTGGCCAATTGCGCCATCACCAATGTGCCGGGCTCGCGGGTGCCGCTTTACCTGCAAGGCGCCAGGCTGACGCATGTTTCGGCCATCATGCCCATTTCGGATGGCATGGGGCTGGTGTTTTCGGTCACCGGTTACAACGACACCATTGTTATTTCATTTACCGCCTGTGCCGAGCAGGTGCCAGACCCTGAAGTGCTGGCCCACTGCCTGCGCGACAGCTACCAGGAATACCTGGCGCTGGTGAGTCCGCAGGTGGAGCAAAAGCCGGCCCTAGTCGCCAAAAAACCGCCCAGAGCGCGCCGCAAGCCCAAAGCGGTGCCGCTAACTTTGGTAGCGTAGCCCCACAGCGCTCGTCCAACCCTCGGAACAACCTTAAAGCCCTTGCCATGCGCTCTATTGTCAGCATTCTGTGTTTGCTGACCTTGATGTTGAGCTTGACGGGAACTGCCTTGGCGCGAGGGCCTTGGCGTGCCAGTGAACACAACACAAAGGGCTGGCATTTCATGTCTCCCAAAGAACGCATCGAGCACCAGGCCACGGTCCGCGCCTTCAAAGCCTATGAACCGTGCCACGACTACCAGGTGGCGCATCACCAACAGATGCAGGCGCGAGCTTCAGCCAAGGGCTTGTCCTTGCCCGCTGGGGGGCGCGACATTTGTGAACATTTGCGCACGGACACCGTGGGCCGATAGCGTGAAAGTTGGACGTGAAAGTTAACGTGAAAGTTGGCAAGCCACTGCGCTAGCGGGTTTGTTTTGCATGCGTCTACCTGATTTTTCACGTTCTCTTTGGATTTTTCTGATGGCTGCTGCACTGGTCATCAGCTTGGTCTGGTGGTCGTATCCCCACGACATTTCACCCTGGCGAAGCGCCGCCATCGTGTCGGGCTGGATCGCCTGTGGCCTGCTGCTGGCCAGCCTGGTACTCATGGTTCGCGAGCCGTGGCTGGCGAAAGCGCTGGGTGGGCTGGAGCCGATGTACCTTTGGCATCATCGGTTCGGTATCTGGGCCTATCTTGCATTGCTGGTGCACCCGCTGGCGCTGGCGGCTGACGGCTGGGCGTCGTCAGCCTCTCTCGCATGGGCAAGCCTGGCACCTTGGCAGCAGGGCTGGCCGGTGTGGTTGGGGTGGGCCGCACTGGTATGCATGATGGTGGGCCTGGTTGTTTCGCTCTCCCCCAAGGTGACTTATTCGCTCTGGCGACGTTTGCATCACCTGCTCACCTTGTCGGTTATTTTGGGTGGCGCGCATCTGATGGGGTTGGGGTTGGAAGCCCCCCTCATGGCCATGCCTTTGCTGGCATTGTTTGTTTTGTCCTGGCGGATCTTGCGCGGCGATTTCGGCTGGGCCGCCAAACCCTTTGTGGTGACGCAGGCCAATCATTTTGGGCCTGACGTGGTGGAAGTATCTTTGCGACCACTTGCACAGCCGATCACGGCCGTGGCCGGTCAGTTCGTGGTGGTCGCCTTTTTTCAAGGCCGAAGCTTCCATGGCTGCGGGGAATACCACCCCTACACCCTCAGCGCCATGGCCCCAGATGGCAGCCTGTCGATCGGCATCAAGGCGCTGGGGGATTGCACCCGCCACCTTCAGTCAGTTCAACCGGGTGTAGCTGTGCGGGTGCAGGGGCCGTTTGGTAACTTTTTGGCAGAGCGAAACCAAGGGCCGGGCCTGTGGATCGCCGGGGGCATTGGCATTACCCCGTTTTTGGCCGTTCTGCGCAGCGGACCGTTGCCGCAGGCCGTTCGGCTCATTTATCTGCACCGCCATGATGCTGAGGCAGCCTTTCTTGCTGAACTCAGGGCGTTGGCCGTTCAACAGCCGCTGCTCTGTCTGCAGGTCATCACCAGTGGTGACGAATTGCCCAACCTGGATGCCGTGCTGCCGAGCGCCGCAGAACTGGCCGTGTTGGCGTGTTATCTGTGCGGCCCTCAAGGTTTGGTCGGTGCGGCCATCAAAGTACTGAAAAAACGTGGCGTCAGCCGCCAAAACATACATTTTGAACGGTTTGACTTTCGATGATGCGTCAGCTTTTTTTCATCAGCACCGGCATTTTCTGGCTGGCGGTCGGGCTCATTGCCATGAACGATTGGATGACCCCTGCGCCGCAGCCTGCCAGCAACATTGCGGCCGAGAGGCGCATTTCGTTGACCGAAGTTGCCCGCCACACAAGCGAGCAAGACTGCTGGATGGCCATCAATGGGAAAGTGTACGACCTGAGCGCCTATCTGCCGGATCACCCGTCCAAACCCAGTGTCATCGTGCCCTGGTGCGGCAAGGAGGCCTCGCAGGCCTATCAAACCAAAAACAAGGGCCGTTCCCACTCTCCGCAGGCTGACCAGTTGCTGGCCAACTACCCGATCGGTTTGGTCGATTAACGTATAAGTTCAAGTTAAAAAATGTCCTGTTTGGGCACCCGTTATTGCAATGATGGGCGCAAACTGGCACCTCCAAAGGGCTTGGCTCGCAATGTGTCGGTGTCCACAACCAGCGCTCAGTGCCCTGCTATTCTTGTGCCGCTAGGTTCAGAGGTTGAAGTTGCCGTGGCTTGACGATGTACAGCGCCCGACCCGGCCAAGGCGCATTCCATCCGTGATGACTGTGGCGGAGGTGGCGGCTTTGCTTGGGGCTATGACCGGGGCTGAGACTTGAACCTCGTTGGCCAACTTGAGGGGTGAAACCATGGCATTCAGCCAAATCTTCATGCGTTTTAGGCCGTTTGCGCACGTGTTTATTGCGCGAGCAGCTTCTTTTTTGATAGCAATTACGCCTGCCGCCTGGGCCGCACCCTATGCTGGCCCCTTGCTGGACGCGCACCTGCACTACAACGAAGAGGCTTGGAATGGCCAAGTTGGCCCGCACCCGCCGGGCGATGTGCTGGAGCGCATGCAGCGCAATGGCGTCAAGGCGATGGTGGCCAATTCCCGCCCCAACGACGGCACGCAGGCGAGATCGGAAGAGCGTCGTG
>OBLX010000140.1_pt1 | contig 11437 bp, 9 predicted proteins | sample 1519811 | NCBI WGS metagenome assembly OBLX01 (sample SAMEA3991476, study PRJEB22521) | metagenome | biome: anthropogenic terrestrial biome; feature: sewage plant; material: surface water | place: Sweden | collected 2012-09-26
GCGTCGAGTACCACGACGAATTGGGCCAGCCCAAGCAGCGCCATCACTAACCACTTGTTAGAGTGGCCAGAAGCATTGTCTCGACGGGTTTGCGTAGTCACCATCACAGCGTACCGAAATTACTTGAGGCTATCAAGCATTTAAGTCGTACGTTCTCAGCCCTGCGTAATGCCGTTGATCTTCCAGTTGCCGTCGCTGACCTTGACGAGGTTGAAGATCCGTACCGTATCGCTCCCGTTCTCGGTAAAACCTACACGCACATCCATCTCGGTGGAAGCAGCGCCGGATTGGCCCATCGCGACATCGAATTTCGCGGGACGCGGAATCTGAATCGCTAGAAACGGATTGCCCTGATACTGCTCTTTGATTCTTGTCTGGAAACTTGGCGAGACGTATTTCAGTGCCTTGGCCGCGTCTTGTTTTGATCCGGGTACAGGATTCGCAACGGCCAGAATGTAGTTACGAGTCACTAGTTGGCCGATTTGAGCATCGCGTCCTAGCAACTCCGGTGATGGTGATGGCGAAAGCACCGGCGTGACTTCTTCAGTCGGCAGCGGCGTCGGAGCAACCGACTTCTTTCCCCCACCAAGTAAGGCCTTGATACTCAGGAATACCATAAGAATTATAGCAATGGCGATAATCGCAAAGACAACCACGCGCAGCGGCTTGAGTTGCGCTGGTGTGGCGGTAACCGGAGGTGTCGTCCCGTTCATCCGTTCGTTCATGACGGGGGGCGTCATGTCGTCTGTGCCGGATATATTCTGTGTCGGCGGCGGAGCCTGATCGTACGGCGTTTCTGGCTGTGGGTTTTGCGAATCCATTGTCCCTATACTATCCGAAAAAGCGATGCGTCTCTATGAGACAAACGCCGGCTCGGCCGGCGTTTGCTTGTTTTCGAGATGCGTTACGTTTAAGCAGCTTCGAGTTTCGAGCGAATCGAAAGACCCATCGCAACACTGATCGCGCCGACGACGACACCGTAGAGTCCGAGTGCCCAGACAAACGCTAGACCGCCGGAAACCGGATTGGCCAGCACAATCGCACCGACGACAACACCGAGTACACCAATAGTTACCAAGAGGAATTTCTCGCCACTGTCATAGTTCGACTCAAAAGCCGTAATTACTCGGAAGACACCTTGAATAATGAGCGCTAATCCGACGAGCGCGATGAAAGTAGCAAGCGTCACGAGCGAATGGCGAAGCAAGAAGACACCGAGTCCGACCTGGAGGACACCCGCGAGGAGTGTTAAGAACCAGAGACTGCGCCTGGCAAATCCCATCACGCCGACAATAATATCGACGACGCCCTGAACAAGCAGCAGCAGCGCAAAGGCGACTGCCAGGATAGCCAGCGTCAGGTCTGGCCAGACCATTGCAAAAACACCGAATACGATCAGAACGATTCCCTGGATCAGGATCATCCACCAAATATCTTTGAACGCGAGCGCGCTCCCTTTAGCCTGTGCCATCTGCCACCTCCTTGGTTAGTGCCACCTAGGTATACCAGCATGCGTTTCTGAGTGCAATGCTTGGCTGAGAGCGTAATCACTGTTCGTCTTCGAGCACTGAGTGTGGCAGTGCCGGTGGTTCGTCGGAACCAATGAGCCCGACTTCGTCCAACTCGACCGCTTCGGGCAGCGGTCCGGGTTCGGCGTTAGGGGTGTCTGCGTCGGCATGATCGATTGGAGGCCGATCGAGTGACCCGTCAGTAACTGCATCAAGCACCTGCTCAGCCCGTGCATCGAGGGCTTCAGCATGCTGCGCCACGTCTCGCGCAAACGTTCTGTCGAGTAGGCCATGCGCCGCGCAGGCAACTGTCAGCTCCATATGTGTAGCGGCTCCAAAAAGCTCTCGCAAGCACCCCAACTGCTGTGGAATAACTTCTGCAACTCCGCCGAATTGCTTTTCTATTTCTTGTGGTGCCAAATAGGCTACCTTTGCCAATTCTCGCTGTAGCGGGTGGATGTCGGCGAGCTCTTTCTGCTCGAGCCGATTCGGCCATTTAATCAGCCCCATCTCAGCGGCATAGGCAACGAGCGTGCCCTTGGATGTAAGGCCAGTTTTCTCTTGAAGCTTTCGGAACTTTCGCTCGTAAAGCAGATCACTCATCCTTTCCGCTGTAAGAACTTCCTGCCTCGGCTTGACCAGCTTTGCTAGAAATGATTGCTCGACTCGGGTAAGCGGCATTTCTGGCACAAAGGTATCTACAGGCTTTTCAATCCTCTTAGGTGCCTTGCTGGCGCGTCTAAGTGTTCTGTATACCCCAACGAGCAGACCAAGCTCACGATACGGCACGGGTGCATTGCAGAGCAGACGCCCCTTCGCTGGCCGCTTCACATCAAACCCAATCACTCGCTCATCGATGATCGGTTCAAGCTTGAAAACGCTCGCCTCATTGCCGATATCGGCATGCTCCAGCGCTGCGGCTTCGCTTGGCGTAAACATCCGACTAAACACCGTCACGTGCGTCACCGATCCGTCCGGTTCGCGACGCAGCGGCAGCAAGCGAGCTTCCCACCCAGTCTCCTCCGCAACAAGATCAATATCCGTTCGGCTAGCAGGCGTATTGCCAAGCTTCCCGAGTCGATGTTCGAGACCTATAAGATTCCTAAAGTCCGGAGTAAAGATCTTTCTTGGCCCGTCGGTGCCATAGTCGGGCTCCGTCTTCGTATGCTCTGGTGCGTCGATGCGCAGAAGATCCGCAGCTGAACGAGCGGATCCGGGCTCTGGTATCGCAACCGAACGCTCGAACGATGTCCCTGGTTGTGGCTCAGAAGTCATATACAACTCCCTAAACTACATGAAATAAGCTGTGTTGACTACCTTTTGCTAAGGAATAAACGGTGCAATGTTCGATGGTGATTCTGCAGACGATACTTGATAAACCTCGGCCAGCGAATACCCTAACGCAAGGAAACCAGGATAAGTCATGAACTGCCGTTTCTGATACGTGCTAGAGACGTACTCCATAGCCCAGATAAAGTTACTTCCGAACGTATAGACCGAACCTTCGCGCAGAATCACCTGCGCCCCCTCTGGCAGAGCAGCGTCAGCCGAAGTGGCGGCTTTGATGTACGAGAAATTGAACCCGTAGCTCAGCAGTGCGGGGAGACTCATAACGTGGCGGCGCGTTCCATTATCGAGCTGATACAGCTTTGGATCACCAGCGACCATAACCAGCGCACCATCAGGATGGGTCGTTGCGGTGGTGATATCCACGCCAGAGGCGCCCGGCAGATCTGCGTCTGCAACTGTCATTACTTCAGAAAACCGATAGCCTAAACCCTGGAACGCAGCGAGGGTCGTGATATGTCGCTTCTGCGGGGTGCTCCCGGCGTACTCAATCGCGTAAATCGCCGAACTGCTCCCCTTGACGAGCATTCCTTCACGTAGTGCCAGTGGTGTGCCAAGTGGCAGCTGCGAGTCGGTTGCGGTAGCTAGGCGCACCTGTCGCCAAAGGTAGCCATTCTGCAAAAAGACCCCGGCAGACGGGACAACGCGCCGCGCACCTTCGTCAATGAGATAAACAGTCTGTTCTCCAGCCTTTCGAACCAGAGTCCCGTCGGGATGCGTTCGTTCAGTGTTGGTTAGCTTATAGAGTGTGCCGTTGTTGTAGCCAACTACATAGAGCTCGCCGGCGCTATCTTGCCCGAAACTGCTAATCATCACGCCGCTGAGCTTGGTTTGTCGATCAAACAACCACTGGCCAGAGGACTTATCGATCGAAAAAATATCACCGCTGCAGAAGTCACCGTAGAAATAATGACCGACCATCGACGGAAATTGCGTGCCCCGATAGATATAGCCACCACTAATCGAGCATCGTCCTTCACCGTGGTCGTACTGAGCAATCGGCGCAACCTGTGTCGGAAGAGAACCACAGAGACCTGTAACAAGACTCCCTTCAATACACCGCCAGCCAAAGTTCGCACCCTTGGCCACGGTCGTCGTAACTACATTCACCTCTTCGCGTGCGCCCTGGCCAACGTCGGCGACAAAGAGATCGCCCGTGGAGCGATCAAACGAGAGGCGCCATGGATTGCGTAGTCCATACGAGAAGACCTTTGGTGTTTCGCCGCTCTGGGCAACAAACGGATTCGTCGGTGGCACGGTCAGCCCGCTCGACACGTCAAGACGCAACAGCTTTCCAAGCAACACAGAGAGGTTTTGGGCATTGTTTGGCGGATCATAGCCACTCCCACCGTCACCTGTCGAAAGGTAGAGATATCCGTCCGTGCCAAACGCCAGATCTCCGCCGTTGTGGTTTGTATTGGTCGGGTGTGGGATCGTCAACAGGACGGTGGCTGATGCAACATCGGCAATGTCGGGATTTCCCGAAACCGTGTAGCGAGCCAAGACAATATTGCCTGAGAGGTCCGTGTAGAGCGCAAAGACGCGCCCATTCGCTTGATACTGTGGATCAAACGCCACGCTGAGCAATCCTTGCTCCCCTGCCGTCGAGGCCGGGACCGACAGAAATGGTGTCGCGAGAATCGTGCCATCGGCCTGGACGATTTTAATTACGCCGTTCTTCTGCAATACGAACATCCGCGTATCACCAGAGACGTTGGTCGAGACAGCACCGAGTGGCTGGGCAAAGCCCGAAGCAAACGGCGTCACTTGCAACGACAATGGTGCCGCCCGCGACGCTGGCGCGTACACCATAAACATCGCTGCCGTGACAAAGACACCAATGGCAAACAAGGTGTACTTACCTAAAGAGAATCGGGCATACGGCATATACTCGCAGTCTAGCAAAAACAACCACCGGGGCAGTTCGGAATCCGAATCTTCACTACGGTGAGCATCTACTCGGATCGAAACGTCTTGGCAGCGAGAATGTAGGCAACAGCAGCCCAGGCAGTCAGGCCTAAGAGATACGGCCACACCTGGAACAGCGACGCGCCTTCGATTGAAACCTTGCGTAGTGCATTAGCAAGGTACGCCAGCGGCAGGTTATCTCCGATAAGCTGGAGTGCTTTGGGGAACGATTCTGTCGGAAAGAACGCACCCGTCAAAATAAACTGGGGCAAGTTAAAGATGTTGAGTAGCACTGGTGCCGACTGCTCATCTTTCGCGACATTCGCGATCAGCACACCAAATCCGAAAAACGCTGCGAGTCCAAAGAACGCAATGATGATCATGTCGAACAGCGTGACAAAGCCATTAGAAAGCGAGAAGTCAAAGACATAAACACCAATTCCAAGCAGCACCACCACTTGAAGCATGGCCACGACCGAGCGAGCAATTCCCTGTGAGGCAATAAATGTTAGTGGCCGGACTGTCGTCGCAAAGATCCGCTTAAGTACCAGTGTTTCGCGCATCGTGATGAATGGAAAGGCAATCCCAAAGGTTGCCAACGCCAAGAGGGAGAAGGCGATTAATCCCGGCAGTGCATAATCAATCGTCTTGAACGAACGGCCCGATATTTCAGAGTCTTGAACGGCAAATGAAGGCCGCAGATTCGGATTCTGCTCCTGGTATGTGGCTATGCTCAGCTGCGATGTCGTTCCACGCAGGATGTTTTCTGCCGTCGCCTTGCCGGTTGGGTTTCCGTTCGATGTCTTGAGTCCAATCGAAGTGGTAGCGTCTGTGGGGTTAATCAGAATGGCGTCTACCTTACTCTGAGAAAGCTTCTTCTCCAGCTCATCAGATGAACCATCAATGAACTCAACCGGAATCTGCCCTGCTTCAGCGCCCTGCTTTAGTGCTTGATAAACCGCGTTTTGCTGATTAAGGGAGCTGTCGATACCAATCTTTGCCTTGTTGGTTCCCCCGCCACCGACAGATCCGAAGACCAAGACCAAAACGATCGGCAAGATAAAGTTAAAGAAGAGACTGGTCTTATTGCGCAGAATGGCCAACAGCGAATACCGGGCAATGCCCAGCATCACACGCCATTGGTTCGGTGTGCTGAAGCGTTGGTCAGTCACCCCTGAGACTCCTCCCAGTTAGGTCAAGAAAGACATCTTCGAGCGTTGCTGGGCGCACTTCGGTGTGCCGCTTGAAGCCGCGCTTCAGCAATGCATCAATCAATTCCTGCGGCGATCCTTCGGTGATTATCTTTCCGTGGTCCATAATCGCGAGTCGATCGCAGAGCTGCTCAGCCTCGTCCATATAGTGCGTCGTGAGAATAATTGTTACGCCACGTTGACGGATATCTCGAATGACGTCCCAGAGATTTTGGCGGGCCTGCGGATCGAGACCGGTCGTCGGCTCATCAAGGAATATCACCTTAGGATCATTGACGAGCGTCGTGGCGAGTGAGAAGCGTTGTTTTTGCCCACCCGACAACTCCTGAAACTGGGCTCGTGTCTTTTCGCCAAGCTCGAACCGAAGCAAGAGCTCCTGTGGTTCGACCTCTGTGCCATACATCACGCCAAAAACCTTGAGAATCTCCGTCAATGTAAGGTCTGTGAAAAAACCAGCGGACTGCAGTTGTACACCAATGCGCTGCTTTACTTCTGTCGGGTGTTTTGCAACGTCGAGGCCATCGAGTGTAATCGTGCCCGACGTCGGCTCTTTGAGTGTTTCAATAATCTCAAGCGTCGTTGTCTTTCCCGCGCCGTTCGGCCCGAGAATGCCGAAGACCTCCCCTTCTTTCACGTCAAAGGAAATTCCATCAACCGCCACGGTGTCACCGTAGCGCTTCCGGAGGTCTTTAACCTGGATAATTTTCTTGGGCACGAGGTCTATTTTAGCTCGTCATGATTGGCGGAGCTACTTCAGGCACCGTCGCTGCCGACGCTTTGAGGCGATCTTCGAGTTTGATCGGGATCTTGAATCCGAACGTTGAGCCGTGACCTTGTACAGAAGAGAAGATCAACTCACCACCTTCGTCTTCAATCACCTGCTTGGCAAGATAGAGCCCGAGTCCTGTTCCATCTGGGCGCAATGTCTGCGCATTGTCTGCCCGGAAGAATTTTGTAAAGAGTTTCTTCTGGGCATCTGGAGGCACACCGATTCCCGTATCGGTAACGGTGAAGCGGATTGACCCTGTTTCGGCTGTGAGGCGGACGGTTACACCACCCTGCTCGGTGTAATAAATGGCGTTGTCCATGAAGTTCATCATTACCTGACGCGTCTTGTCTTCGTCGATAACAATCTTGGCAAGTGGTTTCTTCGGCATTTCGAAGTTTAGGTAAAGTCCCTTCGCCGCAGCATGAGACGCAAGCTGACGAATCTCGTCCTTAATTGTTGCGACGAGATCGGTTGGCTTCGGCTCGATCGTGAAGCGGCCAGCCGCCAAACGTGAAACGTTCAGTAGGTCCGCTATCAAACGAACCATCCGTTCCGACGATGAAAAGGCCGTGTCTATGAAGTCCTTCTGCTCTTCGGTAACTGGACCAGCGTCACCTTCGCGAAGCATCGAAAGGTAGCCTTTGACGGCTGTCAGCGGGGTGCGTAATTGGTGTGAGGCTACCGAAATAAAGTCGTCCTTGGCTTTATCCAACGCCTTGAGGTTTTTATTAGCAACGCGCAGTCGCGTCGTGGCTTCGGAAATCTTTTGCTTTAGAGTTTCGTTGAAGCGGGCAATCTCCTCGAAAGAGCGGGCGTTCGTGACGGCGATTGCAATTTCTCGGCCCATGATGTGAATCAGGTCGATGTCTCGCTTTGAGTAAAGATCCCCCGAGAGTTTGTCTCCGAGAAGCAAGAAGCCGACAAGTTCATTGCGAGTATGCAGCGGGGCGCTGACACGAATTCCCATCGCCTCAAGTGCCGATCGTTTGCGACCAAACGGGATATCATCAGTGACCATGATGTGCCGATTCAACTTCGCAATCTCACCCGGCGACGCAATGATGTGGCCGCCGTTGCTAAAATCTGCATCACGATAAACACGCTTCCCCTGCATGATGACGACTTTTATTGCCGAGAGTTTCATTTCGCGGCCGAGCAGAGTGACCGTCTCTTGTAGCAAAGGGTCAATTCGAACATTGGCCGCTAACGTCCGGGTTAAGTTACTCTGCAGCTCGTTTGCATCAAAGCGATATTTATAGAAGATTCTGTCCGTGATCCTTTCAAAGAATCGACGGAGCGGTTGAAACGCAAATGCCAACAGGAGTGCCAGCAGTGCGTTAAATGCTTGTTGTCCATTGGTGACGGCGGCGTTGTCGAAGAAGTACGAGCCAATACCAAAGGCCAGCGCGACATAGATGACAGAGAGAGACAAGAGTAGCAGGAAGTATGCGAGTGAGCGGGCAACGAAAAGCTTAATGTCGAGGAATCGCTGGCGAATGATTGCGTAACTGAGCGAGCCAACAAAGAACACCGTCACGAACGGACCGACTTTCGACGTGGCCCAATCCCCGTTAAAGAGCGGGAAAATGAGGTTCGTGAAGATACCGAGCAAGGTGCTGACACCAACTCCAAACGCAATCACTCGGAGCTGATTCCGCTCCGTAATAGTCGCTACTTTAAAACTATGTGCAAATCGTAGGACAGCCCAGGCAGCGAGTCCTCCGAATAATACGATGTAGCCGTAATAGAGTATTCCCGGCTGTATGACAGCACCCTCTGGGCCGCTCGTTGAATTGACTGTGACCAGTGGGCTGACGGCGTAGAGCGACGATAAGAAGAAGGCAGCCCAGAAGAATTTGTCAAAGTGCTTCGATCGCTTCACTGTTCTGGGAAAGCGATAGCTGAACGCAATGAGAGCAAAGCCAATCCAGATTGCGCCGGCGAAGGCGAAGCGTGTAAACATATCTGTTGCGAAGTCAGCGCTCGAGTGGTCGGCAAAGTAGTTCGTAATCGACCAGACAACGACACTGACCGTCACCAAGAGGAAAGTCTGATTGACCAGGGAGCGGACGTTGCGGAAGAAGACGATCAGCCCTAAGAGACTGTTCGTCACTGCAGCAAGCACGACGGCGGCGAGATCAAGATCCATGTTTGTTTTTCCCCACCGTTATCGTACGCCTAATCTGGGAAGTTTCCGAGAATGACTCTCGAATAGACGCCCGTTTCATCATCGAACTCCCTCATTTCCTGCATCGTTCTACTACAATCCATCATTACCGGGGTCGTCGGTGACCCGAGGTAAAACACCGTCGGACCGATGTCCCAGAAACGAAAGTGATAGTACGGATTGTAGACCTTGCGCAGCAACCCCTCGTCAATACTGGCAATCCAGTGCGTCTGCGGTCCTTCTGAAACGGGATTCTGATTCCCATCACGTAGTACATTCGGATCCAGCGACTCGACAACAGCCGCGTGGTAAAGCCGCTCAGCGTAGCGAATGCCTTGCTGATGGAAATCCGGCTCTACTGCAACTGTTCCGATCTCCAAGATCTTGCTCGGATCAACTCCATCTAGTGCACCGTCGAACAGCGGAAAGTCTTTGGCAGTTTTGAAGCCTGCCTCAGAATGCTCGATGGCGCGCAACACCCCCGCAATTTCGCCACCGACTCGTACAATGTAAAACCGACTGCTCGCCTGATACGCTTCATACGATTCGCGGTGGTGTTCTAGAGATTCAACATAACCAACTGCGTGGAAGAGGCGAGTTTCAACCTCAAACGCTGCGTCAAACTCTGGTGTACCGAAGCGTGCGCACTCTACCACAACACCATCCGCGAGTGGTTCGGGAAACTCGACTGTCGCCGGTTCTCCGGGTGGGGCAAGTGGTTCTGGCTGGGCGGACATCGTGTGGTGTCTCCTTAATTGGGTATGAAATAAGTCTGAGGCGGTGTGAAACCGTTGAAAAACGAGGCGTAGCTTATCGTGTAGGCACCGGTGTTGAGTAAATACACGCTATCACCCGGCTGTATCGAGTCCGGCAACATCACCCCGTAGGAAATAGTGTCCTGCTGATCACACGTCGGCCCTGTCAAGTTGAAGAGACGCAGCGCTGCGTCGTCGGCATCAACCGAAGTGAGGATTGGGTACTGCAACTGGTTATTCGTCTCCAGTGCCTCCATCAAACCATGAAACGCTCCGATATCGATATAGAGCCAATCCTTGTCACCTCTTTTGGCTCTCCCGATGACGGTTGCTTTGACAGAGCCAGCATCTGCAACGAGGGCGCGCCCCGGTTCGACACAAAAGGCGACGTTATAGGGAATACACTCACTAATTGACTCCTGGATGACCCGCGCGAATGCCGGTAGCGTCGGGATAGGCTCATTGTAGTGTGCCGGAAACCCGCCTCCGATGTTTACCAGTTCGATTTTGATACCTTTTTCGTCAAGCCGCCGCATAACTCGACCGACCTCTTCAAGGGCATCGCGCCAGGCATGCGGATGGGTCGATTGTGAGCCAACATGAAACGATAATCCATAGGGAACTAACCCCTGAGCACGAGCTTGTTTCATTAGCACGACAGCTTCTTCGGCAGACACACCGAATTTACTGGAAAGTGGGAATGTCGCATCTTTGTCGTGTACGGCTAAGCGGATATACACTCTCGCACCAGGCGCGTAGGTTGAAAGCTTCGCAATTTCCTCCTCGGAATCAGCCGCGAAGCGATCGAGCCCAGCGGCGTGAGCATTGCGAATGTCTTCAACTGGCTTGACTGGGTTAGAGAACATAACCTCTTCTGGCCGAATGTCGAGCGACATCAATTCCTGAAGTTCGTTATAAGAGGCGACTTCAAATGAAGCGCCTTGCTCGTGGAGTGTTACGAGGATGCCGGGTTTCGGATTACATTTGACCGCGTAGTGGATATCGAACTGCGGCAGGAGCTTTTGTAGATGATGGTAGTTATGCGCAACGCGCCGTAAATCGAACACAAAAAAGGGAGTTCGATAGTCGAGCGACCCTAAGTATGAAGCAATCTTTTCTTCAGTTTTTGTCTGAGTCATTTTGGCTTAGTTGAGAGATTATAGTATACCAGAATACCATTGTTTTTCAAGGCTCGAGCAGGCGGTGCTAGGATTGAGGCATGTTAGCTCGACAGAATGGATCAAGGCAATGGACAGTCCTCGGTTTCGCCGTGATGGGTTTAACACTGGCAACAACCGTTTTGGCCTTCTACCTGCCGATAATTCTTAATAACCTCACTGCTTCGAAAGTTGCAATTGGGTTTGCCGGTAGTATTGAAGGGTTTGCGGCGCTGGCAATTCCCTTGTTAGTCGGTCCAGCTTCTGATCGTACGTGGACGCGTTTTGGTAGACGCCTCCCTTATATGCTGGCGGCAACACCGCTGATCTTTATTGGGCTCTTGGCTATTTCGATTCTTAATTCATACTGGCTCATTATCGCTGCCGTAGGAATATTCTTTACGGGTTACTACGTTTACTACACGGCATACCAAGCGCTCTACCCGGATACACTCCCCAAAAACGAGTACGGGCGGGCGTGGGCCTACCAAAGTCTGTTTCAGGGACTGGCCGTCGGCCTTGCGCTGCTTGGCGGTGGTGCACTTCTGAATATCTCTCTCGGCGCACCCTTTCTCATCTCGGCGTTCTTCTTCGTCTTGATTGCACTCGCCAGTT
>OBLX010000141.1_pt1 | contig 11373 bp, 9 predicted proteins | sample 1519811 | NCBI WGS metagenome assembly OBLX01 (sample SAMEA3991476, study PRJEB22521) | metagenome | biome: anthropogenic terrestrial biome; feature: sewage plant; material: surface water | place: Sweden | collected 2012-09-26
ACCAGCGACATGAAGGCAATGTAGGGAAACATCCAGCGCGTCATGACCACCGCTACCTCAAAGCCGCGCGGGTTTTGCTGCAGGCCGCTGGCCATGGCCCACACCAGCAGCGGGGCTGCTGCCACACCCACAATACTTAAAACAACCAAAGCCCAACTCAGCACGGTGGCGGTGCGGTCAATCAAGACCCGGGTCACCGCCTCTCCGTGCTGGGCCTTGGTGGCGGCCAGCACCGGCACGAAGGCCTGGCTGAAGGCCCCTTCACCAAAAAAGCGCCGGAACAAGTTAGGGATGCGAAAAGCAACATTGAACGCATCGGTCATGGCGCTGGCACCAAAAGTAGATGCAATCAACAGCTCGCGCACCAGACCGGTAATGCGCGAAGCCAGCGTAAAAAGGGAAACAGTGGATGCAGATTTGAAGAGGCTCACGGCATAAAGTGTAGCTGCTGGTAGAATCGCGGGCTTTGCTGACAACATCCACAGACTCAAGGAACTATTACCATGGCATCTACCAAACCCAAGAAAAAGAACCCGCGCCTGGCGTCGGGGCGTAAACGCGTCCGCCAAGACATCAAAATCAACGCAGCCAACACATCTCTGCGTTCCAAATACCGCACCGCGGTGAAGAATGTGGAAAAAGCAGTGATTGCTGGCGACAAAGCCAAGGCAACCGAGCTGTTTGCCAAGATGCAAGCCGTGGTGGACACCGTGGCCGACAAGGGCATCTTCCACAAGAACAAGGCTGCACGTGACAAGAGCCGTCTGTCGACCAAGGTGAAAGCCTTGGCAACAGCCGCCTAAAACTCAACCGCCTGTTCATTCAGGCACTTCGCACGATTTGATTTTTTTCAACAATTCAAATCGCCGTTTGTAGCGGGTGCGCTGTCAGCAAAAGCAAAAATGCCGTCGAAAGACGGCTTTTTTGTTTCTGGCTTGCGCGCCTGTGGTTTTTTCAAGAACCTGCGTGACGACCATCTCAGCCGCTGCAGGTCTTTTTAATCAGGCTGGCGGATTGACTGACGAGGGCCGAACCTCGGTAGATGAGCCCGGTGTAGATTTGCACCACGTCGGCACCGGCGCTGATTTTGCTCACGGCATCCTCGGCACTCAAAATTCCGCCCACCCCGATGATGGGAAACTGTTTGCCCAAAGCTGCACGCAGTTGGCTAATGATGCGGTTGCTCATGGCCAGCACCGGAGCACCGGACAAGCCGCCAGTCTCCTGCGCATGGATTTGACCCTGCACTGCCTCGCGACTGAGCGTGGTGTTGGTGGCAACCACGCCGTCCATGCCATGGCGTTTCAGGGTGGCCGCAATCACGCCCACCTGGGCTTCATCCAGGTCCGGTGCGATCTTGACAAAAATGGGCGTACGCTTGCCGTGCTGGGTTGCCAGGGTTTCGCGCCGCGCGGCAATTGCGCCCAGCAGCCCATCGAGCGCATCATCGCTTTGCAAAGCCCGCAGGTTTTTGGTGTTGGGGCTGGAGATGTTGATGGTGACGTAGTCGGAGTAGGGGTAAACACCATCCAGCGCGATCAGGTAGTCATCGGTGGCTTTTTCAATCGGTGTGGCGGCGTTTTTACCGATGTTCAAACCCAGCAGCATGGGCGGCGACACTTTGGCGCTATTGGCCAGACGTTGCTGGTACAGACTTGAGCGCTTGACGTTGGCAATGAAGGCGTCCAAGCCTTCGTTATTGAAACCCAGGCGGTTGATCAGGGCGTGAGCTTCTGGCAAGCGAAAGATGCGGGGTTTGGGGTTGCCGCTCTGGGCCAGCGGGGTGACGGTGCCGACCTCGATAAAGCCAAACCCCATGGCCCCAAGCCCATCAATGCATTTGGCATTTTTGTCAAGACCGGCAGCCAAACCGACCCGGTTGGGAAAAGTGAGCCCTGCCAAAACCACCGGGTCATCAATGCGACGCTCGCAGTAGGCCAGCTGAAAGGGGGTGCCTTGTGTACCGGCCAAGGCCTTCATGGTCAACTCATGGGCCGCCTCTGCATCAAGACTGAATATAAATGGCCGGGCCAGAGCATAGGGGACGAGAGACATTGGATAATTCCTGCAAAGATTCTGTTCAAATTTTCTGTAATTAACCTCATTTTCCCAGATGTCAAACCCAATTTCCCAAACCGGCACCCCCCTTTCACAAGACGAACTGAAAACCTTGGTGGGGCAAGCTGCGCTCCAGTATGTTGTGCCGGGTGAAATTGTGGGGGTGGGTACGGGCTCGACGGTCAACAAGTTCATTGAGGCGCTGGCCAGCATGAAGGACCAGATCAAAGGCGCCGTGTCCAGCTCGCTGGCCAGTACCGAACGATTAAATGCCCTCGGTATCCCGGTGTTTGACTCCAATGAGGTGGATGCTTTGTCCGTTTACATCGATGGGGCGGATGAGATTGATGGCCAGGGCTTCATGGTCAAAGGTGGCGGCGCAGCCCTCACCCGCGAGAAAATTGTGGCAGCCCAGTCGCGCAAGTTTGTTTGTATCGCAGATGAATCCAAATTGGTTCAAACGCTGGGCAAGTTTCCTTTGCCGGTGGAGGTGATTCCAATGGCTGCCAAACGGGTGATGCAGCAATTTGCAGCCATGGGGGGGCAGGCCAAAATCCGCTTAAGCGGTGGTCAACCGCTGATCACGGACAACGGCCAGATCATCGTGGATGTGACCGGATTGCAAATTGAAGACCCGCTGGCGTTTGAATCCGAAGTGAGCCAATGGCCAGGCGTGGTGACAGTGGGTGTGTTTGCCTGCCAAAAGGCCCAAGTCTGTCTGCTCGGCACAGCCAGCGGCGTCAAAACATTAACGTTTTGAAATTTAGAACTTAATGCCCGCCGGATTGGATGAATTGGTGACCGGTGCACGCTTGGGCTCAGCAGGCGCACGCTGGGCCGGCTTTTCTTGCGCATTTGCCTCTGGCGTTTGTTTTTGAACGACCACCAGCGGCGAAGGTGCCGGGTTGCGGTAGCTTGCCGGCAAGGCAGATGATTTCGGGTAGCCAGCGGCATTCAGAAACTGCGTCCATTCACTGTCTGAGTAGCCCCTGATTTGCTGACCGCCAATCGTTAAAAAGGGCAAAGAGGTCTCGCCGCTGATACGTTTGAGGGCTTCTGAATCCTCAACCGTCGTAACAGTTTTTTCAGTAAACGGAATGCCGCGCGATCTGAGCATGGACCGGCCTGCGTCGCAAGGAACGCAGCCACTGCTTGTATACAGAGTAACGGGGAATCTGCCAACGGTTTGATTGAGTTCGAACGGCAAGGCCGGTCCGCCACCGCCAGCGTTAAGCGTGCCCACGGTTTGCCCCCCCTTGCCCGTGGCCGTAGCATTGGCTGTGGAAGGCGGCAGTTTGTCTGAGAACGTGACTTTTCCGTCCGCCCCCATGACGCGGTAAATGGTCTGGGCCTGAACCTGTGTGCTCATCAACAGCGCAGTGGCGCAAACACTGGTCAACAGGGCAACATAGTGGCCCTGGCGCGTCAACTTGATCGCTTCGTTCGAATTTGTCAAAGTGGTCTCCTTCGTTATTTTCCAGTCATACCCTGATGCCGCAACAAGGCATCCAAGGTAGGTGCGCGCCCGCGAAATGCCTTGAACGATTCCATCGCCGGGCGGCTACCGCCCGCTTCCAAAATGGTCTGCCTGTATTTTCTACCGGTTTCGACATTTGGCAAGCCGTCTTTACCCGCAGTTTCCTCGAACGCGGCGTAAGCATCGGCACTGAGCACCTCGGCCCATTTGTAACTGTAGTAGCCCGCAGCGTAACCTCCGGCAAAAATATGGCTGAAAGTGTGAGGTGTTCGACTCCAGGCGGGGGGCGCAAGCACTGCAACCTCGTCGCGCACCTGCAGGAGCAGCGGCATCAGATCAAGCGCCGGGTCGTGCGCAGTGTGCAGCAACATGTCAAACAGCGAGAATTCGATTTGCCGCAGGGTTTGCATGCCGCTTTGGAAGTTTTTGGCCGCCAGCATCTTGTCAAATAACTCTCGCGGTAACGGTGCTCCGGTATCAACATGCGAGGTCATGTGCTTGAGCACATCCCATTCCCAGCAGAAATTTTCCATGAACTGACTTGGCAACTCCACGGCATCCCATTCCACACCGTTGATGCCGGAGACGTCGCGCTCATTAACCGTGGACAAAAGGTGGTGCAGCCCATGCCCGAACTCATGAAAAAGCGTGATGGCATCGTCGTGCGTCAGCAACGAAGGCTGGCCCCCTACACCCTCGGCGAAATTGCACACCAAGTGGACCACCGGGGTTTGCAGCTTGGAATTGTCCGGGCGCAACCAGCGGCTGCGCACGTCGTCCATCCAGGCACCGCCACGCTTGCCGCTTCGTGCGCAGAGATCAAGGTAAAACTGCCCTACCAGATGCCCCCCGCGTTCAATTCGGTAGAACTCAGCGCCAGGATGCCACACCGCCGCGCTGTCTTTGATGATGCTGACGTCGAAAAGGGTTTCAACAATCTTAAACACGCCCGCCAGCACCTTGGGCGCGGTCAAATACTGCTTGACTTCTTGCTCACTGAAGGCGTAGCGGGCCTCCTTGAGTTTTTCACTGACATAAGGCCAATCCCAAGCTTGTGGATCGGGCAAATTCAAATGCTGCACGGCAAATTCGCGCAGGTCTGCCAAGTCTTGCTCGGCAAACGGGCGAGCTTTGGCGGCGAGGTCGCGCAAAAAGTCAATGACATGCCTAGGCGACTCTGCCATTTTGGGAGCCAGCGAGAGTTCCCCAAAGTTGGTGAAACCGAGCAATCTGGCTTCTTCCAGCCGCAAGGCCAGCATCTCTGAAATGATGGACGAGTTGTCAAATTTGTGGGTATCGGCATCAGCTTGGTCAGAGGCTCGTGTGACAAAAGCGCGGTAAAGGCGCTCACGCAGCGCACTGCTGCTGGCAAATTGCATGATCGGCAAATAACACGGCATTTTGAGCGTGAGCTTGTAGCCATCTTTTCCCTCGGTCCGAGCGCCGTTCAGGGCTGCCTGTTTCACATCATCGGGCACGCCACCGAGTTCACTCAGCTGTGCGTAGTAGGCAAAAGCATCTGTAGCGTCCAGCGCGTTTTCGCTGAACTTCTGGCTCAGTTCGGCCTGACGTTCCTGGATCGCGGCAAAGCGTTCTTTGTCGGCACCCTGCAACTCCGCGCCTCCGAGCCGAAAGTTGCGCAGGTTGTTTTTGTGGGCTTGTCTTTGTTCTGTGTCCAGCGTTGAAGGATCAATGGCCTTGTATTTGGCATACAGTCGTTCGTCGGCCCCCAAGCGGGTAAAAAATTCGGTCACCTTGGGCAAGGCTTCGTTGAACGCGGCGCGCAACTGCGGCGTATCTGCAACGCTGTTCAGATGGCTTACAGCACCCCAGGCGATGCCTAGCTTTTCGGTGGCAACGTCCAGCACACCGGCGATAGCACGCCAACTGGGCGCAAACCCGGGTGCGGTGACCGCTTCCAAAGCAGCATTGGCGTTGACCAATAACTGGTCTATCGCAGGTGCCACATGTTCAGGCAAGATCTGATCAAACGGCGGCAAGTCATCTATCGAAAGCAAGGGATTGTTCATGGGTTCTAGGTTGTGGCTTGATGCAGTGATTCAAGATTGCTAAAGAGTACTAACGTTTTGGGGTACTTCAAGCCATGCGTTCAGCTGATTCCAGTGTATTGACCAGCAGCATGGTAATGGTCATGGGGCCGACGCCGCCTGGCACCGGGGTAATGAAACCGGCAATTTCTTTGACGCCGGCAAAATCGACATCACCACACAGCTTGCCCTCGTCGTTGCGGTTCATGCCCACGTCAATCACCACCGCACCGGGCTTGACCATGTCGGCCGTCAGCACGTTGCGTTTGCCCACTGCCGCCACCACCACATCAGCCTGTCGCGTGTAGTAGCCCATGTCCACGGTGGCGCTGTGGCAAATCGTGACCGTAGCATTGGCTTGCAGCAACAGCAGCGCCATCGGTTTGCCAACCGTGTTGCTGCGGCCAATCACCACGGCATGTTTGCCGCGCAAGTCGATGCCGGTGCTCTCAATCAATTTCATGCAGCCGTAAGGTGTGCAGGGCCGAAAGCCCGGCTGGCCCGTCATCAGTTCGCCCGCGCTCAGGGTGGCGTAGCCGTCGACGTCCTTGGCGGTGGAAATCGCCTCAATCACCTTGTGCGGGTTGATGTGCTTGGGCAAAGGCATTTGCACCAGGATACCGTGAATTGCTGGGTCCACATTGAGCGCTGCAATGCGCGACAGCAACTCGGCTTCACTCAGGGATGCGTCAAACTTTTCAAACACGGAGTGAACACCAGTGTCCGCACAAGCCTTCACCTTGTTGCGCACATACACCGCACTGGCCGGGTCGTCGCCGACCAGAATCACGGCCAAGCCGGGCGTAACACCACGGGCTTTAAGGGCCTGCACCCGCGTGGCAATGTCGCCGCGCAGGCGGCTCGACAGCGCGCTGCCATCAATGATCTGACCAAATTTCTGTGTTGTCATGATTTCATTTCCATAAATAAAAACGCCCGCTGGTGCATATCTGGCGGGCGTAAGGTGCTATAAAAATATTAGCGTGGCATCAGGCTTTGGCGGCAACCTGTCCCAGGGCGATCTTCAGCAAATCAGCAACGGTGTTGGCACCGAGTTTTTCCATGATGTTGGCGCGGTGCGCCTCTACCGTTTTGATGCTGATGCCCAGATCGTCGGCAATTTGCTTGTTCAAACGTCCGGCCACGATGCGCTCCAGCACCTGCGCCTCGCGCAGCGTCAGGCGGGCCATCAGGGCAACACGGCTGGCTGCATTTTGGTGCAGGGCGAACGAGTCTTTGGCGTGGTCCAGCATGCGCTCGACCAAGGGCACCAACTGGTCTTCATTGAACGGCTTCTGAATGAAATCCATGGCACCTTTTTTCATGGTGTCCACCGCCATCGGGACATCGCCGTGGCCTGTGATGAACACAATGGGCAGTGGCGAGTGGGTTTCGATCAGGCGGGTTTGCAGTTCCAGGCCGGTCATGCCCCCCATGCGAATGTCCACAATCAAACAAGCCACTTCGCGGGCGTCGTAACGGCTCAGGAAGGACTCGGCGGACTCAAAGCAGCGAACGCGGTAGTCCTTGCCCTCCAGCAGCCACTGAAGCGAGTCACGAACCGCCTCATCGTCATCCACCACGTAAACCGTACCTTTTTTTGGTGCCAAACTCATGCGTTAACCTGAAATATTTGCTTGTCCGAGCGGGGGGTGTTCAATGGGTTGCTGCGCTTTCGTCATGGGAATCCAGAAGGAAAAACAGCACCCAGACATATCGTTGCCATTGTAGAGGTTCTCGGCTTTCATTCGGCCTTGGTGCGACTCGACGATGGAGCGGCACAAGCTCAGGCCAATGCCCATGCCGTCGGCCTTGGTGGAATAAAACGCTTCATAAAGGCGGGCCATAACTTCAGGTGCGAGACCGTGGCCTGAATCGGTCACCATGAATTCAATCACCGGCTTGCCGTCCACATGATTGGGCGCAACCCGCAGCTTGACACTGCGCTGCGCGGTCAGCCGCTGTGCAGCGTCAACCGACTCCGCTGCATTTTTAAGAAGGTTGACCAGCACCTGTTCGATCAGCAACGGGTCCACCAGCAACGCTGGCATGTTGGGTGCAACGTAATGCGTCAGACGCACGTTGCGACGGCGCATTTCGATATCCGCAAGTTCGACGGCCTCGTCCACCATACCGGCGATGTGCGACAGGCATCGGTTGGGCTCACTGCGCTTCACAAATGAACGAATGCGCTGAATGATCTGACCGGCCCGATGCGCCTGCTTGGCCGTTTTTTCAAGTGCGCCCAACAGGTCTTCTTCGGTAATTTGATGGGCCTTGATGCGCGAGACCATGCCGTTGCAATAGTTGTTGATGGCGGTCAGCGGCTGGTTCAATTCATGGGCCACGCTGGAAGCCATTTCGCCCATGGTGATCAAGCGGCTGGCCGATTGCGCGCGCTGGGTTTGCGCGGCGGATTGTTCCTCGGCAATCCGGCGCGCCGTGATGTCGGTCGCAATCACCATCTGCGCCAAACGGCCATCCACCCAGCTCAGGTACCGGGTGCGCACTTCCAGCCACTTGTCCAGTTCTTCCAGGTAAATCTCGGCACTCTCGGCCTCGGTGTCCGGCAACAGGTTGGTAGGCATGCCCGCAAACGCGTCCACGTGGTCCAGGGCTTCGTCACTGGGCGGCGCTGTCGGCACGCCGGCCTGGGCGGCCAATTGCAAATGTCCCCCGGCCAGGGTGCCAAACCACAAACGGTACAGTTTGTTGGCAAACAAAAGCTCATCACTGCCCAGTGGTGCCACTGAAATGGAGGCATCAAGCGCTTCCAGCACAGTGGTAAAGCGCTCATGCAAGGCAGACAATTGTTCACGAATCCGATTAGGTTCGGTGATGTCGGTCATGGAGGTCATCCAGCCCGTTTGCGTGCCACGCGCATCAATCAGGGGCGATACATACAGGCGCGCATCGAAAAGTGTCCCGTCTTTGCGTTTGACCTGAACCTGTACCCCGCCAGGGGTGGTTTTCCCGGTTAATTCCTGTTCCAGAATAAATGCCAGTGACTCACGGTCGCTCTCGGGCCAATACGGAAACGGCGCGGTCTGCCCCACCAGCTCGAATTCACTCCAGCCGGTCATTTGGCAAAACGCCACGTTCACGTAGGTAATGCGACCTTGCAAGTCCATGGCGCGCATGCCGGTCAACATGGAGTTTTCCATCGCCCGGCGAAAGGTGGTCTCGGACACCAGCGCCTGCTGGGCCTGCATGCGCCTGCGGGTGTGGCGCCAATTGGCAATCAGCATCCAGGCCGTCATGGCACTGAGCGCCATCACCAGCCAGAACAGGCCGCTGCCAATCACGCCCAAAGATGTCCGGTACGCTTGGGCGCGCAGCAACAGCCCGTTGCCCACAGGTGACACCGGCACTTCGTAAACAAGGGCCGGGCTTGCCCATGGCAACAGATGGGTGGCCGGGTTGCGCGGTGGAATGCTGGTGCCAGCCAGCAAACCGCCATTGGCATCATGAAAGGAAACCGCGTACTTGGCCGAAACCTCGGCCGGTACGCTGTAGCGAAACAGGCCGTCCACCGAGTACTCGGCCAGCAATACGCCGGTAAACCGCGGACCATTGCTCAGCGGAATGTGCAACTGCAGCACCGCCGCAAGGTCCTGCGCGGCTTCACGCTGGGCGTAGATGGGCTGCTGAAGTTCCCGGGCAAGGCCAAAGCCATTTTCAGTGTCATCGATTTTGAAGGTGCTGCCGATGGCGCGATGCTGGTTGGCCAGCAGGCTGGGGTTTCCCACGCTGGCCTTGATCCGCCTGCGCTCATCAATCCAGGTCAGAGCCTGCAACTCCGGGTGCATGGTGATCAGCGCCTCCGCCCGGCCGGGAAAATCATCCACCGACAACTCTCGTACAGACACCTCACGCGCAATGCGCATGAGCTGCTCCTGGCGCTCCAGCAGGCGCAGGCGCAGTTGCTGCTGGGTGTATTCGACATCGCGCTTGACGGCCTCTTGCTCCCGGTCAATCTCTTCCAGCCGCAAGTAAACGAATGCAGCGACGATGGCGGCCAAAAACAGAAGAACAGCGGCAAGTGGCGCAATCACTGCAAACCGGTCTTGCCTGTGTGGCGTCAAACGTGACCACCATTTGCGCAGCCGGGCTGCAGGGGACAGATTCATCGGATGGGGCAGAGAAAAGATTCGCGTCAAAGGCATGATGCCAAGTGTAGGTGACACCCGCAAGTGCTCAGTTGCAGAAGTCCGCAATACATCACGAAGTGCTTTGCTCGCTCGCTGGTTTGTCAAAACTGCCGTCGATGCTTCGGTGCTCGTTGACGCAAGTGGCGTTCAACAAAAGGGCCGTTTCGGTTTAAGAAATTGGGCCAACCCTGCCCAAAATGCTACAAAATAAGGAGCTATTCACGCAGATTTTACATGCGCTAGCAGCTTATTTGGCATAGAAATCTGGTGCGATTCAGAAGGAGTGCGATATTCAAGCCAAGATATGTGGACAAGGCTTTACAGGGGCCGGGATGAAATGCTTGATTGCCACACCCCGAAGCCCCTTGGGAGGCTGCTAACGCCCACCAAGAATCTCGAGAGACCAATAAGGCGACTAAAGCAAGTCGAGTTACTTGGTTTTGGCTTTGGGTGGGATCATCACTGCATCAATGACGTTAACCATACCGTTCGAAGCTTCAACATCGATTTGCGTTGCAGCCGCGTTTTCAATGGTCAACGTCTTGCCAGCCCAAGACAATTCGATGCTATTGCCATTCAAAGTTTTCTTCGGACCACTTGCCAGACCTTTCACAGTGATGAAAGATGGAACCACGTGGTAGCTCAAAACTGATTTCAATAGCTCTTTGTCGCTTTTGAGTTCATTGAGCTTGGCTGCTGGTAATGCCTGAAAAGCAGCATCATTGGGAACAAAAATCGTCAAAAGTGACTCGCCACTCAACGCAGGACTTAGACCCGCCTCATTGATCAGTTGTGTGGCAATAGTCAAATTTGGATTTTTGCCGATGGTATCCATGACCGATGCTGCCTGGGCAAACGCAATTCCGCATGAAAATAATGCCGCAGCGGTTACGTGGGAAATTAGCCATTTACGCTTGTTCATAAGGGTGCCTTTAGTCAGTGGTTAAATTCGGACGCCTGCATTCGTTTCCAGAGCAGGAGCTTCCAAAGGTGTGCAATTGCTTGGAACTGATTGATGAATCAATCCCCAATCGCTTGCAATATTGTGGAAGCGATATGTTCAGAATTCATGACAACAACTGACGGTGTGGCGCATGGCGGTTCTCGTCAAGCTGCGGGCAGCGGCAACCAAATTTTTGCAACCAACCACTGAAGACGGTGCTCAATGCCCGCATGCTTTGTCACCCCTTTGTAACTCAATTGTGCGAAGATTTTTCCAGTGCCTTTGGAGACCCGCAAACCCTCAGCTTGAGGTGAAGGGTGTTCATTGGGCGTTGAACATAATTGAAAGCTGCAAATGGAAAACAATACTGAAAACCGAGTTCATACGAGGGCGCAATTCTTTAGGATCAATTCCCCCGGTGAGGACCCGGTGGCTGTCTACGCTTTCAGAGCAGAGAATGACAAAGACGCAATTCCAGCCTTGGTGGTGGACCTCAGTGAAGGGGGCGTGCAGATTCTTTCCAACACGACTGCACCGCTTGTGGGTTCGCTTTTCAACTTGAACTTGGTACCCGAAACCCCATTGCCTGATTTGCATCCCTATCAAGTGCAAAAGGTATGGTCATGCACTGAGGGCATTTATGTTAAGACGGGTTTTGAGTTTGCTGAAGGAAGATCGGAAGAGCGTCGTGTAGGG
>OBLX010000142.1_pt1 | contig 11341 bp, 11 predicted proteins | sample 1519811 | NCBI WGS metagenome assembly OBLX01 (sample SAMEA3991476, study PRJEB22521) | metagenome | biome: anthropogenic terrestrial biome; feature: sewage plant; material: surface water | place: Sweden | collected 2012-09-26
TCCGATCTCTTCCTTAATAGCGCCAGTTTCGTCACGTCTCCGACACAGACCGGACTAAACATGCTGCTGGCACGAGGCCTCTCTGCTCCACACCGGGCAATTTCTAATGGTGTTGATACGAATCGCTTCAAGCCGCACCTTGATACCCAGCATTTGCGACAGTCTCTTCATCTACCAAAGAAGCCGATTGTTCTCTACATGGGGCGTCTTGATAAGGAGAAGCGAATGGATATCTGGTTCGATTCCATTCCGCTCGTTCGTAAAGAGATTGACGCACACTTCCTTGTCGGTGGACGGGGTGCAGATCTACAAAACCTCAAACGGCGCGCTGTCTCGCTCGGCGTCTCACCCCACGTTACCTTCGCCGGCGGCATCGAGGACGATGACCTTGCCGCGTTTTATAACCTGGCAACTGTTTTTGCGATCAGCTCACCGGCAGAACTCCAGAGCATCGTGACACTCGAGGCCATGAGCTGCGGTGCCCCTGTCGTAGCATGCGATGCCGGCGCCCTGCCGGAACTCTGCATCAGCGGGCGCAATGGCTATCTCTTTCTTAACGGAGATCCGCACACGATGGCCAAGAGCCTAATTCGAATTCTCCATAATCCCGGCATGGGAGAAAAGATGGGCACAGAATCACGAAAAATTATCATGCAGAAGCATAGTGTTAAAGAAATGCCACTGCATTACCTTGAAATTTATGCAATGGCACGCGGCGACATTGCGCTTCCGCCGGAGGTTCTCGAATGAAAATCGGGATCTTCAGCGAAACCTACACGCCGGAAACCAACGGCATCGTCACCTCAATTGTGAATTTCAAGCGAGAACTTGAAGCCGCTGGGCACACGGTCTATGTCTTCGCGCCGGGCTACAAATTGATTTCCATCCCCCGCCGACGTAAGCGAGCAGAGAAGAACGTATTTCGTTTCAACTCGTTCCAGTACCCTCTCTACAAAGACTGGCGCATTGCCATACCCGTCAACATCAGTGCGCAGCGAAAGCTGAAGCGTTTGGGTCTTGATATTGTTCACTCCCAACACCCCTTTTCGATGGGGCTGTTCGCTATGGGGGTCGCGAGGCAGCTTAAAATCCCCCATGTCCACACCTACCACACGCTCTACCCGGAATATGCCAAGCTCTACTTCCCTGGCTTTAAGCGATGGAACGAAAAAGGAGCCGAGAAATGGTCGCAGCTCTTTTGCAATCGAGCGGATCATGTTGTTGCGCCGTCTGCCGGCATCAAGGAAAAACTTCTCTCCTATGGCATAACGACACCAATTACCGTCATTCCAACTGGTATTGAGGCGCGGTTCTTCGAAGCAAAGCCGGCTGCTGCAGTACGGAAACGCTACGGCATCCCAGAAGATGCGCCGCTCGTGATAACCGTTGCCAGACTCGGCAAGGAAAAAGGGATCGACTTTGTGCTCCGAAGTTTCAAAGAAGCCCTGAAGCACCAACCCGATGCGCACTATGCGATTGTCGGCGATGGCCCCGCCAAGTACGAATTAGAAACGCTCGCACGAGAGCTCGGAATTTACGATTGCGTAACGTTCACTGGCATGATTACGCATCGCGATGATATTCGAGATCTCTATGCCAGCGCATCAGTATTTGCGTACGCCGCACTTACCGATACGCAGTGCTTGACGCTCCTTGAGGCGGCGGCGACTAAACTTCCGCTCGTAGCTCGCTACGATAAGCCATTGGAAACAGCGCTCGTTGATAACGAGAATGGCTTCTTTGTCCGCACGGCCGATGAAAAACTCTTCGCCAAACGCCTCGACACCGTCCTGAGCGATGCCGCCCTGCACAAGCGGTTTAGCAAAGCATCGTTTGCCCTGGCAAAGCGACAGAGTGCGAAAGAGCGCGCCACCGAACTCGTCGACGTCTACGGCCAGGCCATTGCGGCGAAGCGGGCCGCTCGCAGCTCTTCGTGACATCCGGTACACTAGCAATCGTAGCCTGGGTCCGTAGCTCAGTTGGCTAGAGCGCTTGATTGACGTTCAAGAGGTCAGAGGTTCGAATCCTCTCGGACCCACAGCATGATGAAAAAGCAGTCACCGTCGTCCTCAATTACATGGCACTATTATCTGGCCTGGATTATTGCCGCGTCGGCGCTACTGGGAAGTCTCTACTTCTCGGAAATCAAAGATCTTCCACCGTGTGTTCTGTGCTGGTACCAGCGAATCTTCATGTACCCCATTGCCCTCATTCTGCCAATCGGCATCATTCGACGTGAGGGAGTCGTTGCCCTCTATACGCTTCCTCTCGCGTTGATCGGTGCTGCCATCGCCTTCTACCACTACTTACTGCAACTGAAGATTATTCCGGAGTCCGTAGCACCGTGCGTTCAAGGTCTTTCCTGTAGCGAAATCCAGACTGAATACTTTGGATTCATCACGATCCCCTTCCTTTCCCTCGCTGCGTTCATCATAATAAGTGTCGTATTGGCGCTTACCCTGAAAAATGAATCGCGAAAGTAAAATCCTCGTTGCAATCGGCGGTCTCCTGATCGTCGTCGTTGTGGCAATCATGATCTTTTCTGGCGGTTCCAATTCTGGAGGCGGTACCGCCTCCGGCGACTTGCTCGTGCGGAGCGACTCGCAACGACTCGGTAACGGCAAACTGGTCGAGGTCGTAGAGTTTGGTGATTATCAGTGTCCTGCCTGCAGCGTCGTCGCAGAACCTCTGAACCAGGTCATCAAAAGCAAACTGACTGAATACTCTCTCGTCTTCCGCAACTTCCCGCTCACAAATATCCATCCCAACGCCGTGCCAGCAGCGTCATTTGCCGAGGCGGCAGGAAAACAGGGCAAGTTCTGGGAGTATCACGATCGCCTCTATGCCACCCAACAAGAATGGTCCAATCTTCCCGTATCAGACGCAGCAGCGTTCTTCGTCAACATTGGTCAGCAACTTGGTCTTGATACCACGAAACTGCAGCAGGACCGCTCCAGCCAGGACATTCAAAACTTGATCGATCGCGACACGGCCGACGGACGTTCGCTGAATCTACGCGGAACTCCAACGATCTATATCAATGCTGCGGAGTACAAAGGCGCCCTGACAACAGAAGCGCTTACCTCTGCTATCGAAGCTGCCAGGCCCAAAGGCAAGTAAATCCCGTCCCCGAATCAACGTATCTTCGTTGTATGATGGAGTGTGAAACCTTCATCTGAAGTTTCGAGTCCGGTTCCGCCTGAAGTGATAAAGGCACCGGAATACGACAAGCCGCACGACGAGTGCGGCGTTTTCGGTATCTACTCGGCCGTACCAGAAGATGTTCTCAGCGCCGAGCCGACCCGTGCGGCACGTGCTGCGTTTCGGGCACTCCGTGTCTTACAACACCGCGGACAGGAAAGTGCCGGGATCGCCGTCTATGATGGATCGTCTTTCATCAGACATGCCGATGCAGGGCTCGTCGACCAGGTCTTCGATCAGCACACAGATTTTGCGCGTTTGCGTGGCCGACTCGCCATTGGGCATGTTCGCTACTCAACTACCGGCGGGTCTACACCTGACAACGCCCAGCCACGGATTTACGAGGCCGAGCGCGGCTTCTTCTCGCTTGCACACAACGGCAATCTCACAAATACCCACGAGCTGCGGCGCTGGCATTTTGGAAAACGCGGCGCAATCGAGGGCACAGATACCAGCGACACCGTGCTGGCCGCGCACTACCTCGCTGGCGGCAAGACACCCCGCTGGGAAGAACGTATCGAGAAGTTCATGCGTCGTGCCGAGGGAGCGTACAGCATGACCATGCTGACAAAAGACGCGCTGTTCGCCTTTCGTGATCCAAAGGGTTTCCGCCCACTTTCCTACGGAATTCGCGGCGATGATGAATGGGCTGTTGCCTCAGAAAGCGCAGCGCTCCGCAGCATGGGCTTCCGAGATGTATCTGAAGTACGACCTGGCGAACTGCTGCGGATCGATCAGGACGGCCCGCGGACTGTCTTTCATTATCCCGACGAACGGCCAGCGTTTTGCTCATTTGAGCATGTTTACTTTGCGCGCCCTGACAGCAAGATGAATGGCGAGCGCGTCCAGGTAGTACGCAAGCGCAGCGGTCGCATTCTTGCGACGGAGGCTCCGGTTGATGCAGATATCGTCGTCGGTGTACCAGAATCATCGATACCGGCGGCTATTGGCTATGCGCTAGAAAGTGGGATTGAACTTGATGAGGGCTTTACGAAGAATCGTTACGCCCTACGCTCGTTCATCCAGCCAACCGATGAAGAACGCGCAAACGCCATCGAGATGAAACAGAACCCAATTCCCGAGGCTTTCCGAGGTAAACGAGTCGTGCTAATCGACGATTCAGTCGTTCGCGGTAATACCTTGCCGAAAATCATTAAACAGGTCAGGGATTGCGGCGCGCGAGAGGTGCATGTACGAATCGCCTCTCCCCCCGTGACAAGCCCCTGTTTCATGGGTGTGGATATGGCCACCGCAGATGAACTGATTTCTCGATGGGTAGAAACCGAGGCATTGCGCCAAGAGGTTCGCGCCGACTCACTCGCCTTCCTTTCAGAAGACGGTTTGCTTGAAGCCATGGATAGCCAGCGTGACGAAGTATGTATGGCCTGTTTTAACGGTGACTATCCGCTCGATCTACCCGAAAGTGCAGAATATACCGTCGCCACAGAACGCGAGATCGACCTGCGCGATGCCGCCGAAGGGGAAATCCCGCTCTCCTCTTGACAAGGTATCGGCGCAGGACTACGATGATGTCTTACTTTGTCCTGCTCCTTGTCCTGCAAAGCAGCTGATGAGACCGGGGCAGATCCGGTCGAAACAAGGTAAGAACGCCCTTACGGGGCGTTTTTTGTTACATGCATGTTGGTGGCCAGATACTCACAGTATGGATCTTTGTACCCGCAATGGAGACAGGCGGTGCCTGTGGCCTACTTGCACGCAGCGCGCTCACAATAGCACCAACCACACACAGTGTGTCCTTGGTATGATGGTTGCATGCAACGGAAAGTCCTTGCCAGCGGCGTCTTCGACATCATCCACCCCGGTCATGTCTATTTCTTGAAAGAGGCGCGAGCCCTTGGTGACCACCTTACCGTCCTCGTCACCAGCGATGGACATGCCGAACGCACCAAACGTAAACCGCATCATGCAGCCGAAAAACGCGCTTCGCTCGTGGAGTCGCTTGAATTCGTCGACGAGGTCTTTGTTGGTTCTGATCCCTACAGCCTGCGCCTTTCACTTGAAGCGTCGAATCCCGATGTCATTGCCCTTGGACACGACCAACTGCTCGACGAGGAATTCCTCAAGGAAGAGGCTGCCGAACTCGGCTGGGCTGTCGAAGTCATGCGTCTAACGAAACTCCCTGGAACGCTCTCAACCCGAGATCTCTAGGTATACTCAAGCCATGGCCTCTTCTAAGAAATCTAAGAACCCGACCGACCTCGAAGCAATGCGTCATTCGCTGGCACACGTTTTAGCCATCGCAGTTGTCGACATGTTTCCCGAGGCCAAGCTCGGCATTGGACCAGCTACCGCTGATGGTTTTTATTACGATTTCGAACTTCCGCGAACACTGATCCCTGAAGATTTACCGCTGCTCGAGAAGAAAATGCGACACGTGATCAAGCAGGGACTACCGTTTGAGTGCGAGACGGTAGCGCCGAAAGATGCTGTGGATCGACTAAAGGCAGCGCAGCAACCGTATAAGGTCGAGCTCGCCGAGGAGTTTGCCGGAGACGGCAAAGATCTGACGTTCTACCACACTGGTGATTTTTCTGACCTCTGCCGCGGAGGCCACGTCGACTCGACGAAAGATATCGGCGCCTTTTCCCTCACGTCGATTGCCGGCGCCTATTGGCGCGGCGATGAAGCACGACCGATGCTACAGCGAATCTACGGAGTTGCCTTTACGACGAGAGAGGAGCTAGAGGCTCATCTGAAGCAACGCGAAGAAGCGAAGGCGCGCGACCACCGCAAACTCGGTAAAGAACTCGACCTCTTCACCTTTTCCGACCTTGTCGGCGCCGGCCTGCCACTCTTTACACCACGTGGGACTGTGCTCCGAGATGAGCTACAGCAGTCGCTACGCGACATCGGCCTGAAATATGGCATGCAGCCTGTTGCGATTCCCCACATCGCCAAGCGTGAGCTCTATGAGACATCGGGACATATTGCCAAATTCGGCGACGAACTCCTGCGCGTAGAAAGCCACTACGGCGAGTTCGTGATGAAGCCCGTCAATTGCCCACACCACACTCAGATCTATGCCAGCCAGGCTCGTTCGTATCGCGACCTACCACTGCGCTACATGGAATCGACGATGCAGTATCGCGATGAAAAGCCTGGTGAGATTGGCGGCCTTACTCGAGTACGTGCAATTACCCTCGATGATGGCCATATTTTCTGCCGTGTCGATCAAATCAAACAAGAGGCTGCAGCGATCGCCAAGATTATCGAGGAATTCTACACGAACCTCGGACTCTACGGTGACCACTGGGTTTCGCTATCTATCCGCGACCCTCAAAAGCCCGACGCATACATTGGCGACGAGACCGACTGGCAACAAGCAGAGAAAATGCTCGAAGAACTGTCGGATGAATTGAAGCTAGACGCCAAGCGAATGGAGGGCGAAGCAGCGCTGTACGGCCCGAAACTCGACTACATGTTTAGAGACGCCCTTGGTAATGAGCGGCAACTCGCGACAATCCAGATTGATTTCGCGATGCCCAGGCGATTCAACCTCACCTACACCGATGCTGATGGAAGTGAACGGAATCCAGTGATTATCCACCGTGCCATTCTTGGTTCGTATGAGCGCTTTCTAGCTATCCTCATTGAGCACTTTGCTGGAGCATTTCCATTGTGGCTGGCACCGGAGCAAGTCCGAATTCTACCAATCGCTGACCGGCACAATGCCTACGCGAGTGAAGTCACTGCCACGTTGCGAGAGCATGGCATACGCGCTGAAGTCGACGATCGCACTGAATCAATTGGCAAGAAAATCCGCGCAGCAGAAATTATGAAGGTACCCTACATGCTTATTGTCGGAGACGCAGAAGTGGCCTCTAGCGAAGTTGCCGTACGTCAGTTCGGTCGTGGCGACCAGGGCTCTGCAAAGCTGGCAACACTTACCAAGCAACTCTCCCAAAAAATCGAGAGTCGAGAACTCTAAATTAGGAAATTCCCTCTTGAGCAGCTCTGTTGCTGTCTTTATGATGAGTGCCCTCGTGCGTTAACAAGTTGGCAATGAAAGGAGGTGGTGCCTTTGTACCGCAACGGCACCATTCAGCTAGGAGACGTGGTGGAGTTCATCGTCACGACTCCGAAAGATGAACGCGCCAGACAGCGGAAGCTCTCAGTCCGAATCTCTGAGAGCGCAGCATCTGGCGCAATCAACCCCCAGAGCCCTGTTGGCCAAGCACTGCTGGGCAGCAAGAAGGGCGACACCGTCACCGTGAAAGCCCCTGGAGGGCATTACAGAGTCAAGATCACCAGCGTCCATCCCGACCACTAGGCCAACCATGCACGCACGCGGCAGGCGCCGGACTCACTCATAATCCGAGTCCGGCGCCCTTTTTTTACGTACAATACGAATATGCTGATCAAACCACCCTTAATCGTCATCGTTGGCCCAACCTCATCCGGCAAGAGCGCACTGTCGCTGGAGCTCGCAGGGGAATTCCATGGCGAGATCGTCTCAGCCGATTCCCGCCAGATATACCGCGGCATGAATGTTGGTACAAACAAACCAACCCCTGAGGAACAATCCCAGGTTCCCCACCATCTCCTCGACGTTGCTGACCCTGACACTACCTATACCGTGGCTGAGTTCAAAGTAGCTGCGCTCACCGCAATCCGTCATATTCATGCACGAAATAAGCTCCCCTTTCTCGTCGGTGGCACGGGACTCTATGTGCAAGTTGTCGTCGATAATCTCGACCTAACGTCAGTTCCTCCGCAGGAGCGTCTCCGTAAAGAGCTTGAACCCCTCGCGATCGAGCAGTTGCGGACGCGGCTCAAAGCATGCGATCCTGTCGGCGCAGAGAAAATTGATCTTCACAATCGACGACGTATCATCCGAGCAATCGAAGTTTCGGAAACAGCAGGTGTTCCCTTCTCTGAGTTACGAAAGGCCGGTACGCCCCAGTTCGATCCGCTGATGCTCGGAGTCTATCAGCAGCCGGAGGTCATGCGGGAACGACTTCGCATTTCCGGACAGTGGCGTCTTGATCATGGCATCCTTGAGGAGATGCAGCGGCTTCACGCGGAAGGCATTAGCTGGGATCAATTCGAGTCGTTCGGTCTTGAGTATCGTCGCTATGCACAGTACTTCGAAGGCAAGCTGGGGCTCGAAGAAGCGGCTGAGCTTGCTCAGAAGGATCTCTTCGCCTTCGCCAAACGGCAAATTACCTGGTTCAAACGGGATAAACGGATTCGTTGGATTAGTACCGAAGATAACGCGTCGGCAATTGTCTCGGATTGGCTGATGCAGCGTGCTGAAGAACCAGTGCGAGCATGAAATACCTTGGTATTTTCGCCGGTCGATTGGCTAGTATGGCCTCCCGCGCGACAGGTCGCGGTGCGACGAGTTTACCTGGAGTGGTCGCTGGCAAATTTGATTCTCAGATTGCTGCAAAGCTCTCTCGCGATCTTGCCGGCATCATCGTCGTTACGGGAACCAACGGTAAAACGACAACGTCTCGCTTTATCGCGAACGTACTCCGCGAAAGCGGACATACCGTGCTTCACAACCAATCCGGATCGAACCTGATGCGCGGCATCGTTTCCACACTGCTCAAGCCCCGTACGAAAAATGCCTGGGGCTTGTTCGAGGTCGATGAAGCAACGATGCCGGAAGCGTGCCGGCAGCTACAACCTGATTGTATTGTCGTTACCAATCTCTTCCGGGACCAGCTTGACCGCTACGGCGAACTGCGCACCTCGGCGTCCCACATCGCAGCAGGCATTGCGGCAGCTCCAGAGGCAACGTTGGTACTCAACTCCGACGATCCGCTCGTCGCGACCCTTGTCCCAAAATCAGCCGTAAAGAAAACCTTCTACTTTGGAATTGATGATACCGCCGTCGGTCACCAGGCGCTGCCTCACGCCGCCGATAGCGTTACATCTCCCAGCGGAGACCTGCTCGAATATCAACGAGTATTTGTAGGGCATCTCGGCCATTACCACGCCAAGGATCTGCACCGTCCCAAGCCTCGAATACGCGCGACACACATACAGCAGCACGGGCTCCGTGGTTGTGATGTCACAGCCGTCATTGACTCCAAGGCTATCGACGTCTCACTGCCTCTTCCAGGGCTCTACAACGTCTATAATGCGCTCGCCGCACTCGCTACCGCGAAGGCGCTACAGTGTGACGTCAATGTAGCGGCCCAGGCGCTTACGACAACAGTGGCAGCCTTTGGGCGCACGGAAGTTGTTGATGTTGGTAATCGGAAGATTTTTATCGGGTTGATCAAGAATCCAACCGGCGCGAATGAACTGCTTCATACGCTGGCCACCGAACTCGGAAAGAAGCATGTTCTCGTCGCAATTAACGACAATTTTGCTGACGGTAGAGATGTTTCATGGCTATGGGACGCAGATTTTGAATTACTCCTACCCCAGCTTGAGCATCTTAGTATTTCGGGTCGGCGAGCACTGAACATGGCTCTTCGTATGAAGTATGCCGGCTTGCCGGAACGGTCCATCGAGACTGAACCAGATCTTGAAGCTGCACTTCAGTCTGCCCTAGAGGCAACTCCCGCTGGCGAAACGCTGTATGTCTTGCCTACCTACACCGCTATGCTAGATTTGCGTCGCATTCTCTCAAAGCAACGGCATATCACTCACTTCCTTTCAGAATGAAGCTCCGCCTTACCCACCTCTACCCGAAGCGAATGAATATCTACGGCGACCGTGGGAACATTCTCACGCTGACGCGCCGAGCTGCCTGGCGTGGTATTACTGTGGATATTCAGGAAGTGGAAGTTGGCGATTCATTGCCGCGACACACGGATTTGTATTTCTTCGGCGGCGGCCAAGATCAGGAACAGATTGCTGTTGCGCACGACTTACAACGCCACACTTCGCGCTTACGGGCAGACATGGAAAAAGGCACAGCGCTTTTGGCCGTCTGTGGAGGGTATCAATTACTTGGTCATTACTACGAACCGGCAGCTGGTGAGCGACTCGAAGGAGTCGGCATCTTCGATACCTCCACAACCGCCGGAACTAAACGGCTCATTGGAAATGTTGTCGCCGAGGCAGCAATCGAGGGTATCACACGTCCGATAGTCGGCTTCGAAAATCATTCAGGCCTTACACGTCTCTCGCCTGGCGCGGAACCACTAGCACGTGTCTCGACGGGCTTTGGGAATAATGGAGAAGACGCTACCGAGGGTTGCCGTGCTGGCAGCGCCATTGGCACCTATCTCCATGGCTCACTGCTTCCTGCGAATCCAGAGCTGGCAGACTGGCTGTTGTCGACAGCTGTCGGAGAGCGTCTCGAGCCGCTAGATGATACGCTTGAAGCAGCAGCCAATGCGCTCGGCGCTTCGCTTACATGAAAGACTCAACCATTGCCAAGATTCTCCTGGAGCTCGGAGCCGTCTCCTTCCGACCGGATGAACCTTACCGATACACCTCGGGACTGCTTTCGCCGATTTATACCGATAATCGCGTCCTGATCTCCCATCCTGATCAGCGAAAAGTTATTGCCAAAGCATTCGCTGAATTACTTTCGGCTAATTATCGCGGCGTCCAGTGTGTTGCCGGAACGGCTACGGCCGGGATTCCCTGGGCTGCCTGGCTCGCCGAGAAACTGAATGTACCAATGATCTACGTCCGCGATCGAGCAAAACGTCATGGACAAAAGAACCAAATCGAAGGAACGCTTCAGCCCGGTGCACCAACAATTATAGTTGAGGACCTCATCTCAACTGGCCAGAGCGCCCTTGGTGCGGCGGCGGCGGTTCGTCGAGCAGGAGGGATTCCACTGGCTGTTGTCGCTATATTTACATACCAGATGAAAGTCGCCGTCGATGCATTTAAAGAGTTTGGCATTCCGCTGCATACGCTTACCAATTTCCGATCACTTACGGATGAGGCGCATCGCCAAGGCATTCTTACAAAAGAATCGAGTCAAAATGTCCTGGCATGGGCAGAAGACCCAGAAGGCTGGTCAGAGAAAATGGAGCAGCATGAATAGACTAACTCTCACATTTGCCGAGCGAGCCGAGTTGACGACATCACCCGTCGGCAAACGACTCTATGAAACTATGTCTGCCAAAGAGACGAACCTCTGCGTGGCGCTCGATGAGACCGATCCGCGGCGATTCCTCGCGCTTGCCGAAGCGCTCGGTCC
>OBLX010000143.1_pt1 | contig 11285 bp, 10 predicted proteins | sample 1519811 | NCBI WGS metagenome assembly OBLX01 (sample SAMEA3991476, study PRJEB22521) | metagenome | biome: anthropogenic terrestrial biome; feature: sewage plant; material: surface water | place: Sweden | collected 2012-09-26
ACGACGCTCTTCCGATCTCTTAGTGAAAACGCTCTGTACGATGATCGGACTGAATCTGCCGGAATTAAGTTCAACGATGCCGACTTGCTGGGTATACCGACGCGCGTTACGATAAGTCGGAAGACCGTAGCGGCAAAGAGCGCAGAAGTGAAGCCACGCTCAAGCAATACAGTCGAAAACCTACCACTCGACTCACTCTTGAGTCGACTTAGGGACGCCACCACATGATTTTTGACGCAATTCTTGGTTACTTCTCGCGAGACATCGGTATCGATCTTGGTACCGCCAATACGCTTGTCTACGTGCGTGGGCGAGGAATCGTCATTAACGAACCCTCGGTCGTAGCCGTTAATAAGCGCACGAATCAGATTCTTGCGATTGGTGATGAGGCTAAAAAGATGGTCGGACGTACGCCGGCACATATCGTGGCAACGAGACCACTTGTCGATGGCGTCGTTTCTGACTTCGAAGTAACCGAGCAAATGTTGCGTTATTTCATCGAAAAAGTGCACAAGGAGAGCTTCACGATCTACCCGCGCCCACGTGTTGTTATTGGGATACCGTCAGGCGTCACAGAAGTTGAACGGCGTGCCGTTGAAGATGCGGCGCTGTCTGCCGGAGCACGCAGTGTGTATCTTATCGAGGAGCCGATGGCGGCGGCTATTGGTGCTCGTATGCCGGTCCAGGAGGCGACAGGCTGCCTAATCGTTGATATCGGGGGTGGTACGTCAGAAGTAGCGGTGCTCTCGCTTGGCGGCGTTGTGATGGCGAAAAGCGTGAGAACGGCGGGAGATGAACTTAATGCCGATATCGTCCAGTTTGCGCGTGATGAATTTAATCTCCATCTCGGCGAACGCACAGCCGAAGAAATCAAGATTGCGATTGGCTCTGCCTGGCCACTTGGTAAACCTCGTGAAGCAGAGATGCGAGGCCGCGATCTCGTCACAGGGTTGCCAAAAGCTGTTCGCGTCAATGATGAGCAGATCCGCTACGCCATGCATAAGTCTGTCGATACCATCGTCGACGCCATCAAGACCACCATTGAAGAAACGCCACCGGAGCTTGTCGCTGACATTCTTGATCGAGGTATTGTCTTAGCTGGTGGAGGTGCACTGCTTCGCGGACTCGACAAGTTGATTGCAGAGCAGACAAAAATACCGGTTTATGTCGCAGATGAGCCCCTAACGTGTGTTGCTCGTGGGACGGGGCTTGTTATTGAGGACCTCGAAATTCTCAAGGACGTCCTGGTACCGTCTCTCTACGAAAAGCCGCCGAGGTAAGATGCCCCCGCGCCAGCGTCAAGTAGGCCTCCCGACGATCCTTGGAATCATCGTTGTCATTCTTGTTGCGTTGACGCTCGGTATACTCAAGCCGCTTCAATCAATAGTTGGGTTTACGCTCAAGCCAATTACCAACCTTTTTAACGGAGGTGAGTCTCAAGCGCAGCGTGAGAACGACGAGTTGCGAGTTAAGATCTCTTCGCTAGAGGCAGAGGTTGCTCGACTTGAGGAGGCAAGGCAGCTTAATGACGTACTGCGCGCCCAACTCAATTTTGCGCAGGCAAATAACTTTAAGCTGACGCAGGCCAACATCATCAGCCAAGATCCCTCGAATTATCAGCAGTTTTTTACGATTGATCGTGGCTCAACCTCGGGAATCAGCACGGGTATGGCTGTTGTGTCTGGGAGCTACCTTGTTGGGAAGATTATCGACACCACGCCAACAACGGCAAAAGTGTACCTGATTACAGACTTTAACTCGGCCGTTCCTTCATACACCCTACAGACACGAGCCAGCGGAATCGTCAGAGGTCAGCGCGGATTTGGCCTGAGCCTTGAGAGCGTACCTCAGACAGATACGCTCCAGAACGACGATACTGTCCTGACGTCTGGTTTTGGTGGCGAGTACCCACGCGGCCTCCTGATCGGTACAATCGGTGATGTTAAGAAGCGTGACGCTGACGTGTACCAGTCGGCGCTCGTCCGTCCCTCGGTTGATTTTCGCAAGCTCGAATCTGTCTTTATTATCACCGGTAACGCAACCTAATGCGGTTTGTATTTCTCTTTTTTGGCCTCTTGCTGGTCGTGGCGTTTCAGGTGGCTGCCTGGCCCGATGTAACACTACGAATCATGCCAAATTTTGTACTGGCGGTTTGCCTGGGATGGCTTTTCGCGACTGGTGCGCGCTCCGGAGCAGCGGCGATGCTGATTGCCGGCTTAACACTCGATCTGTATTCGCAACGTATGTTTGGACGCTTCTTGGTAGGTTTTTTGCTAGGTTATGCGCTTGTCATGTTGATGACGCGCGGAGCTGCCGAGGGAATTAGCTATCCCTACCGACTCGTCGCTGGAAGTATTGCAATTATCGCCTGCGAGCTATGGATCTTGATCTATATGAACATTGCTGTGCCGAGAATGCCGTTTTTTGCGCAATTGGCGGACACCGCTACACTGAATATACTGGCGACGATCGTTTTCTTTGCCATCATCACGCCGCTTGTCGACGTGATTGCTCGAAGCATCGCTAAACCATATGAACGATCCCTTTAAAGACAATGAGTATCTCGATATCAACTTCGACACCTCATATGAAGAGTCGGAGCTCTGGCAGGGAGCGTTGCGCAATGAAGAAGACGCCTCTGGCTTAGTTGCCGAGCGTCCGGCAGCCAGTACACGCATAAAGTTTCTGGCCGGCGCAATTGGACTGATTACTCTATTGCTGGCGGGTCGATTGCTTGTGCTGCAAATCATTGACTCTTCCCAAAACAAAGCTCTGGCAGAGGGAAACCGTATTCGAGAGACCCTCATACCAGCCCCGCGTGGGGTTATTTATGATGCGAACCGCACGATCGTAGCGCGAAATGTACCAAATTTTGAGGTTCGCGTTATACCCTCCGATCTCCCGAAGAAATCGGAGGAGCGTGCCGCCACCTACGCAACGCTCGCTGAGGTTCTGAAAAAGTCACCAGATGAAATAGCCAGAGCGTCTGAAGCAAAAGGTCTGCGCTCTTCAACCCCTATTCTGATCGCCGAGAAGCTCGATCGAGACACATCGATGCTCTTGCAGATTCGGGCCAATAATCTGCGTGGTGTATTGATTGAAAACAACCCTCAGCGCGAATACACCAGACCTGAGCAATACGCACACCTCTTGGGCTATACGGGACGTGTTTCAGAAGAAGACTTAAAGCGGGACTCGTCGCTTTCACCGTCTGACTTCATTGGGAAGCTCGGCATCGAGCAGACGTACCAAAACGAGCTCAAAGGGAGCGCTGGAAAACAGCGCGTTGAAGTGGATGCGAGCGGGCAAGTTCTGAAGCAGCTCCAGTCCACAGACCCAACAGCAGGAAAGAGCCTTGTCCTGGGGATTATTCCTGAGCTTCAGCAGACGATGTTCCAAGCCGTCGCCGACGGTATCAAGTCGTCAAAGCGAGCCGCCACAGGGGGATCGGCCATTGCTCTCAATCCGAAAAATGGCGAAATTCTTGGCATGGTAAGTCTACCGAGCTTTGATAATAATCTTTTCGTTGACGGTATTTCTGAATCAAAGTACGCCACCCTCGCGGGTGATCCGCGCAAACCGCTCTTTAATCGACCAATCGCTGGCGAATATCCACCAGGATCTACGTTTAAGATTGTTACTGCCACCGCAGCGCTCGGGGAAGGCGTTGTTCAACCAGGAACATACCTTGCGTCGCCGCCCGAACTTGATATTGAGGGATATAAATTTCCTGACTGGGACAAGAACGGCCACGGCTCTGTTAACGCGGCAAAAGCCCTTGCCGTGTCGTCGGACGTTTATTTTTACAAGGTTTCTGGCGGTTATACCGATGTTAAAGGTGTGGGGGTTAATAAGCTTGGCGACTATATGCGAACATTCGGGATAGGCAAACCGTCGGGTATTGACCTCCCTGGTGAGCAAAAAGGACTCATTCCAACGCCTCAGTACAAGAAAGATACCTTTGGCGAAGACTGGTTTGTTGGTAATACCTACCAGATGGGTATTGGACAGGGGTTTGTTTTAACAACGCCGCTCGAAGTGCTAAATTACGCCGCTGCGATCGCCGGCAATGGCGTTGCCTATAAGCCACACATCGTGAAGGCTATAGAAAATCCCGATAATCCCCAAGATAGTAAAGCTATTCAGCCGGAAGAGTATATCAAACTCGGTGTTAGTCAGACGGTCATTGATACGGTTAAGGACGGAATGCGTCAAGCTGTACAGGGAGGCACCGCGTCTGCGCTACGCTCACTACCGATCGACATCTGCGGAAAGACGGGTTCAGCCGAATTCGCGAATGAGACAAATGCGCATGCGTGGTTTACGGCTTTTGCCCCGTGCAATGATCCACAAATTGCCCTCGTGGTAATGATCGAGGGCGGTGGTGAAGGATCAGACGTTGCCGTTCCTGCTGCCAAGAAAATATTGGCGCAGCATTTCGGCGTACAGATTAAAGATGAGCCGAAAAAATGACAGCAGCACTCATTGATGGAGTTGCTGTCGCAAGGGAGCGTGCTGAGACGCTTAAGCAGAGGCTAGCGCCAAATGTAACGCTTGGTATTATCCTTGCGACGGATAACGCCGCAACGAAGCGCTACGTAGCGGCTAAGCAAAAAGTTGCCGACACGCTCGGTGTGTCGCTTCGCGTTGAGTCGCTGGGCGCTACTGCTACAAAAGCGGAAATCATAGCAGCATGTTCCCGGTTTAATAAGGACACCGGCATCACGGCATACATTGTTCAGCTGCCACTGCCAGATAGTGTCGAGCCTCGCGCAATTTTCGCTGCAGTTGATCCCGCAAAGGATGCTGATGGATTAACTGCTACGCACTTGGGAAAGATGGTGGCCGGCAGCAGCACGGTGCTTCCGGCGACTGCTCGTGGTGTGCTAAGCCTGCTCGATCACTACGGCGTCCCGCTCACTGGGGCAACAGTGACAGTCATTGGGAGAGGCATGCTCGCAGGATTGCCCTGTGCAATCGCGCTCGGACATCGCGGCGCAACGGTAACGAGCTGTGATACGCACACGCAAGATCTCGTCGCTGCAACTCGAGGAGCCGATATCGTAGTTAGCGCAGCAGGACACCCAGGACTTCTCACGGCGCGCATGGTTAAGCCGGGCGCAGTTGTCATTGATATCGGCACAACGCAGGTTGGGGACGCGCTTGTCGGGGATGTCGTTTTTGATGACGTGAGGAAAGTGGCAGGTTTGATTTCACCGGTCCCGGGAGGGGTCGGTCCATTGACCGTGATTAGCCTGTTTGAAAATTTGCATGATCTTGCAGCGTAATTATATTGACAGCTCGCCGTTGCCTGAGTAGGATAGCTCATACCCCAATAGGGCATTTCGCCCGGGTCTTCGTATCGCTTTAAGGAGGAGACATGAGTCAAACAATTCTCACCACTGCTGGATTAGACAAGCTAAAGGCTGAGCTTGTCGACCTTAAAGAGAAACGACGCCCAGCGGTTATTGCTCGTATCAAAGAAGCTGTCTCACATGGGGATCTCAGCGAGAATTCGGAATACGAAGACGCTAAAAATGAACAAGGATTTATCGAAGGGCGCATTGCTGAGCTCGATGCCATGCTTGAAGATGCGCAGATTGTGTCGGCAAAATCGGGATCAACCGTTGAGCTCGGTTCTACTGTAGCCGTTACTCACGACGGCAAGAAGTCGTCATTTACAATCGTTGGTCCAGCCGAGGCAGACCCCACTTCCGGACTCATTTCTAATGAATCACCTCTCGGAGCCGCGCTCCTTGGCTCAACAATCGGGGATAGTGTTTCGGTTGCAACGCCTCGTGGCGAGACGACCTATGCTGTCATGAAAATTGGCAGCTAAGCAAAACACCTAGCGGTAGCGACCACAAACCTGCGATAATATGCAGGAGACTCAAGATGGAAGAAAAACCACAGGACGTGCTTTCGCTTCGGCGTAACAAAGTGAATGCTTTGCGTGACGCAGGGTATGATCTCTACCCTACAAAAGTTGGCAGAACTCATTCGCTTGGTCTGTTGCGTGCTGATTTCAAGAAGCTCGAGAAGGGCAAACAGCGAGTCATTATCGTCGGTAGAATCATGACTCTGCGCACGCATGGCGGCATTAGTTTTGCGACGATCCGTGACGGTTCAGGCGACTTTCAAGTTGCTTTTCAGGAAGACGTGCTCGGCAACGCCTATGCCGGTATCGATGATCTTGACCTTGGTGACTTTATCGAAGTTAGTGGAACACCGTTCACAACGAAGCGCGGAGAACCGTCTGTTTCATCGGCAAATTTCCGCATTATCAGCAAGGCTCTCCGCCCGCTGCCGGAAAAGTGGCATGGCCTGAAAGATCCCGAGGAGCGTTACCGCAGGCGCTACCTCGACATGCTGACTAATTCTGAAACGCGCGAGAAATTACTCAAACGAGCAACACTCGTGCGTACACTACGTGACCAGCTACACGCGGAAGGCTTTTCAGAGATTGAAAATCCTGTTCTCGAAGTTGCAGCATCCGGCGCCGCGGCCAAGCCGTTCTCGACGCACATCGATGCCTACGATCTAGATCTCTACCTACGAATTGCCGTCGGTGAATTGTGGCAGAAGCGAAGTCTGGTTGGCGGTTTTGAGAAGATCTACGAAATCGGCCGGGCCTTCCGTAACGAGGGCGTGGACTATTCGCACAATCCAGACTTCACGATGCTCGAGTACTACTGGGCCTACGCAGACTATGAAGATAACCTAGCGCTGCACGAGCGTATGATTCCCGCCGCCGTTGAAGCAACCACAGGTTCCTTGAAGGTGCCGTACGGCGGCGATGTTATTGATTTCACCCCACCATATCCACGGATTACGTTTGCCGCGGCGATTGCTGAAGCGACAGGCATAGACATTACATCTTTAGGTGACATCGATTCATTGGCGAAGGCTATAACAGCGGCCGGCTTGAAGGTGGAGCCAGGCGCCAGCTACGCCAAGCTTCTTGACGATCTCTTTAAAAATTCGTACCGCGCACATGCGGTCCAGCCAGTATTTGTCACGCACTACCCTTCGATCCTGAAACCGCTCGCGAAGCGTTCACCTGACTATCCTGGTACAGCTGAAATGTTCCAGCTAATCGTTGCCACCGTTGAGCTTTCAAACTCATACACCGAACTGAACGACCCTGAAGATCAGCGAGTTCGTTTCGAGGAGCAATCCGCCATGGCCGCGGCCGGTGATCCCGAAGCAATGCAGATTGATGCTGAGTATATCGAAGCTCTCGAATACGGGATGCCCCCTGCAACGGGTACTGGAATCGGCATTGACCGCTTTTCAGCCCTGCTCACAAACTCCCACAGTATCCGCGAAGTAACGGCCTATCCGCTGATGAAGCCTCGTCGTAGCGATCAAGAAGGAACCGGAGACTCGAGCAATGAGTGATCTCGTTTCAATCCACGTTGCGCAGGGCGAAGCCTTAGCAGAACTGGCTCGGGCACGTCTAGAATCCCAAGGGATTGATGCTGTCGTTGTGGGTGGTGACGCATCTTCATATCTCGGCGCAAGCTCCTCGTTTGAGCTTCATGTCTCCGCTGAGGATGTCGATAAAGCAAAGGAGGTGCTCGGTGATTGATATGAAGACAATTAGGGATGAGCCGTCGCGCATCCGAACAGAGCTGAAGGCGCGCGGAAGCTCGTTGAAAATCGACGATCTGGTAGCGGCCGACCAAGAGCGACGCGAACTGCAACAGCGGTTTGATGAGCTTCGTGCTAAACAGAAAGAAACGCGTGATCCGGTTGCCGGTGCAACCATCAAGCGTGATCTAGCCGAGATTGAAACGCAGCAACGTGAGGTATCCGCGCGCTTTGAAGTGCTGTACTTGCAGCTCCCAAATTTCCGCCATGAATCCGCGCCGGTTGGACCAGACGAATCCGGAAACGTTGTTACAAAAACCGTTGGCAAAAAGCCGGATATACAGGGCGCAAAGCCTCACTTTGACATTCCGGCGATTGCGCCATTGATTGATTTCGAGCGAGGCGCCAAAGTTTCTGGATCGCGCTTTTGGTATCTCAAGGGTGCACTGGTTCATCTTGAATTTGCCCTGATTCGGTATGTTCTCGATTTCTATGGTGCAAAGGGTTTTCTCCCGATGCGTCCGCCGACAATCGTCGGCGAAGATGCGATGCGCGGCACAGGCTTTTTCCCTGCAGACGCAAATGAAATCTATGTCGTTTCGGATCCCGACGATTCAGCTAAGCGTAAATTCCTTTCCGGAACCGCCGAGGTGCCGCTCGCGAGCTACCATAGCGGCGAGAATCTTGACGCAGGCTCGCTTCCGATTCGCTATATCGGCTTTGCTCCTGCCTACCGCCGTGAAGCAGGCTCGTATGGCAAAGATACTAAGGGAATCTTGCGGGGCCACGAATTTGATAAGTTGGAGCTCTTTATCTTTAGTAAGCCAGAATCCTCATGGGATGCACACGAAGAACTTCAGGCTGCCGCCGAAGAGTTTTGGACATCTCTCGGGATTCCATTTCAGGTCGTCAATATCTGCACCGGCGATCTCGGTGCGCCGAATGCAAAGAAGTACGATATTGAAGCCTGGCTCCCTGGTGAAGGAGCGTATCGTGAAGTCGGCTCAAACTCTAATGACACTGACTTTCAGGCCCGTCGCCTCCGTATTAAATCAGGCGGGGAGTATGTTCACACACTTAATAACACGGCATGTGCGATTGGCCGTGCAATCATCGCCATTGTCGAGAATTATCAACAGCAAGATGGTAGTGTAGATATGCCTGAGGTACTCAAGCCGTACCTACCGTTTAGCAGTATTACCAAGGAGAAATAAATGCGCATCCAAGCAAAAGCCCAAGGCACACCCCTGACGGACTCTGCCAAAGTGTACGTTGAGCGTAAGATTGGGCGACTTTCTAACTTGCTTTCACCAGAGCAGGACGACGCCGCCGTCGCCGACGTGCACCTTATCTACGCACCCTCTAACACTGTCGCCACGAAAGATAAGTGTCACGTAACGATTAGCGGGCTCGGTGGAGGACACACCGTTCACGCCGAAAGCGAAGAGCCAGATATGCACGTCGCTATCGATGCCGTAGCTCAGCTCCTTGAAGAGCAGCTGCGTCGCCACAAAGAAAAGACCCGGGACAACCTCGACCGATCTAAGCTCGCTGCCAAAGAAGTGCCGGCCGAAGATTTCATGGCGACCGAGCCCGTTGAGGAGCCAGGAGACCGCTAGTGGCCTTTGGCTTTCTCAAGAAGCTCAGCGGTGACCCGTCTGAATCGGAACTGCGTAAAATCAAACCGTTAATCGAGCGGATTAATTCGTATTCCGACGACTATAAGACCCTCAAGAAAAGCGATTTTCCTAAAAAGACAGCGGAATTTAAGGATCGTTTTGAGCGTGGCGAGAGCCTCGATGAGCTCCTGCCCGAAGCGTTTGCCTTAGTTCGCGAAGTGGCTGACCGCACCATTGGCGAACGGCACTTCGACGTCCAGCTGATGGGCGGAGCCGTACTGCATCGTGGCAATATCTCGGAAATGAAAACGGGTGAAGGTAAAACGCTCACCGCAACACTGCCGACGTACCTTAACGCGCTCTCTGGGCGCGGTGTCCATGTTGTAACGGTAAATGAGTATCTTGCAAAACGTGATACCGAATGGATGGGACAGATTTATACCGCCCTCGGTCTGACCGTTGGTAACATCTACCACGAACAGCCCGTTGAGGAGAAGCGAGCGGCCTACCAAGCGGACATTACCTACGGAACAAACAACGAGTTCGGGTTTGATTACCTTAGGGACAACATGGTTCAGTCGCTCGAGAATGTTGTGCAGCGCGATCTCGCATTCGCTATCGTCGACGAAGTCGACTCAATCTTGATAGACGAAGCACGAACACCGCTGATTATCTCGGCACCGGATATGGAATCATCGCAGCAGTACGCACGATTTGCGAAGATTGTGCCACAGCTTCATAAGGACGAACACTTCACAGTTGACGAGAAACGACGCAGCGCAGTCCTCACCGACGCTGGCATTGCTAAGGTCGAGCAATTGCTCGGAATAACCAATGTCTATGAGGCTGGCGGTGTCTTGCTCGTGCACCATCTTGAGCAAGCCTTACAAGCGCACGCACTCTACCATCTCGACAAAGACTACGTCGTTAAAGATGGACAGGTCATCATTGTCGATGAGTTTACGGGCCGTCTCATGGCCGGTCGTCGCTATTCAGAGGGGCTTCATCAGGCCATTGAAGCGAAGGAGGGTGTCGAGATCCAACAAGAGAGTCGAACGATGGCAACAATTACCTTCCAGAATTATTTCCGGCTCTACGAAAAGCTCTCCGGGATGACCGGCACCGCCCTCACCGAGAAAGAGGAGTTCCAAAAAATCTATTCTCTCGATGTTGTCAGCGTGCCAACACACCGCGAAATAGTGAGAGAAGACCTTAATGATGTCATTTACAAGACGGAGCAGGCAAAGTTTGAGGCTGTCGCTCGAGATGTGAAGGAGCGCCATCAGGCTGGCCAGCCTGTCTTACTCGGCACGATTGCCGTTGAGAAGTCAGAAGTGCTTTCAAGTCACCTCAAACGCGCGGGAATCCCTCACGAGGTGCTCAATGCCAAGAACCATGCTCGTGAGGCCGATATCATCGCGGCGGCTGGTACAAAGGGAGCCGTAACCGTATCAACAAACATGGCTGGTCGCGGGACCGATATTAAGTTGGGAGACGGCATTGCCGAGCTTGGCGGCCTGCACGTTATTGGCTCTGAGCGCCACGAGTCACGTCGCATCGATAACCAGCTGCGTGGCCGTGCCGGACGTCAGGGCGATCCTGGTTCAACCCAGTTCTACGTCTCGCTCGAAGACGACCTGATGCGCATCTTTGCCGGTGATCGCATTAAAAGCATCATGGAGCGCCTCAAGGTCCCAGAAGACCAACCGATTGAAGCGGGCATTATCTCTCGGTCCCTCGAAAGCGCCCAAAAGAAGGTTGAGGGGCACAACTTCGACATCCGCAAGCATGTCGTTGAGTACGACGACGTCATGAATTCGCATCGTGAGGTTATTTATTCGAGAAGGCGCAAGCTGCTCGAAGAGGAGAATTCGAAGCAAACTGTGCTCGATATGTTCACGGGCGAGATTGATCTGCTGCTGGCGTTCCACGCCGCCGGAGACGACGCCACAGAATGGCAGTACGACCAAATCGCTGAGGGAGTGCGTGCCATGGTCGTCGTTGAGGGCAATCTCGAGCAGCAGCTACGAAGCACGCGTAATCGAGACGAGCTGCAACAAGGTCTTCTCGATA
>OBLX010000144.1_pt1 | contig 11283 bp, 8 predicted proteins | sample 1519811 | NCBI WGS metagenome assembly OBLX01 (sample SAMEA3991476, study PRJEB22521) | metagenome | biome: anthropogenic terrestrial biome; feature: sewage plant; material: surface water | place: Sweden | collected 2012-09-26
TTGCTGGGGGGCAGAAGGTATGTGAGGTGAAACTGTCCAAAGTGCCTCTAAACTCGCGGGTATGAATGTTTTAGCCCCCCAATCCAGCTTTTCGAACACACCGGTAGCCTTGTCCCCCAGTGCCATCGTTTCGATTGACCTGCAGATTCGCAGTTACATCATTGACATCGGTGCCGCTTTTCTAGGCGATCCTCAGTTGTATTCAAATTTGCCCCATGCCAGCAGTGTGGTGATTGTGTCCAACACCACGGTGGCACCGCTTTACGCTCAGCCATTGCAGTCAGCCCTGCAGGCGCGTTACGCCAAGGTTCACTCGGTCGTTTTGCCGGACGGTGAGGAGTTCAAGACCTGGCAAACGCTCAACCTCATTTTTGATGCCTTGCTGCAGCATGGCTGTGACCGCAAGACCATTTTGTTTGCGCTGGGCGGTGGCGTAGTGGGTGACATGACCGGGTTTGCCGCTGCCAGCTATATGCGTGGCGTGCCGTTTGTGCAGGTGCCCACCACCTTGCTGGCACAGGTGGACTCGTCGGTGGGGGGCAAGACCGGCATCAACCATCCGCTGGGCAAGAACATGATTGGTGCGTTTTATCAACCACTCAAGGTGGTATGTGATCTCGATACACTCAAAACGCTGCCAATGCGCGAACTCAGTGCTGGTTTGGCGGAGGTTATCAAATATGGCCCCATTGCCGATTTGGTGTTTTTGGACTGGATTGAGGCCAACATGGACGCATTGATGGCGCGTGATGGCCCCACACTGGCCCACGCCGTCAAGCGCAGCTGCGAAATCAAGGCCTGGGTGGTGGGGCAGGATGAGCGGGAATCCGGCCTGCGGGCCATCCTCAACTTTGGTCATACCTTTGGCCACGCCATTGAGGCGGGCTTGGGGTACGGCATGTGGCTGCATGGTGAGGCAGTGGGCTGCGGCATGGTGATGGCGGCGCATTTATCACAGCGCCTGGGGCTGATTGACGCAGCCTATGTTGCGCGGTTGACGCAGCTGATTCAAAGGGCAGGTTTGCCAGTCGTAGGGCCTGTGCTGGACGAAGCTGACAACGCCGGTCGCTACCTTGACTTGATGCGCGTAGACAAAAAAGCCGAGGGTGGGGAAATCAAGTTTGTCGTGGTGGATGGTGCTGGCAGTGCAGCCCTGAGGGGCGCACCGGATGCGCTGGTGCGTGAAGTCATTGATGGATGCTGCGTTTGAATTTGATCATTTAGCTATTATTATGATAGCTGCTTGCGCATATTCCATGTGCGCTACAGCCCAATTTGATACTCAAAAATGACGCTTGCCGTATTTGCCTGTGATCCTGATCGCTCCAAGGGCCGCCGTTTTGCACAAGAGCCTGCGCCAACCCGTACCGAATTCCAAAGGGACCGTGATCGCATTGTCCACAGCACTGCTTTTCGGCGCTTGGTGTACAAAACGCAGGTTTTTCTGAACCACGAGGGTGACCTGTTTCGAACCAGGTTGACGCATTCGCTGGAGGTGGCGCAATTGGGCCGTTCGATTGCTCGCTCGCTACGACTGAATGAAGACTTGGTAGAAACCATTGCTCTGGCGCACGATCTGGGGCATACGCCGTTTGGCCACGCTGGTCAGGACGCCCTGAACGAATGCATGCTTGAGCATGGTGGCTTCGAGCACAACCTGCAGAGCCTGCGCGTGGTGGACACGCTGGAAGAGCGTTATCCCCAGTTTGATGGCTTGAACCTGACGTTTGAAACGCGTGAAGGCATTCTCAAGCACTGCTCCCCCACTCACGCCCAGGCGCTGGAACAGGCGGAGCCGGGTGGTGTGGGGCATCGCTTTCTGGCGCGAAGTCAGCCAAGTTTGGAGGCGCAGCTTTGCAATCTGGCCGATGAAATTGCCTACAACGCCCATGATATTGACGATGGCGTGCGCTCTGGCCTCATCACACTGGAGCAATTGCAGGACGTGGCCTTGTTTGACGACTTCCGGCGCGAAACCCTGGCCGAATTTCCACATTTGCAGGAGCAGGCCCAAGGGCGTCGGCTGCTTTACGAGGCGATTCGCCGCATGTTGAGCAGCCAGGTTTACGACGTGATAGCCGCCACCCAAAGTGCCTTGGACGCCGCTGCGCCACGCAGCGCAGATGAGGCGCGGCAATTGCCGCGTATGTTGCAGTTTGGCGAGGCCATGCAAGACAAATCCAAGGTGCTCAAGAAATTTTTGTTTGTTCAGTTGTACCGTCACCCCAAGGTGATGGAGATGACGGCGCTGGCCAAGCAGGTGGTGCGGGAGCTTTTTGCCCTTTATCTGTCAAGACCGCAAGAAATGCAAGGCCGCTTTCTGGCTCGACTGCAGGCTACACGTGCCGAGGTTGATGAAGCCAGTGCTGCGGCCCGCGTGGTGGCTGACTACATTGCCGGCATGACAGACCGTTTTGCCGCCCGTGAGCATGAACGGCTGACCGGTTTGAAGCTGTTGTGATGCAAGACTTGTTCTTGACGGGCTCGCTAGAATCATCCATGCATTGTTCATTTGACCCACTGACAAGGGATAAGCCGTGAGTTTTCTTAACCAACTGAAATCGCAAGCCACCGCTTTGCAAAATGAAAAAAGTGAGCAGCAAACTGCCAGCGATTTGAACGCGCACTTGACCGAGGCGGCATCAAAAACAACGCTTTTGTACCTGACAGAGATGGTCAAGCAGCTCAACGTACTGGCACCGGATGGCCCCAAGCTCAGTTTGAACGGAAAAATACCTTGGCCCGACATGAAGCTGGTTGATTTTCGTGTTGACTCACGTAAAAAGAAGCTGAATGACAAAGATGTGTTTGACTACATCGCCTTGGTGTGGCGCTTGGTGCCGCGTGAGGGCGCGCCCAAACCGGGCAGTGTCAGTGCCAATTTTCCGCCTGATCTGGAGCGCATTGAGTCGCGGCTGGCCGCTGGTGTGGTCAAGCATGAACGCATCAATGTGCGCCATCCTGAAAAAAACACCTTGCAGGCGATTCGGTTTGATTACGTGGAAGAAGCGCGCGGCGGTGTCACCGTTACTGTGGATCATCATGCGGCCAAACTGACTTTTCGGCTGGCCAATTTGCGCGGTTTTGGAGTGTTGAACAAGAGCTACCCAGTCGATCAAATTCAAAGCCCCTTGCTCGATGAGCTGGCCAAGCTCATCGTCGGTCAGCCCAGCACTTTTATTGAAATATATGACTGACATGAGCCCAGCCGCCCAGGTGGTGATGGACGACACCCGCGTGTGGCTGGAGCGCGCAGTGATTGGTTTAAACCTGTGCCCGTTTGCCAAGAGCGTGCATGTCAAGGGGCAAATTCACTATGCGGTCAGTCGTGCCCAGACCTCGCAAGCACTGCTGGAAGACCTTGAATCTGAGTTAAAAGACCTTGTGGCGCATGATCCATCTGTGCGAGATACTACACTTTTGATAGCTCCTGATTGTCTGGCCGACTTTCTTGATTTCAATGACTTTGTGGCGCTGGCAGACGATGCTCTGGTCGATCTGGAGCTCGATGGTGTGCTGCAGATCGCCGGTTTGCACCCCGATTACCAGTTTGCCGGAACCCGGGCAGACGACATTACCAATTTCACCAATCGCTCGCCTTATCCCACCTTGCATCTTTTGCGTGAAGACAGCATTGATCGGGCGGTGGATGCCTTCCCCCAAGCCGAGACGATTTACGAGCGCAACATGGACACCATGGAGAAGCTCGGGCCAACCGGGTGGGTGGCCTTGGGAGTAGGGCGCTCGACCGGTTGTCCGGTCCACCAAAGCGCGAGTGATGCGCCGGTGGCTGCCCCGGTGGTCAAAGCCGCGCCATGAGTTCAAAAAAGTCACCGCGCCGCGCCGCTGACCTTGCGCCAATCGCATTGGCACCCGAAATCAGACCGGGGCAGTCGCTTGAATTGCTCAAAGAGCTGCACATTCTGACCCGTGAAGGCAAGCTCAACCAGGATTCGCGGCGAAAACTCAAGCAGGTTTACCACCTCTACCAGTTCATTGAAAAGCTGCTGCAGGAGCTGCCCGCGAAGGCCGGTGGTGTGACCTTGGCTGACCACGGTGCGGGCAAGTCTTACCTGGGTTTTATTCTTTACGACCTGTTTTTCAAGACGCAGCAGCCTGCGCACCAAGGCGGCCATATTTATGGCATCGAAACCCGTGCCGAGCTGGTGCAAAAGTCGCGCGAACTGGCCTTGAAGCTGGGCTTTGACCGCATGACGTTTTTGAACCTGAGCGTGGCAGACGCCGCATGCTGCGGTGAATTGCCGGACCGTGTCGATGTGGTGACCGCTTTGCACGCCTGCGATACCGCCACTGACGACGCCATTGCCTTTGGTCTGCAAAAAAACGCCCGTTTCATGGTGCTGGTGCCCTGCTGCCAGGCCGAGATAGCGCGCTGTTTGAGTGCCAACAAGGCGCTCGCCCTGTCGCGCACACCCTTGGCAGAGCTGTGGCGGCACCCCCTTCACACGCGTGAAATGGGCAGCCAGATCACCAATGTTCTGCGCTGCTTGTACTTGGAGGCGCGAGGCTATTCGGTCACGGTTACCGAACTGGTGGGCTGGGAGCACAGCATGAAAAACGAACTGATCATCGCCCGCCATACTGGCCGCCCCAATCGCAGCGCAGGGCAGCGCCTGACAGCGTTGCTGGCGGAGTTTGGGCTGGGCAGCCTGCTGCAAACACGCTTTGCTTTGCCGCAGGATAATGTCGCCCACCATGAAGTCGCTGCCTGAGGCAGTGACATGCACGCATAAATAATTATTTTTTGGAGTCTGATATGAAGCAACTGTTTTCACTGACCTTGGCGCTTGTTGTGGCCACTTTTTTGGGCGCTTGTGCCAGCAGCAGCCCGGACGTCATCCAGCGTGGTGATGCCCAGCGCCTGGCGCATGTGGAAGATGGTGTGGTGCTGTCCGTGCGCTCGGTGGTGGTGGATGGCAGTCAGTCTGGCGTTGGTGCAGTCGTGGGCGGTGTGGTCGGTGCGGTGGGGGGCTACAGCGGCAGCGGTGTACAGCGTGAGGCGCAAGTGCTGGGCGTGCTGGCAGGGGTGGCCGGCGCGGCAGCGGGTAACGCCATTGAGCGTTTCACGACCCGTGAAGAGGCGGTTGAAATTTTGATTCAGCTCAGAGGCGGTGAGCGCCGTGCCATTGTGCAGGCCAAGGCTGCTGAAGTGTTCAACCCCGGTGATCCGGTAATCTTGGTCACCACCGGCGGCAAGGTGCGGGTGACCAAAGCGCCCCGATAACACCACTGGCTGATCCTGCGCCCTGCACGGCGCAGGATTGATTCCGCTTCATCCCCTTTGATGGGGCAGCACTTTTTTAGACGTGCATGGCAAGACTTCCCCGCCTCACACTTCCCGGTTATCCCCACCACGTGATTCAGCGGGGTAACAACCGCCAAGCCATTTTTGCCTGTGCGGCCGATTACCAGATGCTGCTGGGCCTGCTGGATGAAAACGCCAAAAAGTTCGCCGTTGCCATCCATGCCTATGTGCTGATGGGCAACCACTTTCATCTGCTGGCCACGCCGCAAACCGCTGATGGCTTGCCGCAAATGATGCAGGCAGTGGGGCGTCGCTATGTGCGCTATTTCAACGACAGCCAAAAGCGCACCGGAACCCTGTGGGAGGGTCGCTACAAATCCACTCTGATCCAGACCGATCGCTACTTGCTGGCCTGCATGGTCTATATTGACCTCAACCCGGTGCGGGCCGCGCTGGTGGTTCGGCCACAGGACTATCCGTGGTCCAGCCATGGGCACTATATTGGTCAGCGGGTTGACAAACTCATCACACCGCACGCGCTGGTATGGGCCTTGGGCAATACGCCGTTCGCCCGCGAGGCAGCCTACGCCGAATTGGTGCAAAACGGTATCAATCCGGTGCAGCAAGCGGCGCTGACCGACGCAACCCTGCAGGGTTGGGCGCTGGGTGACCCAGATTTTGTAGAAAAATTGCAAAAAAATACGCAACGACGCGTTAGCAAACGCTTGGCTGGACGCCCGCTTTCTCTCCAAAAATAAACGGCAAAATATGGCTCTAACGCATATAAAAAGTGCGCAAATAGCTATCAATTTTGATATGTCCCCAATTGTAATTTGGATTAATTTGTTGTCGATTAATTGGAATCTGACCCCAATTATTCTACTTGGCACCTTTGTTGCATTGCGGTATCCTCAGCATCTAACGCAATTTTTTAGGAGTGCGCCATGACCACGGCTGCCGAAATTCAATACCTTCAGAACAATGGTTTGTATGCCACCGAACACGAGCATGACGCATGTGGCGTGGGTTTTGTCGCCCACATCAAGGGCATCAAGTCGCATGACATCGTCAAAAATGCGCTCAAAATTCTTGAAAACCTGGACCACCGGGGCGCGGTGGGTGCGGACAAGCTCATGGGTGACGGTGCCGGCATTCTGATTCAGCTGCCCGATGCGCTCTACCGCGAAGAAATGCACAAGCAGGGGGTTGATCTGCCACCGCTCGGCGAGTACGGCGTGGGCATGATCTTCTTGCCCAAGGAGCACGCGTCAAGGTTGGCGTGCGAGCAGGAGATGGAACGCGCCATCAAGATGGAGGGTCAAGTCTTGCTGGGCTGGCGAGATGTGCCGGTGAACCGCGACATGCCCATGTCGCCCACCGTGCGTGAAAAAGAGCCCATCTTGCGCCAGGTTTTCATTGGCCGTGGCAACGACGTGATCGTGCAGGACGCGCTGGAGCGCAAGCTGTACGTGATCCGCAAGACCGCCAGCGCGGCCATCCAGAACCTGCACCTCAAGCACAGCAAAGAGTATTACGTGCCCAGCATGTCCAGCCGCACGGTGGTGTACAAGGGGCTGCTGCTGGCCGATCAGGTCGGTGTTTATTTTCGTGATCTGGAAGACGAGCGCTGTGTCTCGGCACTGGGCTTGGTGCACCAGCGTTTTTCCACCAACACCTTCCCCGAGTGGCCGCTGGCGCACCCGTACCGCTATGTGGCGCACAACGGCGAGATCAACACCGTCAAGGGCAACTACAACTGGATGAAAGCGCGCGAAGGCGTGATGTCCTCGCCCGTGCTGGGGCCGGACCTGAAAAAGCTGTACCCCATCAGCTTCGCGGGTCAGTCCGACACTGCCACCTTTGACAACTGCCTTGAACTGCTCACGATGGCGGGTTACCCGATCAGCCAGGCCGTGATGATGATGATTCCCGAGCCTTGGGAGCAGCACACCACCATGGACGAGCGTCGCCGCGCGTTTTACGAATACCACGCTGCCATGCTGGAGCCATGGGACGGTCCGGCCTCCATTGTGTTCACCGATGGCCGCCAGATTGGCGCCACGCTGGACCGCAACGGCCTGAGGCCTTCTCGTTACTGCATCACCGACGACGATCTGGTCATCATGGGCTCTGAATCCGGCGTGTTGCCGGTGCCCGAGAACAAAATCGTGCGCAAATGGCGTCTGCAGCCCGGCAAGATGTTCCTGATTGATCTGGAACAAGGCCGCATGATTGACGATGAAGAGCTCAAAACCCAGCTCGCCAACACCAAGCCCTACAAGCAGTGGATTGAAAACCTGCGCATCCGGTTGGATGATGTGGCCTTTGACGAACGTCGCACGGTGGACGCGTTTTCGGCCACGGTGGCAGCCGTTGAGCCCAAACGGATGAGCGACAAGGTAAGTTTGCTCGATCGCCAGCAAGCCTTTGGTTTCTCGCAGGAAGACGTCAAGTTTCTGATGGCCCCCATGGCCACGGCCGGTGAAGAAGCCATTGGTTCCATGGGCAATGACAGCCCGCTGGCGGTGCTGTCCGACAAGAACAAGCCGCTGTACAACTATTTCAAACAGTTGTTCGCCCAAGTGACCAACCCGCCGATCGACCCGATTCGCGAGGCCATTGTGATGTCACTGGTGTCTTTCATTGGACCCAAGCCCAATTTGCTCGACATCAATCAGGTCAACCCGCCGATGCGTCTGGAGGTGAGCCAGCCGGTGCTCAACTTTGCCGATATGGCCAAGCTGCGCGACATTGAAACCCATACCCAAGGCAAGTTCCGAAGCTACACGCTGGACATCACCTACCCGCTGGCCTGGGGCCACGAAGGCGTTGAGGCGAAATTGGCTTCGCTGTGCGCTGAAGCCGTTGACGCGATCAAGGGTGGCAAAAACATTCTCATCATCAGTGACCGCAGCGTGAGTGCAACGCAAGTGGCCATCCCTGCGCTGCTGGCGCTGTCGGCCATCCATCAGCATCTGGTGGGCGAGGGGCTGCGCACAACCGCCGGCTTGGTGGTCGAAACCGGCACCGCCCGTGAGGTGCATCACTTTGGCGTGCTGGCAGGCTACGGCGCAGAGGCGGTTCACCCCTACCTGGCCATGGAAACGCTGGCCAGCATCCACAAAGATCTGCCCGGCGATTTGAGCGCCGACAAGGCGATCTACAACTACGTCAAGGCAGTGGGCAAGGGCCTGTCCAAGATCATGTCCAAGATGGGCGTGTCCACTTACATGAGCTACTGCGGTGCCCAGCTGTTCGAGGCGATCGGCCTGTCCAGCGAGACAGTGGGCAAGTACTTCACCGGTACCCCCAGTCGCGTTGAGGGCATTGGTGTTTTCGAGATTGCAGAAGAAGCCATCCGCATGCACAAAGCCGCGTTCGGCAGCGATCCTGTGCTGGCCAACGCGCTCGATGCGGGCGGCGAATACGCCTGGCGCACCCGCGGGGAGGAGCACATGTGGACACCCGACGCCATTGCCAAGCTGCAGCACAGCACCCGTTCCAACAACTGGAACACCTACAAGGAATACGCGCAAATCATCAATGACCAGAGCAAGCGTCATCTGACCCTGCGAGGCTTGTTTGAATTCAAGATTGACCCGGCCAAGGCGATACCCGTGGACGAGGTTGAACCCGCCAAGGAAATTGTCAAACGTTTTGCCACCGGTGCCATGTCCTTGGGCTCCATCAGCACCGAGGCCCATGCCACGCTGGCTGTGGCCATGAACCGCATCGGCGGCAAGAGCAACACGGGTGAGGGCGGCGAAGACCCGGCGCGTTACCGGCAGGAGCTCAAAGGCATTCCGATCAAGCAAGGCCAGACCATGGCCGACATCATCGGCCAGGATGTGGTGGAGGTTGACATTCCTTTGACGCCGGCCGATTCGCTGCGTTCGCGTATCAAACAAGTGGCATCCGGCCGCTTTGGCGTCACTGCCGAGTACCTCAGCAGTGCCGATCAGATCCAGATCAAGATGGCACAAGGTGCCAAGCCGGGCGAGGGCGGTCAATTGCCCGGTGGCAAAGTGTCTGACTACATCGGCCGCTTGCGCCACTCAGTGCCGGGTGTGGGCCTCATTTCGCCGCCGCCGCACCACGACATCTACTCGATTGAAGATTTGGCGCAACTCATTCACGACTTGAAAAATGTTGCGCCGCATGCCGACATCAGTGTCAAGCTGGTCAGTGAAATCGGTGTGGGTACCGTCGCCGCAGGCGTGGCCAAGTGCAAGGCCGACCATGTGGTGATTGCCGGGCACGATGGCGGCACCGGTGCCTCGCCCTGGTCGTCCATCAAGCATTGCGGCAGTCCGTGGGAAATCGGTCTGGCCGAAACCCAGCAAACGCTGGTACTCAACCGTTTGCGCTCGCGCATTCGCGTGCAGGCCGACGGTCAGATGAAAACCGGCCGCGACGTGGCCATCGGTGCCCTCCTGGGTGCCGATGAGTTTGGCTTTGCCACTGCACCGCTGGTGGTGGAAGGTTGCGTCATGATGCGCAAATGCCACCTTAACACCTGCCCGGTCGGTGTGGCAACGCAAGACCCCGTGCTGCGGCAAAAGTTTTCGGGCAAGCCAGAACACGTGGTGAACTACTTCTTCTTCATTGCCGAAGAAGTGCGCCAGATCATGGCCCAGCTTGGTATCCGCAAATTTGACGACCTGATTGGCCGCGCCGATTTGCTGGACATGCGCAAAGGCATCGAGCACTGGAAAGCCAGCGGCCTGGATTTTGCGCGCCTGTTAGCGCAGCCCAATGTGCCAGCAGATGTGCCGCGTTATCAAGTTGAAAGCCAGGAACACGGCCTGGAGCGCGCACTGGACAATGTTCTGATTGCCAAGTCGCGCGCCGCCATTGACAAGGGCGAAAAGGTTCAGTTCATGGAAGTGGCGCGCAACGTGAACCGTTCGGTCGGTGCCATGCTCTCCGGCGCGGTGACCAAGGTTCACCCAGAAGGTTTGCCAGACGACACCATCCGCATTCAGCTCGAAGGCACCGGCGGGCAGTCCTTTGGCGCGTTTCTCACACGTGGCATCACCTTGTATTTGATTGGCGACGCCAATGACTACACCGGCAAGGGCCTCTCGGGTGGCCGCATTGTGGTGCGCCCCAGCATTGATTTCCGGGGCGAGGCGATTCGCAACACCATCGTGGGCAATACCGTGATGTACGGTGCCACGGCGGGCGAGTCTTTCTTCAGTGGCGTGGGCGGTGAGCGCTTTGCGGTGCGTCTGTCGGGCGCGACCACGGTGGTCGAAGGCACGGGTGACCATGGCTGTGAGTACATGACCGGCGGCACCGTGGCTGTGCTGGGCAAGACCGGGCGCAACTTTGCGGCGGGCATGAGCGGCGGCGTGGCGTATGTGTACGACGAAGATGGCCAGTTTGCAACACGTTGCAACCCGGCCATGGTCTCCATGGAGAAGGTTCTCACCACTGCGGAGCAAAAAGCCGCCCTCGACCAGAGCCTGTGGCACCGCGGCCAAAGTGATGAAGCGCAGCTCAAGAAGCTGCTGGAAGACCATAACCGCTGGACCGGCAGCAAGCGCGCGCGCGAGTTGCTCGACAACTGGGATGTTTCCCGCTTGAAATTCGTGAAGGTCTTCCCCAATGAGTACAAACGTGCGCTGGGAGAAATTCATGCACGCAGTCTTGTGCCAAAAAAGGCAGTTGCGCCCGTCATTAGTGCGCAAGCAGCTACTAAAAAGATAGCAACTCCGGCTAAGTAGACCGCAATTCATAACCCGCAATGTTGGGGGCAGCATTAAAAACCTGCCCCGCAAAGGAGAAGAAATATGGGAAAAATCACTGGTTTCATGGAATTCGAGCGCCTGGAAGAGGGCTACAAGCCCGTTGCCGAGCGCCTAAAGCATTACAAAGAGTTTGTCATCGGCCTGGACAATGCCCAGTCCAAACTACAGGCAGCACGCTGCATGGACTGCGGCACGCCGTTTTGCAACAGCGGCTGCCCGGTCAACAACATCATTCCGGACTTCAACGACCTGGTGTACCGGGGT
>OBLX010000145.1_pt1 | contig 11266 bp, 10 predicted proteins | sample 1519811 | NCBI WGS metagenome assembly OBLX01 (sample SAMEA3991476, study PRJEB22521) | metagenome | biome: anthropogenic terrestrial biome; feature: sewage plant; material: surface water | place: Sweden | collected 2012-09-26
GACCTGGGTAGGCGGCCAGCAGGGTTTCAATGATGACCTTCTCGGCAGCCTGATCGACTTCGGTGACGAAGTCGTTGATCATTTTCTTTGCGATGCGAACCGATTCAACGTCGAGTGCGGCGCGGTTGATGAGGGAGCCGGCAGCGCGTGCGGCCTTGACGGCCACGTTGATCATGGGATGCAGATTAGGGGACATACATTGAGTTGTGTTGGTGGGGCCGTTTGGGTGATTCGGCCCCAGCTGACTAAGAGCTTGGCAATGCGGCCCGGCGATGCGGGCGGCGACAATAGGGCGATTTTACCTGCTCCGGCGAATTCTTCGATCCCCAGCCCCATGAAAACACGATTTATCCTGATCAATACCAGCCATGCCGGCAATGTGGGGGCCGCCGCAAGGGCCATGAAGACCATGGGCTTTGATGACCTGGTGCTGGTGGCACCGCGCTGGGCCAATGTGCTGCGCCGCGAGGAAACCATCCAGCGCGCCAGTGGTGCTTTGGACGTGCTGGAAAAATGCCGCATTGTGGCCACGCTGGATGAAGCGCTCGATGGCATGACCCATTTGTGCGCCACTGCCATGATTGGGCGCGACTTCGGGCCCCCCACTGTGACGCCGCGCGAACATTTTGAAATGCTATCAAAAAGAGAGCTGCTTGCGCACGATCTACGTGCGCAAACGGCCAATTTGGCATGTAATTTAGACGGTGCAGGCGAGTCCGCTGGAGCTGTGAATGGATCGCAGGCAGTGGCTTTCCTGTTTGGCTGCGAGCGCTTTGGCATGCGCAATGAAGACGTTTACCGCTGTCACGTGGCCTTGAGCATTCCCAGCAATCCCCGCTTCGGATCGCTGAACCTGGCGGCGGCCTTGCAGTTGATCGCCTACGAGTGGCGTCTGGCACTGGGCGGCTTTGGTGCCCCGCCGAGCCCGGCACCAGAACCCGCGCTGGCCGATGCACAGCAAGTGGCGGGCTTGCTGGCGCATTGGGAGCGCTCGCTGGTGGCCATCGGTTTTCTGGACCCGCAGGCACCCAAAAAACTGATGCCACGGCTGAACCAGCTGTTCAACCGGGCCGGAGTCACGCAGGAAGAAATTCATCTGCTGCGCGGCATCGCCAAGATGATGGACAAGTCAGCGACCCCCGCAGCGGCCTTGCCAGACGCTGCGCCATTGGCAAAAGGCTAGACTTGCACCATGTTTTCACGCTTACGTTCCGACATTCAGTGCATTCTTGACCGAGACCCGGCGGCCCGCACCGCCTGGGAAGTGCTCACCTGCTATCCCGGATTACATGCCGTGGTGCTGCATCGGTGTGCACATTGGTGCTGGACCCATGGCTTGAAGTGGCCGGGTCGTTTTATTTCACACATCACCCGTTTTTTGACCGGCATTGAAATCCACCCCGGTGCCACCATCGGCGAGCGGGTTTTCTTTGACCATGCCATGGGGGTGGTGGTGGGCGAGACGGCTGAAATTGGCGACGGTTGCACCATTTACCAGGGCGTCACGCTGGGCGGCACCTCGCTCTACAAAGGCGTCAAGCGCCATCCCACACTGGGAAAAGACGTGGTGGTGGGGGCCGGTGCACAGGTGCTGGGCGGCTTCACGGTGGGTGACGGTGCCAAAGTCGGCTCCAACGCAGTAGTGACCAAGCCGGTGCCAGCAGGCGCGACGGCGGTGGGCAACCCGGCGCGCATCATCCAGGCCGAGCTGGACGTCAAGCGCGAAGAGCTGGCTTCCAAAATGGGGTTTTCAGCTTACGGCGTCACGCAAAATGACGACCCGCTCAGCCAGGCCATGCGCGGTTTGATCGACAACGCCGCCGCGCAGGAACACCAGATTGCGCTCTTGTGGCAAACCATTGACAAACTCACCCAACAGCGCCACGAGAGCGACTGTGTGCCAGGTGATGCCGCCCGCTGCGAGCACTTTGAGGCGGAAAAGTTGAACCAGTTGGTGGGGAAGTAGCCCGGCAGTTTTTGCGTGCTATTTATTTGGTAGCTGCTCGCGCACGTTTTGCGTGCGCTACAGCCCGATTTGGCTTAAATTTTGACTGGCCGCACGGCACTTTTGGGCCGAAAGGCCTTGCATACCGCGTCCACCGTTTCCAGGTAAGGCCCGCCAATCAGGTCAATGCAGTAGGGCACCGCCGCAAAAATGCCGGGCACCACCTGCTGGCCGTTGGCATCTTTCAAGCCTTCCAGCGTTTCGGCAATCGCCTTGGGCTGGCCGGGCAGGTTGATGATGAGGGATTGGTTCCGGATGACGGCCACCTGGCGCGACAAAATTGCAGTGGGCACAAAGCGCAAAGAGATTTGCCGCATCTGCTCGCCAAAGCCTGGCATTTCCTTGTGCGCCACCGCCAAGGTGGCCTCGGGGGTGACATCGCGCAGGGCCGGGCCGGTGCCGCCGGTGGTCAGTACCAAGGCACAACCAGCCTCTACCAGCTCAACCAGGGTGGCGCTGATGGTGGCTTGCTCGTCCGCAATCAGGCGTGGCTCAAATAGCAAGGGGTTTTTCAGGGCGCGGGCAAGCCAGTCCTGCAAAGCAGGCAGGCCCTGGTCCACATAGACGCCGCTGGACGCTCGGTCACTGACTGAGACGATGCCAATTTTGACGGCATCAAGTGGAGGGATGATCGCACTGCTCATCAGGCCTGGCCTTCATCCTGCGCGCCATTGCTTGCGGACAACTGCTCTCGAACAAGTTGAAAAATATCGCGGTAGGCGCGGCCATGGCGCACGGCTTCGCCGGGTTTTTCGGGCTTGGCGTCTTTTCTGGCTTGGCGAATCAGGGCGCGCAACTGCTGCGAATCGGTGGATGCAAATGTGGCGATCCATTCGCCAAAAGCGTCATCAAAGGCAATCAGGCGGTCGCGCCAGGTCTCGGACTGGTGCAATACCAGATTTTCCTGCGCAGAGCCGCTGAATTGCTCGGTCAACGCGGCGCGGATGGTTTGCAGCACTTCGGGCTCGATCAAGCGCATTTGCTTGCCAATGAACTGCAACTGACGGCGCTTGCCTTCAAAGTTGGTGATGCGTTTGGCCTCAGCCACCGCGTCTTTGAGTTTGTCGGTCAGCGCCAAGCGCGCCAGCAGATCGGCGCGCAGCGTGAGCAGGTCTTCGCCCAGCTTTTGCAGTTCGGCGCTTTCGCGTTTGAGCTCGGTACGGCTGAGTTCGTCGGTGCCTTTGAGTTCGCGTTTGAGTTCCAAATCGCGCTCGCTGCCCTCGGCAACGAATTCACCCCGGACGAAATAGCCTTTTTTTAATTTGCGTGACATAGCCAAGTATCATAGCCGTCCGTACCAAGAGACCCAATATGACCTCTGCACCATCTCGCCCCGACAGCGGCTTTGCCTACAGCCGACCCTTTTTTGAAGAACTGGTGGACACTGCTTTGGCGCACGCCAAGAAACTCGGTGCCACCGATGCCGGGGCAGAGGCGTCCGAGGGGTGTGGCCTGAGCGTTTCGGTGCGCAAGGGGGAGCTTGAGAATGTGGAGCGCAACCGGGACAAGTCGCTCGGCGTCACCGTTTATGTGGGCCACCGCCGGGGCAATGCCAGCACGTCCGACTTTTCCAAGGCGGCGATTGAGCAAACCGTGCAGGCGGCTTACGATATTGCCCGCTTTACCGCCGAAGACCCCTTTGCCGCCCTGCCGGATGCCAAAGACATTGCGTCAGCAGCCAAGCAGCGCACCGACCTGGATTTGTTTCACCCCTGGGCCATCAACAGCGAGCAGGCCGCGCAACTGGCCATGGTGTGCGAAGCCGCTGCGCTGCAAACGGACAAGCGCATCACCAACAGCGAGGGGGCCAGCGTATCAGCCCAGCAATCACATTTTTTCAGCGCCCACACCAGCGGGTTTCGGGGCGGCTACGCCAGCTCACGTCATTCGTTGTCGGTATCGCCGATTGCAGGCAAGGGTGACGACATGCAGCGCGACGCCTGGTACAGCTCGATGCGCAATGCCGATGACCTCGCCGCGCCCGAAGCGGTGGGGCGCTATGCCGCAGAGCGAGCCCTGAGCCGCTTGAACGCGCGCAAGATTGCCACCACCGAATGCCCGGTGCTGTTTGAGTCGCCCTTGGCCGCCGGCTTGCTCGGCAGCCTGGTGCAGGCGCTCAGTGGCGGTGCCTTGTACCGCAAGAGTTCCTTCTTGCTGGATTCACTGGGCAAGCAGGTGCTGCCCAAACACATCGACATTGCGGAAGACCCGTTTGTCAAACGCGGCAAAGGCAGTTCACCCTTTGACGACGAAGGCGTTAAGGTCAAAGCGCGTCAGGTGGTTGAGGCTGGCTGTGTTGAAGGCTACTTTTTGAGCAGCTACTCCGCCCGCAAACTTGGCATGAAAACCACCGGCAATGCAGGCGGCTCGCACAACCTGACCCTGAGCTCGCGCCTGACGAAGGCCGGGGACGATCTGGATGCCATGATCGAGAAACTCGGCACCGGCCTGTTTGTGACCGAGCTGATGGGCAGCGGCGTGAATTATGTGACGGGCGATTACTCGCGCGGTGCCAGCGGTTTTTGGGTGGAAAAAGGCCGCATTGCCTTCCCGGTGCATGAGATCACCATTGCGGGCAACATGAAAACCATGCTCAAAGGCATTGCGGCGGTGGGGGCCGACACCTACAACTACGGCTCCAAGACAGTCGGCTCCATCCTGATCAAGCGCATGAAGGTGGCGGGCAGCTGATTTAACCGGCCAGCGCAGCCTTCACCGCCGCAGACACTTGCCCCATGTCTGCCTTGCCTGCCAGGCGCGTTTTGACTGTGCCCATCACTTTGCCCATGTCGCCAGGGCCCACCGCACGGCCCAATTCAGCGCCCAACTCGGTCACAATGCTCCGCACCTCGGCGCTGACTTCGTCGGCGCTCAGGCGCTGGGGCAGGTAGGCTTCCAGCACTTTCACCTCGGCTGCTTCCTTGTCGGCCAGGTCCATGCGATTGGCCTGGGTGAAGGCGGCAATCGAGTCCTTGCGCTGCTTGAGCAGTTTGTCAACGATGGCCACCATGGCCGCGTCATCCAGCACCACGCGCTCGTCCACCTCTTTTTGCTTGGCCGCAGCCAGCAGCAGGCGAATGGTGCCCAGGCGCTCGCTGTCTTTGGCGCGCATGGCGGTTTTCATGTCTTCGGTGATCTGGTCTTTGAGTGTCATGTTGAGAGTCCTTGGAGGGAGGTAAGGGATGCGGAAGCAGCCAATGTACCGCTTTTGGGCGGTGCTGGCGGGATGCAGTGCAAGGCGTCCTGAGCGCGGTTTGGCGAGCCAAATAAGCGAAGGGCAACGAAGCAATGCGCCCGGTAGTGCCGTTAAAAACGGGATATTGGTTACTTCTGCATCCCCAAGGGAAGTGCGGGGAAATGAAGAAGCGTTGGGCCATAAAAAAAAGCCCACCTGAGCGTCCCCGGTGAGCCTTTTTGCTTGACTTTTTGAGCGGGCCTGACGGCCGCTAAACAGTCAAAAGATCAGTACATCTTTTTGGGCAACTGCATGGCGCGAATGCGCTTGTAGTTGCGCTTGACGGCGGCTGCCTTCTTGCGCTTGCGCTCAGCGGTGGGTTTTTCATAGAACTCGCGTGCACGCAAGTCAGTCAAAAGGCCCAATTTTTCAATGGTGCGCTTGAAGCGGCGCAGTGCGACGTCAAAGGGTTCGTTTTCTTTTACACGGATCGTTGTCATTACGTAAAGTTGTCCAAAATGTGCTGCCGTTTTTCACAAGGGGAAGATCGGGCCTCTTGTGCTACGTTTCAGCGGTATTTCCCCATCTATAACTAGTATTGGCCGACGGGGATACTGCCAGATTAGCCTGCCATTATAGCGTTTTTGCGCTCATTTCCAATATTTTTTGACAATCGGGCGTGCCTTGTGTCAGCAGCGACTCAATTCAGGCGGAAAACACTGGCCGTGCGCACCAGTTCGGAGCCTTGCCCCTCAAGCGTGCGCGCTGAATCAGCAGCTTCTTTGGCCATGGGAACGTTTTGCTGCGTGGCTTGGTCGATTTGCACCACCAATTGGGCCACGCGCTCAATCGCGATGCCTTGCTCGCCCGAGGAGTGGGTGATCTCGCTCATCAGCGACGCGACACGCTGCACCACGTCAATTGAAGAGTCAATGGCCTGGCGTGCGTCGGTTACTTGGGTCAAGCCGTTTTCAACCTGGTGGACCGAGTCTTCGATCAGACTCTTGATCTCCTTGGCTGCTTCGGCGCTGCGCCGGGCCAGGCTGCGCACTTCGCTGGCAACCACCGCAAAACCGCGGCCTTGCTCACCCGCCCGTGCGGCCTCAACGGCAGCATTGAGCGCCAAAATATTGGTCTGGAAGGCGATGCCATCAATGACGCCAATGATGTCGGTGATTTTTCTTGAACTCTCGGCAATCGAGCCCATGGTGCCCACGACCCGGGCCATGGCTTGCCCCCCTGCGGTCACGATGGTTCCGGCCTCTTGTACCAGCTGGTTGGCGGAGCGGGCGTTGTCGGTGTTGTGCTCGGCCGTGGTGGAAACTTCCTCCATGTTGGAGGCGGTTTCTTGCAGGGAAGAGGCTTGCTGTTCGGTGCGCGCTGCCAGCGCCTCGTTGCTTTGACCAATGGTGCTGGCCTCATGGCTCACCAGCTCGGCGCTGATGAGAATTTTTTCGGCCATGGAGGCCAGGCTTTTTTGCATGGCAAACAAGGCGTGCATCAATTGGCCGGTTTCGTCGGTTCCGCCGTGGTCAATTTTGTTGACCAGACAGCCCGCTGCGATTTGCTTGGCAATTGCCACCGCCTCGTTGACAGGGCTGGTGATGGTGCGCTGCAAGTTCCAGCCCAAGGCCAGCAGCACCGCGATGCTGCCTACCATGCCAAGCAACAGGGCAGTTTGCTGGCCGCTGCCATCGTTGCCAACAATGCCCAGTGTGCCGATGGCCAGAATAAGGGTTGCAGCCAATGCTGTTAGCCGGTTGATCCGCCCCTGGATGCTGGGTTTGCGCCAACGCTCCAGCAGGCCGAGCAAGCCGGTGTGAACCACATGGCCGCTTTCAATGCGCAAGCCACCGGCTTTGCCTTCACGAAAAAGTCGGTAGATTGCATCGGTGGGGCCAATGGCCGCACGTTCGGGTTTGATGCGTACCGAGGCGTAGCCAACAATTTGGCCGTTTTCCCATATGGGTGAGGCATTGGCCAGCACCCAGTAGTAGTCCCCGTTCTTGCGTCGATTTTTCACCATGCCGGTCCAGGATTGGCCCTGGTGCAGACACTTCCAGAGATCGGCAAATGCTTCTGGCGGCATGTCTGGATGGCGCACGATGTTGTGCGGTTTTCCGATCAGCTCATCTTCATCAAACCCGCTGGCTTCGATAAAGTCGGCATTGGCAAAGGTGATTTTGCCCTTGGCGTCGGTTCGCGAGATAGGGGCCTGGTTGTCCCGCAGGATGTATTCTTTGCGGGTGACCGGTTGGTTGTTGCGCATTCATCGTCCCATGTACAAAATCTGCCAACTTTCACGTTGAGGATTGGTCGCGGGCTTGAGCCGGAAAACGCGTTCTCCGAGCAGCGCCTGTCGCGTGCATGATTTATATCAAATGTGGCGGTGTTCTGGTTGCCAAACCGTGCGCACAGGCAAATCCGCTGGCCCAGGCCCACTGGAAGTTGTAACCACCCAACCAACCGGTCACGTCCACCACCTCGCCAATGAAATACAGGCCGGGTTGCCTGGATTCCATGGTTTGCCCGGACAGCGCCCGTGTGTCGACGCCGCCAGCGGTAACTTCGGCTTTTTTGTAACCTTCGGTGCCGGTGGGGGTCAGCTCCCAGCGGCTCAGGCGCTCGGCCAGTGCCGCCAAGGCCTTGTCGCTGGCCTCACTGATGGGGCGCAGCCAGTTGTGGCCCAGTGCCGCGCCTTGGTCCACCCAGGCGTCGGCCAGTCGCGCGGGCACCACGCCCGCCAGTTCATTGGCAATCAGCTTGCGCGAGCTGGCCTTGGCGTGCTGCAGATGCTCAAGCACGTCCAACTGCGGGGCCAGGTTCAGCCGGATGGGGGTGCCCGGCTGCCAGTAGCTTGAAATCTGCAGCACGCCCGGGCCGCTCAAACCCCGGTGGGTGAACAGCAGATCCTCCAGGAACGTAATTTTTGCTTTTTTGCTGCCGGTTTCAATCTGTACAGGCAGCGACAGGCCCGACAGCTGGGCAAATGGTGCCCAGGCCGCGGCGTCAAAGGTCAGCGGCACCAAGGCAGGGCGGGGCGTGACCACCGGCAAGTCGAATTGGCGGGCGAGCCGCAAGCCCAAATCAGTCGCACCAATCTGCGGAATTGACAAACCCCCCGTTGCCACCACGATGGATGCGCAGTGAACAGTGTCGTGACTACTATCAATTTCGTAGCTGCTCGCGCACATTCCATATGCGGTAGAGGCCAAAAACCTTATTGATTTCAGGCTGCAGGGCTGCCAGCGGGTCACACCGCCCGCGGCGCACTCGGCCAGCAGCATCTGGATAATGTCTTCCGAGGAGCGATCGCAAAAAAGCTGGCCCTTGTGCTTTTCATGAAAGGCAATCTGGTGGCGCTGGAGCAGCTCGACAAAATCGCGCGGTGTGTAGCGCGACAGGGCGGAGCGGCAAAAGTGCGGGTTGTTACTCAGAAAATTGGCCGGACCGGTGTCCAGATTGGTGAAGTTACAGCGCCCGCCGCCGGAAATTCGGATTTTCTCGGCCACTTTTTCACTGTGGTCGATCACCAGCACCTTCAGGCCCAGTTGCCCGGCCACCCCCGCACAAAACAGACCGGCCGCACCGGCACCCACAATCACAACGTCAAACTTTTGCATGGGGCGAAGTGTAGAGGGGACCTTACATGGCCCAGATGCGTGGTGGTGTCGCGGGCATCTGCCAAAGCGCCTGCCGCCAGACCGCCCAGACCTTTCGCAATAGACTCATGGCCGGTTCCACCTGCGGGGCCAACACGCGCAGCACCAGCACCTGCGGGTTGACGCAGGTCACGCCTGCGCTGGGTGCCAGCGCATGGTCTTTCAGAATCTGCCGGGCCAGTTCCAGCGCCAAGTCCTTGCGCTCACGGCCGATCGGCTGACCCGCAGCGAAAAAGAAGGACGCCACACAGTGCTGACCCGCCAGGCCTACCGGGCTGGTCAGCAGCCGGTTGTCTTGCGCATCGATCATGGCGCGTTCCAGCCAAATGCCGGGCAGCTCGATGTGCTGGCGAAACGTTCCGAACGCGAAGGGCTGGTTTGCATGCGGCAAGCCCAGGGCGGTCACGTCCCAGGCCATCAGCTCGGCACCGGGAGCCAGTTCAAAACAAAGCCGGTTTTCGGCCACGCAACCGTTGTACAAAATGGCCTCCAGCGGCAGCCACTCCAGGCGGGCGTTTGGTGCCAGCTGCAAATGGGCGCGTTGCATGGCAAGCGCCCCTTCAGAGCGGTAAAACCGGGTGGCACCGGGTGTGGTGACCAGGGCATGGGCACCACTACCCACCGCTACCAGCATGTCCAGCGAGTCGCCGCCCACCAAACCGCCGGGCGGATGCACCAGCACGGTGTGGCACACGGAATCACCTTGCGGGTACAGGCTTTGCAATACGCGCAAGGGGCCGCTGTGCAGGTGGCGCAAGACGCTGCGCTTGCTTTCTAGGGAGTAGTCGAGGGTGAGGGTGGCGTTCCAGGTCATGGCACGATCCTACCCACGCCACGCGGCGGCGGCTCAAATAGCCACCAGTTGCCGTACCCCATTGACCTGCATGTCCTTGCCAAGTCCCTGTGCGATGACCGCGCCGCGCTCCATCACTACATAGTCGTCGGCCAGTTCTTGCGCAAAATCGTAGTACTGCTCCACCAGCACAATCGCCATGGTGCCCCGGTCGGCCAGCATGCGGATGACGCGGCCAATGTCTTTGATGATGCTGGGCTGGATGCCTTCGGTCGGCTCGTCCAGAATCAACAGCTTGGGACTGGCTGCCAATGCCCGCGCAATGGCCAACTGCTGCTGCTGCCCGCCCGACAGGTCGCCGCCGCGGCGCTGCAGCATTTGCTTGAGAACCGGGAACAGTTCAAAAAGTTCAGGCGGAATCGGGGTGCCAGCGCTTTTATAGGCCAGGCCCATGCGCAGGTTTTCTTCCACGGTGAGGCGACCAAAGATTTCACGGCCTTGCGGCACAAAACCCAGCCCCAAGCGGGCGCGTTCGTAGGGGGTGGCGTTGTGGATGGGTTTGCCGTCCAGCTCAATACTTCCGCTTTTGATGGGCACCAGGCCCATAAGACTTTTGAGCAGGGTGGTTTTGCCTACCCCGTTGCGACCCAGGATGACGGTGACTTTGCCCAGACTGGCCTGCAGGCTCACATCGCGCAGGATGTGGGAGCCGCCGTAGTATTGGTTGATGTTTTTGATGTTCAGCATTGTTTGATTTCTTTTTGACCTGCCTCACTGGCGTGGCAAGCCGGGTCTCGCCCCGGCGGGCGACTCACTTTCTTTTGCGTCGCCAAAAGAAAGTAAGCAAAGAAAAGGCGACCCTACTGTCTGCGTCCCTTCGCTTCGCTACGGGCAACCTGCGGTGCTCGCAGCCGCTGGGGGTCGCGCAAACTCGCCTTCGGCTCAAACAGCGCGCGCCCCTTAATCCAGCGTCTGCTGCGCTCCTCGGCGCAGCCAGAAGGGGAGGGAGCGACACGCGCCATCGCTTCGCTCGGCGTGGGGGGTATCGTTGGGGCTTGGAATTACCGCGTTGCAGCGATTGCAGTCGGTCGCGAGACTGCGCTGGCTTAACCTGCCTGCCATAATTCGACACATTCGAGTGACGCTTTCAGCGTTTTGTCTTAATTGCGTGAATAGCCGGTGCAGCAATACCAATGACTCAAACCTCATGATTCGAATACGCGGTGCCTCTCTCGTAATAATCGTCGCGACAATCATCTCTAGCGGTTTCATCGCTGGTTTTGGCTATTGGATGTCAAGTGGTCTCAAGCCTGAAGGACTATCGGTTCCAAATGCTGTTTTCTGGATCGCAGTTGGTGTAGCAAGTACCTGTGGCTTTTGGCTAATACCATTGGCATTAGGAAATTCAACGGCTGCGTTCATTTTTCGTCTAATTGCGGTAGTTCTACAGTTGCCAATAGCATTGGTATTTGTGTTTTTCTTACCGCGATTGTTCAGTATGTTGGCAACGGGTGCATTACCGAGCATGACGACAATATTTGTCGCATGTATCGCATCATTTGGATCAGCTTATTTGGTTTACACCTTGTTTTCTATAGAAAACAAGTGTGAGTGAACTTGAGTAATGACGG